>ENA-OSIY01001227-OSIY01001227.1-marine-metagenome-genome-assembly--contig:-NODE-1227-length-13848-cov-4.677002_pt1 | contig 13848 bp, 13 predicted proteins | sample MGYA00237884_ERZ534233 | MGnify/ENA primary metagenome ERZ534233 (study PRJEB26412, sample SAMN06343840) | marine metagenome | isolation source: estuarine water | place: USA: Columbia River Estuary... | reverse complement strand
TGATGAGACAATCCAAATCCTTAAAAATGTTCGTGATAAGTATGAGTCTTATCACAAGGTAACTTATAGTGATGAAGTAATTGAAGCTTGTGTTAAATTAGCTGACCGTTACATCACAGACCGTGAGTTCCCTGATAAAGCGTTTGATATCTTGGATGAGGTTGGAGCAAGAATGCAAACCGACTTAAAAGTTCCTGAGGTTATTGAGGAATTGAAAAAGAAAGCTGCCGAGATTAAAGTCCAAAAATTAGAAGTAGTTAAAAAACAGAACTACGAACAAGCTGCGGAACTTCGTGATAAAGAAAAGAAGTTGTTAATTAAACTTGAACAAGAAAAGGTGAAGTTTGAAGAACAAATGTCTAAGGAAAAACAAACCATCCTATTGGAACACGTTTATGACGTTGTATCTAATATGACCAAAATCCCCGTGAATAAGATGAGTGTTGACGATACCAAAGCATTGTTAGATTTGGATAAAAACTTAATCGGTAAAGTTATTGGTCAAGATGCTGCGGTTATTAAAATTGCAAAGTCAATCAAACGAAATCGTTTAGGCATCAAGGACCCTAACAGACCAATAGGTTCATTCATATTCTTGGGGTCAACAGGTGTTGGTAAAACACTCTTGGCTAAACAAATTGCAAAAGAAATGTTTGGTTCTGAAGATTCACTTATCCGTGTAGATATGAGTGAATACCAAGAAAAACATACAATCTCTAAATTGGTGGGAGCACCTCCAGGTTATGTGGGTTATGAAGAAGGTGGATTGTTAACTGAGAAAGTTAAAAACAAACCATACTCAGTAATCTTGTTTGATGAGGTTGAAAAAGCACACAAAGATGTGTTCACCATCTTACTTCAAATCTTGGATGATGGTCACGTAACCGATAGTTTGGGTCGTAAGATTAACTTCAAGAATACCTTGATTATCTTAACTTCAAACTTGGGTGTTAAAAAACTACAAGATTTTGGAACAGGTATTGGTTTCTCTTCTAATACATACAGTAATGAGGAAGCTAAGAAACAAATGTTGATGAAGGAAATGAAGAATTTCTTCTCTCCCGAATTTGTAAACCGTATTGACGATACAATCGTGTTTAACTCACTATCTCAGGATGATATCAAGAAGATTACCGATATTGAATTGAAGAAGTTGGTGGCTCGTCTTGTAGATATGAAATACAACATCAGTTATGATGATACCTTGGTTGAGTATTTGGCTAAGATTGGTTATGATGAAATGTATGGGGCTCGTCCATTGAAAAGAGCTATCCAAGATAAGGTTGAAGACCTATTGTCGGAAGAAGTTTTAACAGGTAAATTGATTGAAGGTAAGAATTACCTCATCAAAGTAGTGGATGAAAATGTGATAATCCAAAAGAAAGGACGTTAATTAAGAAGGGAGAATTTATTTCTCCCTTTTTTTATATTTATTATTTATGAGAGAACTAATACGACGAATTCTAAAAGAATCAGTTCAAAATAATGATTTACATTTAATTCAAGAACATATAGATACCAGTAAAGGTTCTAAGTTTACTTATATCTCTGTGGCTCCTTATAATATAGGTAATACTAAAAGATATTATTTTAATAAAGTATTTCAAATACCAAATTCTGACTCAAATAGTAATACAATTACTTTATCAGGTAATTTTGGTGATTTTGAGTTTAATAAAGATTTGGTTCATTATAAAGATAAAGAAACTTTTTTTATTAATAAAACCATTTTTGATATAAAATACCCAAAATTTACTAAAAAAGATAAGAAGTCTGAAAAAGTGGGTATTACTTCTTCAAGTATAAAAAAAGCTTTAGAGTTGGCATTTCCAAAAAATTGGCATAATAGAACTGAAATATTTTCACCTGGTTTACGTGGAATTTATACTATAGGTGACAAAATTGGTGATAAGTCAGAAACTTGGTCTATAATGAATTATTTTGATACTAAAGAAGAAATACATGATTTATTATTTTTAAAATACATGGAAGAAGATAGTGATGACAATAAAGATATAATTAATTGGATGGTAGATTTATTTCAAAATAATTATGAATTTACACAATTATTAGTTAACCGACAATGGCAATCAATTGAGTCTGGACTAAAATTAGAAAGAGAGTCAGTTGATTCGTTTTTTAAAGTTGTTAATCCATCAAACATAAAATTTTATCCTCACGGTTCAATTATGGACAGATATAATGGTGTAGATGTAACCGTTGATGGGTCTAATTATCAAATTAAACCATTAATATCTTATAATATTGTAACTGGTATGGAATATATTATCACTACATATGGAATGAGAGATTATAAGGATAAAGGTAAAGTTGACTATATTGCATATGCAAATGAAAAGGAAGTTTTAATTTTCAAAAACTCAGATTATTCTGTAGTGTCAAAAAGTAAAGTAATCCATAAAACTCCTCCTACAATGGACGTTTTGAATAATGAAAGAATTAATTAAAAGAATAATTAAAGAAACCATTAAAGATGGTAAAGTTTTCTGCGACAATTGTCCTTGGTCTTGGGATTTATCTGCAGGTGGTAAAGACAAATACATTTGTCATGAATGTGGTCACGATAATACACCAAAACAAAAATCTAATTTAAATAGATTATTAGAAAAATTCAAAAATGATTTTCCTGAAGAACTCTCTCCAAAAGTTGATTTGATTGAGAAATTTGTTGTAGATTATATTCAAGATAATAATTTCACCGTAAAATTTATTAACTCTTGTTCTACAGGTTTTGGTGGTGTTAGAACTAAAGACCAAATTATTATTTGTGCTCCAAATGGTATGAGTACCCTTGGTGATTTAATATATACCATATTTCATGAAATAAGACATGAAGAACAAGTAGATAAAAATAGGTTGGGATTAGATAATCCGTTAACTGATTATGATTTAGAAGATTTTGAAAAGTTATCTAAAAAATATTGGGAATTAGAAATGGACGCTGATAGGTTTGGAAAAGAAATGATATCGAAACTTATTATTAAACTTGGAATACCTATGGAAATTGCTAAAGAACGATTAAAATTGTCACCATATATTCAAAATTACCCGTTAGCTTCAAATATGATTATGTCATCTTTGAAACAAATAGTTAACAGTATTAAAGACATAAAAAAATCGGGTGGAGAATATACCGATATTCAAGACCACCCGATGGTAAAAAGACATTTAGATAAATTAGAAAACCTTATCTAATTTATCTTCTTGTTCTCCAATCATATTTGGAGGCTTTCATATAGTGTAATTTGTTACCAAGAGATTCAATCATTTTTCTACCCATATCAATTCCGTTAAACACATCTTCAACAACGACATATTCGTTTCTTGTGTGGTAGTCATAATAACCAATTGAAAAGTTAATACAAGAGAAGTCAAATTTACCTCTTAAAGCGTAAACATCGGTGTAGGGGTGAACCATATACTTCATACTGTTATTATCCATACCTTCAGTCAAAACTTTATCACAAGCATCAAAGAATTCTGTTTCTCTATTAAATAAAACTTGACCAAAACATTTTTCGGTAATCATCCAATTCTCAGGTGCGTCGAATTGAATTCCATATCCAACATTGGTGAAAAAGTCTTCACTCGCCTTAAGTGAACCGTGACAACCTGTTTCTTCGGATACAAAAAACGCAGCCTTAATATTTGGTAATTCACTTAATAAGGTTAAACAAGCAAAAACACCACATTTATCATCACCACCAATACCAGTTGGGTCTCCCATATCATTGTATGCTTTGTATGATAATTTTACTTGATTTTGAGCATTAAATAACATTTCTTCCTGAATGTTAATTGTGTCAATATTGTGGACGGTATCTGTGTGAGAAATAACACACGGGAAATAAAAATCTTCAGGTAATTCTGAGGATTCTTGTTTTGTTGCATATACGTTGTTGTGTTCGTCAACAAAGTGTTTAATTTTGTTTTCGGTTAACCAATTAACCAAAAACTCAACCATTCTTTCTTCTTGGTATGTCTTTGTCGGAACACTTAATACTTCCTTAAGTAATTCTAAATTTTTATTCATGGGACAAAGATAATAAAATTATCTTTAATTCCAAAATTAATCAAACAATTCTGGTTGATATAATAAATTGTGGAAATTTTCTTCAGATAATTTTAAGACTTTATCGTTACTTTTATCTGCCAAACTAACTCTAACGATAATTTTCATGTCCTCTCTATCAAATCCTTCAATTCTAAATCTATTATTTTTTTTCTTTGGTAAAACATACCAAGTATTTAAATCAAAATTCTTAATAATTCTGTTTCTGAAGTTTATAAAATCACCAATTGTGTTTCCAACCTCTTCTGCGGAACTATCTAAAATTTCTAAAATATCATCAAATTGTCTACTAATACTATTATTAAAACTTGTATTATCAAAATATTCTGGGTCTTGAAACTCGTATGAATTTTCCATCCAACCACCAATTCTACTGTTAGAGTTATGTTCAACAATTTGTTTAATTAATGAGTTCGCATCTATTTTATAGATTTCCAATCTTGTTGCCCACATTAATAAATTTGCTACAGTTGTTTTAACCTCGTCATATTGTCTATAAACTTCAATTCCTGATTTTTCTAACACTTCATCAATTTCCTTTGAGACGGTATCTTTTGCCACTGAAAACATCTCAGAATTTTTTTCACTATGATAATCACTCAATATCCAATCCATTTGTTTTGGGAATAAATCAAGAAGATTTTTATTTAGATTTTCTCTATAATCTTCGCTTTCTAAATCAAATTCAAAGTTAGGATATACCACTTCTGCAATGTCTTTAAGTTTATCCATATTTTCCTTATCTAAGTCACTAAAAATAATATACCCATTTTTAAAATCTTCTTCTACAGTATATGAATCCATAAACTCATAATCACTATATGACGATGTTATCATTTTTAAAAACCAAACATCATCATCATCTAAATCCAAAAATGATAAAAACTCTTCATCGTTATCAAATTCAATAATAAGTTCACTTTGACCTGGAGGTTTATTGGTTAATATTCTTTTGATTGACGGTTCTGAATTTAACAATGCCGATTCATCAATTTTTCCTCTTGAGTATTCTCTTAATTTTTTAACAAACTCTCCAACTCCAACCAATTCATCAATCAAATCATTTTGATTTGGGAATGAATTTCTTAAATCGTTAATATTAACTTGTCGGTCCTGAGCATCGTAAATCTCTTTAGTTCTATTTTCATCATTAACGTATAACGCCAATTTAGTATTATTTTTTTTGTTAATGAAATAATATAAATTACCATTTACTGAGTATCTTTGAAAAAAACCTGAATTGTCTTTTGCTGCGGTACACCATTTGGTGTTGGCACCATAATAACAAGATGCTGTATGGGATTTTGGTTTAACAACCAAAACATCATCATCTTCATATAATTTTTCAGCATTGGCTTTGGCTTCTCTTTCTAAATCCCCTTCAGTTTTTCTACTATCAACAACTTTTATCAAGGTTTTTAAAAATACAATATTATCATATGAATTAATATCTTTTGGTGAATTTGCAATGTTTTCAACATTAATACTTTCTCCATATTTTTCTTCAAAAACTTCCTTTGTCTTAAAAATATCTTCTGGTTTTATCTTATCATAATTTTCATGGAACCAAGGAACTACAGAACCTAAATTCTCTTGAATTGCATCTTGTTGTGACATATTAAGACCACCCTTTTCACCTGAAACCTGAGGGATTATTCTTTCAAGTATCTTTGCAATATAGTCAACGTATTTATATCCTGTTGGGTCAACAGATAACATACGCTCCATAAATGGACCATCATATTCAAACCTCTGTTTAAGTCGTTTTAAAACGTCTTCTTTTTTACCTTCAATTATAATCACGAGTAGTTTTTAATATAAATACTAGTTTTATTTGGAATTTCAATATTTATTCTTACCTTTGTATAACAAATCACGGGGATGCATGGTATTGATTGACATTGTTGGGGGTAGGTAGCACGTCGAAGCTGAATTAACTTCGTTATCAACTGGTTTACAAAAATTAAACGGCAACGTTTTAAACAAAATGGCTCTAGTAGGTCTTGTTCGTCAAGATGAGCTTGTGAACGTAGCGTAAGCACATTCGCATTCGGGTCGGGGAGACGTTAACCTATGAACAGAAGTCTCTGTAAGGTGTGGTTTCTATCTCAAAAGAAACAAGTGGAGGATTAGTTCTCAGTAAACCGAACCACTTTAAAATAAGGGAATTGTGAATTTTGGAGTGTTAGAAAACACTATCCTAAACGTGTAGCGATTTATTGTCAAAATGAGCAAGACGAGGGTTCGATTCCCTCCATCTCCACCAAAATTAAAACCCCTGTCATTTACGATGGGGGTTTTTTGTTTTTAATATATTTATATACATGAGATTAACACCAATTCTTATACAAGAAGGTCGCAAAGAAGATTTACGTAAAAAATATTCATTTAAATTTAAAGAGTATCCTGAAACTTTGGACTTTATTTTTGGTATTTCGGATTTAGCCGACACCAATTTCAAATATGCTGACTTTATATTAAGAGAATTAGCGCCAAATGACGATGTAGATGAGATTGAAGAGATTGTAGAACTTGTTAAAGATTTTGATAGATTCAAACAATCGTTAGAGGTTAAAGATATTAACCAATATGATTTGGAAAGTTTACAAAGGGCAATTAAAAAACACACAGAATCTTCCAAATCACAATCAAATAAATTTGACCCATCTGATGTTAAGAAAATATACGAAGATGTTAATGTTTTAATTGTTAGACCATTAACTCATAAAGCCTCTTGTAAGTATGGTTCTGGAACCAGATGGTGTACAACACAACAAGACCCAAATTATTTCTTTAATTATACAAAAGAAAAACGAGCGTTATATTATATAATTCTTAAAAAATTTGATATAAATAATAAGTTTTACAAAATTGCAATCTATCTTGAACCAAATGATATTACTTGGTATGACTCAACAGACCAAGTAATGACTGATAGGGAAATTGACGTTTTTAATTTAGGCGCTCCAAAGATAATACAAACAATCAAAGATGATTACACAAAATACCTACATAATATGGCGGTAGGATTCTTTGAAAACTTGTTTAATCCTGCAGCTTATGAATATCTTGATATTAGTAGTGCGTTTGGTAATATTAACCATAAAGTAGGGATTGAATATTTACATGCCAGCATTATTCCTGACAAACCAGGGTATGCAAAAATGGATATGAATATTTCGGTTGATGAAGAAAATATTGCACAATATACTGTTTTATTAAACTATGAAACAGGACAATTTATTTATTTTAATGTCGGTTTTGAAGATAACAACGAAATTAAACCTGATATTGATTTTAAATTTGATGATTTGGTATTTAAATTCCAATTTGGACTACAAAGATACAATTTAGAATCAGACGAAGACCTTAAAAAATATTTTGAAGAATTGTGTTATGACATTACAAAAAATCTTATTTGGCCTATGAAAAAAGTTCGTAAATTCACTATGTTAATTCATGACGGAAATATAACTTGGACTCCAAACAGAAGTAGTTATGGTTTTACATTTAAAGAAAATAAAGGTTTAATAAAAAAACTTGTTGATTATTTTGATTCAGGTTATGATAATGGAACCAAATTAGATTTCTTGGAATACATTGGATTATTAGATAAAAAAGTAATTAATGGAAAACCATATTACTCAAGAAAAGGTCAAAATGATTGGCATATCTCATCCAAATGGAGAGGTCAACATAGTGGTTTCTTTAACTCGGCAAAATTAGCTGGAATTATTGAATATACGAAAGATGGAAATCAGTTTATAATGAAACCAGGTCCAAATTTTGAAACGTTCAAATCAGGTGAATTAAAAGCTCTTTAAAAATTTCTTATTTAAATTTGGTTTTATAACTAGGTTTACATTATCTTTGCTCTATGAAAGTAATATTCTTAGACCACGATGGAGTTATCTGTTTGTCAGAAAATTGGGGTAGCAGATACAAAAAAGCTCATAAATGGATGACTTATGGTAATATTCAAGAATATTCTCCTGACGCATTGAATGAACTAACTCGTCCAGTAAATGTTCGTTTTGACAATTTTGACAAAAAAGCAATTAAAGTTCTTAATGAAATTTTAGAAGAAACAGGAGCAGAAATTGTTGTATCATCCGATTGGAAAAATTGGGCAACCGTTGAAGAAATGGGAGAATATTATGAATCACAAGGAATCATCAAAAAACCAATTGCATTTACCGACACAAAACTTTTAGACAATTACGATAACTTCCCGTGGAGTCCATTTTTAGATTTAGAACAAACTCGTAGTTTGGAAATTGGCGAATATCTAACATCATATAAATCCATTCTTAAATGGGTTGCAATTGATGACTTAGATATGTCACTGAGAAGAACTGAAGATGGTGAGTATAGTTGGGGGTTAAATAACTTTGTTCACACACCAAAAAGTAATCAGGGAATTAAACAATCAGGAATTAAAGAAAAAATAATTAAATTCTTAAATGATTAATGTTATGAAAAAAATCAAAACCATCATTAATTCTTTTATTGAGAAAAGAAAAAGAATAAATTTTAACAGAGAAATGAAAAGAATAGAATCTAAAGAAAATTTAGAATCACATTAATATTAACTTTATATTTAATATCTTTTACTTATACTTGGACAAAAAACAAAAACATATAACAAAATGAAAAAAATACAATTATTACTGATATTATTAATCAGTTCACTAACCACCAAAGCTCAGTATTATCCTGACTTTACTTCAATGTCCTTTTACAACGTAACATTAGGTAAATTAGACTTACATTATGATGACGATTGGTCAAGAGACACAAACAGCATTGAGTTAGATAACTCAATTCTTAAAGTTAGACTTAAAACAGGAACAACACACTATGTCCAAACAGGATTGTTAAACTTAAAGAAAGATGATATTATTTCATTTGACCACAGAATAACAAACTCAAGCGGTTCAGGTACTCTAAATGTATCCTATGTTGATTCGTTAGGAAATATAACTAATGTAAAAACTATTACATATAATTCTGCTAATACTAATACGATGACAGATACAATTAAAGTAACAAATACTAAAAAAAGTAGAGTTAGGTTTACGTTTACTAAAATTGGTGGTAACAGTACTGCTAGATTTGAGATAAGTGCATTCAGTGCCGTTGGTTTAATAATGTTACCAATTAAACCCATCATTCAAAGACCCAAGCAACAAGTTGAAGTCATTGAAGATGAAGTTTTAGTATACAACATATTTGGAGTGTGTATTTATGAAGGATATCTTTCTGACTTCTACAGTATTGCGAACAAAGGTCAAGTTTATTTTACAAACAAAAAGAAATTTATTGTTTATTAATTATTGTGGACAATAGTCCCATCCAAATCTCAATCATAAAAACCAACTTATTGTTGGTTTTTTTTTTATTTAATCCTATGTATTTATAAGGTATGAGTAGTCAAACAAAAATAATTAAAGATATTTTATCCACATACGATACTATATTAGAGAATAAAAAAATATCTGAAGCAACTGATGTATATGACAATGTTGATTTTAAACCCTTAAATGGTAGTGAACCTTTAAAGGACAATATTAATACATCCCTATTACAAGATGTTCAAACCGCAGCAAAAAATGCTGGTGTTAAAGTTGATATTACAACTGCAGTCTCAGGTCACAGACCAAGTCGAACACATGATGCAGGAAATGCTGTTGACATTGCGATTATAAATGGTAAAGCGGTAAGCCGTTCAAATGACGAAGATGCAAATAAATTTGTTGCCGAGTTACAAAAATTGGGTTACGTTAAAAACCGTGAAAATACATCAATCCCTAAAGCTGTATTAACTTTTGGGGTTGCAGGTCATGACAACCACGTACACGTATCAAACACAACAAATTCAGATGGTGAATCAGAGGGTGAAACAGACGATGAATCTAAACCAAAAGAACCAGATGCTTTGGATAGTCTTATAAAAGGTGTTACTGATGTTGTTTTTCCTATGATTGGCATTAAAGAAGAAAAAAAAATTAAAGATACTTGGTTTAAGAAAAAAAGATTAAACGAAAATATAGATAGAATTAAAGGTCTGTTATAACAAAAAAACCCACATTATTGTGGGTTTTGTTTTTTGGGATTGTAAAAAGTTTATTTAACTTCTACAGAATCAACAACAACTTTTGTTGAATCAGATACTACTAAAGTAGAATCACATGATGTTGAATCACATGAAGTACCTTTTTCACAGGTTGATGTTGAGCTTCCACATGAAGCTAATGCTACGATTGCTAATAACGCTACGATTTTTCTCATGATTGTTTGTATTTGTTTGTTAATATTTTGAATTATAAATATAAACAAAGATATGTGTTTTGTCAATTTTCTGTAAAAAAAAGATATTTAAAATAACCAAGAATTTACTTCAGATAACGACTTAAGAGTAACTTCATCCAACGACTTTAAAATATCGTCAACATTGTTTGGGTCCACACCACCGATTGACATTCTGAACCAACCATTATTTTCTTTTGAACCAAAATATTCAAATGGAACAACACCAATGCTACATTTATCTATTAAAAATTTGGTATATGCTTCCATTGATGGGAATGACACAGATTCTCCAAAGTAAATTGATATATATATTCCTCCTTCAGGTCTTTGACAGTCAATACGGAATCCTTTATTTTTTAATCCATCAATCTTATCACAAATTTTAGTTGTGATATCAGAATATTGTTTGGTTTTTGTTTTCACAAAATTAACCGTCTCATCATAATCGTTTAAATACTTTGCAACGGCGTTTTGCTCAGGTTTTGGAGCCCAAGCCCCAATGTGTGAGAGAACCTCTGTCATCTTACCTATAATGTACTGAGGACCGAATACCCAACCCACCCTAACACCTGTGGCACATAATGATTTTGAAACACCGTCAACGCAAATTAAGTATTCACGAATTTCAGGACATAATGTTAATGGATGAACAAATAAACCGTCAACTGTAATGTCAGAATAAATTTGGTCAAAGAACAAATAACAAGGTCTTTCATTATCACCCCTACGTTTGTTCTCTTTAACAATTACCTCACAAATACCTTTCAATGTTTTGGGATTAATTACACGTCCTGTTGGATTCTGAGGAGAACAAATGCATACCATATTCAATGACGTGATATTCTCTTCAATATCTTGAACTGTAGGAAAGAATGAATTTTCAGGTTTACATTCAACAGGGATGGTATTCACGCTGTGAAGAAATGAGTAGTGATTGTTATTCCAAGATGGAACAGGATAGAGAACGATATCACCAAACTCAACAATTGATTTGTAGATTGTATAGATTAACGGACGAACGCCAGCCCCAATCAATATCTCATTCTCGTTGTAATCAATACCTTGTCTTTTTTTAAGGTATTCACTGACCGATTGTCTTAGATTCAATTGTCCTGACGATAATGGATAATTTGTTAAATTTTCGTTGTAAGATTCTATGATTAACTCTTTAAGTTTTTCGGGGATTGGGTTTATGTTTGAATCAAAATCACCAATGGTTAAGTTTTGAACTTTTCTTGTTTTTGAGATTTCCTTAATTTTTTGTGAGATTTTGATGATTTCAGAACCCACAATATTGGTTCCTACTAATGATAATTTTCGCATGTATTAAATATATATTTTTAAATTCTGTTTGTCAATTTTTTTGCGGAAGGTGAGGGGTTCGAACCCTCGCGACTGTTACATCCTACTTGTTTAGCAAACAAGCCCCTTAAACCACTTGGGTAACCTTCCTATTATTTTATTTTCCAGGCTCCGTTGATGTGTTTCTTCATTTGTTTACCATCGGCAAGGTTTCCGATTACAACACCATCTTTAATGGTAAACGCATGGCGATTAACAACAACAATATAAGTTCCAACGGGATATTTTTTAATGAATGAACCTGTGGTTGTCTTCCTGAGAGTTTTCACACCTTTTACAGTCACATAATATAACATTGTGTTATATTCTTCGGTAATGATTTCAATACTTTTGCCGTTGATTTGTTCGTTGTTTTTAGATAACAAGTTTATTGTGTTTGCAAATCTATAAACACCTTTTTTATTGTTTCTACAGAATTTTTCTCTTGTGAATTTGTGGGCGGAATCATAATCCATATCTGTTGCAGTTGCAATTGCTCTTACAACACAATCATTATTTTCAGATTTTGCGATGATAGAATCTGATATTCCTTTGATTGCTTCTGTTGATGATATATATCCTTTATTCATAGTACAAAGATACGGAAAAGATTTTAAACCACAAAAAAAAATCCCACCGAATACTCAGAGGGATTTTACTTTAATGTATTTGTGTAGATTAAAAATAAGTTTGCTCAAAGTATAAAACTTGGAATTTGTCAGTTTTACTTATAAGATTGGATGCATTGATTAAATCATTGTATTCAACTACGGCATCTTTTTGAATTTCTCTTAATTCTTGTAAAAAGTCAAAAGTTGTGATATCATCAGAAAAAACGGTATGAGAATCTTGATTGTATGCTTTCATTAAACTTAATTCCATTGTATATGCACCATATACGATTTCAATTAAACCTGTGAATGTATGTTTTGGATTTGCAGCTGGAATTTGGGGGATAATGTTAAACCCTGTCATATAATCTTCAATTTTCTTTGCGTGGGTTAATTCATCCAACGCTTCACTTTCAAAGAATGCTCCTGCTTTTTTGTAATTAGCATCGTTACACCAATTAGCTGCCGCTCTATAGAAATAATGTGCGGTATATTCATCTTTAATTCTATCAGTTAATAGTTTAACTGTTTTGTCCGATAATGCATATAACTTAGGTTCTTTAGATGAACTTAGTTTATTTTCACCAGACTTTTGTTCATTCAACTTAATAGCTTTGAACAATTGGTCTCTTGTCATTGTGATTTTGTCTTCCATAACTATAAATACTACGAGTAATGAAAAAAATTGTAGCGACGGAAGGAATTGAACCTTCGACTTCTCGGATATGAGCCAAGTGTTCTTCCACTGAACTACATCGCCATTTTTGTGGTTTTGAAAGGACTCGAACCCTCACTAAAAAATCCGTAATTTTACGTGCTATCCGTTACACCACAAAACCATTGTTATCCCTTAAGGATTCGAACCTCAATTCATTGGCCCAAAACCAATTGTCCTGCCAATTAGACGAAGGGATAATTTTTGTGGGAGCAGTAGGACTCGAACCTACGAACTCAAAAGAGGGGACATTTACAGTGTCCTGCCATTGCCGCTAGACGATACTCCCAAATAAGTTAAACTAACACCCTGACTCTTTTCGAACTTTGGGGGGCTCGTATCATTCATTCTGTGTTAGTTTTGCACGCCTGATAGGAATCGAACCTATAACACCTGGTTTTGGAGGCCAGTACTCTACCAATTGAGCTACAGACGCGTATTTGAGGTCAGAGTCGGATTCGAACCGACGAACAATGGATTTGCAGTCCACCCCTTTAAACCACTTAGGTATCTGACCGTTGTGTCCCCGCCAGGATTCGAACCTGGGACCCGTACATTAAAAGTGTACTGCTCTAAACCAACTGAGCTACGAAGACATATTGTTGTCACGATAGGATTTGAACCTATGACCGCTTCCGTATCAGGGAAGAACTCTACCGCTGAGTTACGTGACAATGAAACACCCTATTTTATCCAACTTACAGGTGTAATGGCTGTCTCTTATACACATCTGACGCTGCCGACGAATAGAGAGGTGTAGATCTCGGTGGTCGCCG
>ENA-OSIY01001223-OSIY01001223.1-marine-metagenome-genome-assembly--contig:-NODE-1223-length-13897-cov-6.437554_pt1 | contig 13897 bp, 15 predicted proteins | sample MGYA00237884_ERZ534233 | MGnify/ENA primary metagenome ERZ534233 (study PRJEB26412, sample SAMN06343840) | marine metagenome | isolation source: estuarine water | place: USA: Columbia River Estuary... | reverse complement strand
ATAACCTGATTCACCTACAGCACCTGAGTAGCCACTAAATCCTGAGAAGCCCGATGTTCCTACTTCTCCTGAATAACCACTATAACCACTAATTCCCGAATAGCCTGAGTATCCTGATTCACCACTCCACCCTGAAACACCTGAACCACTATATCCTGATATGCCCGAATAACCGCTATACCCTGAAATGCCACTATCTCCACTAAATCCACTTATGCCACTATCGCCACTAAATCCTGAGATACCTGAATAGCCCGATTCACCAGACCATCCACTATAGCCAGAGATACCACTATCCCCACTATATCCTGATACACCACTTCCTGAGTAGCCTGAGATACCTGAAAAACCTGAGTAACCCGATTCCCCTGAGAAACCTGAGAACCCTGATAAACCTTGTGGTCCAACTATCTGACCTGCATCATACCAAGCAGTTCCATTCCATACCCATAGGTTTCCATCAGCAGTTACTATGTAAGCATCATTAACTTGATTGCCTGTAGGTGGCAAATCTTCTACTGTAGCCACTTCACCTTTAACAGTAATACTTGTTCCTTGCTGACCGCTATAACCACTATATCCACTAATGCCTGAACCTGAATAGCCACTATAGCCAGAATAGCCAGAGTACCCAGAGTACCCTGAAATCCCTGATATACCCTGTGGTCCAATTAATCCTCTATCAATACTAATTGTTTGAGTAGGAGTAGGAGTTACTGCAATCTTTACATTGTTCTGGTCAATGACTGTTACATTCATATTGCCCATGATTAACCTTCCACCACAATGCCATCACTACGGACAAGAAATAAAAGAAAGATAATGTAATCATTTTGTGGAGTTAAACCAACAGCAGGAAAACTAATTTTTATTCTGCCTGAAAACCCTACGCACTCTTGAGCATTAATATCTAGTTCAGGGTCATCATCCATTACATCCCAAGTATCATTGCCAATTACCAAAGTAAAGAAACCTTCAGCATCATCTCTGTTTGTTATTGTTAATTCTATTGGGCTTGGTGGTGGGTCATAATTGGCTATGTCAAAAGTAAGACCATTGCGAGTATCTAAAATATTAGACAATGCCCTGCGAATTATGTGTGCATCTATTGTTGCACCAGTAAGGTCTATTGGAGTTGTATTATTACTTGCAGTTATTGTTAAGTTCCAGTAGGTACTTTGTTCCCATACTAACTCACCTGCAATAATAGGATTATCAAATCCCGAAACTTGAGTAAGACTGTTCTTTGCAAAAATAGCCATGATTTCTCTTTCGCTTAGTTAATAGCCCTATACCCTTACAGAGCCACGAATCATGTATTGTTTTTTATTATCTTATCAAGACTTCATTATAAAGGCAAGTGCATAGTATGGTGGAAGATTTGCATTTGTTCCACTTGAACCAGTTGTATTAATTGTAATGCCAGTTGTTACTGTACTTGTTGCACTTGTTGTAAGAAAATTTGTACCACTGCCCGGACCTAAGTTATTTGTTCCCCCAACAATACCATCATTTGTTGCTTCTAATAAATGGTTATGTCCTGCATCAGTTATTGAATGTGAATGGCTTACTACAATAGCATTAGCACTACCACCAGTTGATGCTACTGCATAAGTTGAACCTGCACCCAATACAAATCTATCTCTTAAATCAGGAGTTCCACTTGCACCATTACAAAGTAACCATCCAGTAGGAATAGATGCAATAGAACCTGACCACATAATAATACCGCCAACAGGTACAGAATAAACTGCTTGGGCTACATCAAGATTAGTTCTTGCACTACTTGCAGTAGTAGCACCAGTTCCACCATTGGCAATAGGAACAGCATTGACTAAACCATCTGCCGCATCAAGCCTACCTGAAGAATCTAAATTGTTTGCTAACTGGCTAAGATTAAAAGATTGGGTCATTATGCACTTCCTATTCTTGCAAAAGTTTGTTGGTTTAATAAAGTAAAGTTATTTGAAAAAGCAGTATTTAAAACAAAATTAACATTAGATGCTGTGTAATCAAAACCACCGCCCTTAATTAATAACACCCCATTTGCATAGACTTCCATTGCTAAAGGGTTTGATGCAAATATATAAGTTACAACTCCTGTTTCAGAATAAGCAACTGTATTAGTAATATTAGAACATGGCACTCCAAGATTGTTAGCCGAAAATTGAATAATGTCTACTGTTCCTGTAACTGCTGAAGGAAAGCCATCTAATAAATTATCTGCCAAGTTGTAATCAATTTCATTGAACTGTGAGCCATTTACATAGATTTGCTCAAAGCCACTATTTATTAAAAATGTAGTTGGTGTATAAGATGATGTAGCAGAAAAGTTTACTGTAAATCTACTAAATGGTGGATAGTTAGCACTCTCTGCCCTAAATCTAAAGATAGGCAATCCTGCTGTTGCACCACTTAAAGTATCAGAAAAACTAATTACTTTTGTTGTGTAGTTAATCCCACTAACTGTAAAAGTTGTTACAACTCCAGTATCAGTAAAAGATAACTCATCGCCTACATTAATTAATTGAAAAGGTAATTGAGCATAAGTAACTGTATTAGAAGTTGCTGATGCAATAGTAATTTCTAATGGTTCATAAAAATCTAAAGTAGAAACTGCCCTCATATTTAATGTAGTTATTATTTCTCCTACTGATGCACCAGTAGTAAGAACAACAGTAGTTGATGTTTCTGTATAGTCTGCTGTGTTTAATAGAACACCATTCTTAAAGACTAAAATTTGTCCTACTATGTGCGTAACACTAAAAGTAGTTTGCCCACCAGTTGCAGTAAAATTAGTTTCTGTAAAGAAAAAATCATCTTCCTGAGTAAAACCAACTACTCTACCAAAAACATCTATAGTCAAATTGGCAGGTACAACAGTCTTAGAATAAACACCACTACCAAAATTAAGAAACTTTTGTAAGGCTACTCGCATAGTTCCATTAGTATTGTTAGTGACATTTAAAATTCCATCACTACTATTAGTGCTTGATGTTCCTACTTTAGTTACCTGACCACTTCGAGAATCTAGGTCAATAGCATTAACTCCATCTTCTAAACCATTCCATATTGTTTGGTCATATACTGAGCCTTCACTAGGCACAAACGCACCACCAATACCTATATAAACAGCATTGTCTACTGCAAAACTACAAATTCTATTTCCTCTAGTAGAAAATAAAACATAATTAGCAGAGCCAAAAGGTTCAGGAGTTGCTTCATACCATTGGTAATCTGATGCCACCATACTAGGAGTTGCAGAAGTATTATTTAATAAACCATAATAAGATTTGTTTCTAGGGTTTAATGTAAATCCACCACCATTAATATTGTCTGCATAAGCCACATTAATATATCTATTTGTGTATTGGAATGTTTGTGGTCTCCAATTAAATAAAGCAGATGCAGAACTAAAATTAGATGTTGCTAAACTGTTTACCATTCTTACAAAGAAATACCAATTCCCTGCTGATATACCTGTAAGAGTAACTGGTGGCATTGCAATATTAATTGAATATGGATTACCTGCTGTCTGGACTACAGTTGTTCCTGCAAAGATTCTTTGTTCTGTAGTAGGACTACTAAATGCTGAATACCATATTTCTGCATACTGAGTTATACCTGCACTACTTGTAGTTGCCACAACTTGAAATGATGGAATAGTTGCAGTTACTAATACATTAGAAATAGTTGGAGCAGGTACAGTTCCAAAAGTTGTTGGGCTTCCTATACCTGTATTTGGTGATGGAGTAAATTGAGTAATATTTGTATCATCATATACAGTAGGATTAAACTCGCTTACATTTAAATTAGTAGTTATCTTTCCATCATCTGTAAATGTTTGTGTTACTTTCATGCATCTAAATAATTTACTTGACCATCCATAGTTTGCATTAGTAACTGTTACTATATCTCCTGCATCTAATTGCAAACCTGTATAGTTAATTGCAAAACTTAATTGCATATCTTCTCTAGCAGACTTTAAAAACCGAGTTGCTAAGTATTGAGCAGTAACAGAATTGTTTGTTAAAGGTAAAGATATAGACTGCTGATTAACTGGTTCATTAGGATATAAAAGTTCAGGGTCTAGTTCTGCAAGGTCATAGATAGATGATGCAAAAGCATCTTGAGCAGTATTATCAGGAAACTTGACTTCTGCCACATTAAAAGAATTGGCTATGTCCATAATGTTAGTTGTAATGCCACTAATAATATTAGAATCATTTAATGCCATTGCTACTGTATAACTAGGGCTTTGTACAATAACTCCCCAAGTTCCAAACATTTCAGAATACTTAATTAAGCAATCACAGCAAGATGCCATGTCTTGTAGATTCTGCATAATAGTTCTTGATGTTAAAACTACTCCATTAAACTTAAATCTTGGCTGAGTTGTTGAGCCACCAGTATAAGGAGTATAAGTAAAATTCTCATTAGAATATGCAGTTAAAGCATTTAAAGAAGTTGTATCAATTTGATAGGCAGGTATAGCACCGCCATACCTTGTATTTAAAAGATAGTCATAAATAACTGCACCAGTATTAGTTAGGTTATTAGTTATCTGGAATTTAGTTTGTTGTATACCTGTTAGACTTGCATCTGTATTATATGTAATATGCACAATAGCAAATACAGTATGGGTCATTGTTTTAGTAGCATCCCATTGATACACTAAGTAAGGATTTGACATTACATCTACTGCTGAAAAAGGTGAGTTAGTAGGACTAGATGAGCCATTAGAATACAAATAAAATTCTAATAATCCATTTACACTTGTATCAACAAGACCTGTAGACTGGTCTAATAAAGATGCTACTGTGTATCCATTAGCCTGAAACTGAACTAACTTACCACCAAAATATATATTGCCAAAAGTAAATGTGCTTGTAGTCTGTCCTGTTTCTGTACCAGTTACTTCAGACAATGCCATTACATAATATAAATCTTGATTGTCATCACTTATAGATAAATCAATAATTGTTCCACCAACAAAAGCCGTACCATAAACAACTGCTAATTTATTATCTGTAGCAGGTGGTATTTGTTGCCTGTTCCCAAGGTTAGGACTTGACCCTGCTGTTTGTCCATCAAATGATGGTTGATTAGGAGAAAACAATGCTTTAGAAATAACAGATGCAATAATCATATTAAGAGCAAAACCAAGAGCATAGTAACCAATACTCATTGCAGTTATTGTTGCGGCACTTGCTCCTATTACATATGCTACCCCTACGATTGCCATATTAATCCTTTAACATTTTGGTATAGACTTTTTCTGTAAAAGAATAACCCATGTATTCAAACAAAGAAGTATTATCTGAATGAATTTTTGTACCATATTTAATCATATTTACATTCAATGATTTTAAATATTGTTCTGCAAATTTAAACATTTTGATTGCTGTTCTGCCTTTTCTGTATTCAGGTTTTAAATAATAAATATCTTCAGTAGCCAATACACAATCAATATAATGTAAATGTTTGCAAATAAAAAATACTATATACCCAATTATTTTTCCTTCATCTTTACACAATACAACTTTCAACATATCCTTTTCATGGATAGCAAAGTACATAGCATAATCAGGTTTTAATTCATAATCTTTTAATAAAGATATTTCTTCATAATGGTCTTGGAACAATCTTTGTATTTCATTAAAACATTCTTTTGCATTACCTACTTCATATGTAATCATGTTGTTTTACCAAATAAATAATTGATGGTAGTTACAAAAGAAACTCGATTCATACTTGTATCTGTTGGGTTATAAAATGTCCAAGAGTTATTATTTGTAAATCTACCTGCTGTTCTGTTTTGTAAGATTAATTGTATTGATGATGCTGATACTGTAATAGCACCCATAAAACTTCTTGATTCTTCATTCCATTGCTCTGATATTGCAAAACTATTTACATAGCCATTAAAGAATTGATACAGACCACCTGAACCACCTGCAGTAATTAATGCACCATTAGTATCAAAGAACCCATGCCACATTTCTAATTGTGAGCCTTTAATATTTTGCCCTAATACTAAACCTAACATAGTCTGGTCAATCCCGACTAAAGTAATTGTGGTTTCATTTGCAGTTGATTTAATATCTTTTACTGCATCACCAACTTTAACTAATTGTCCTAATGCTTGAAAAGGTTGTGCATCTACAGCACCAATAGTTAAAGATGATGCTGTTGTTGCAAAACGATAAGTTCCATCTGGAGTAGTTAATCTAACAAAATCAGCAATCCGAATATTGTTAGTATTATCAACTGGAGTTATTACATTCATAGTACAGACTCAAATGCAGTAAACCCACCAGACCATTGAATGTAAGAATCATTAGCATAAGACATTAAAGTATATGTAGGATATGCTCTAAGAATTACTTGAAAGGTTGTTCCTGTATATGTGCTACCACCCATACTAACAGTAGTTCCATATTGACCTATGACAGCATTTAATGGACTGGCAAGAGTTGTTATTAAATTTCTATGCACAGGTATGTTTACAGTTGAACCTGCTCCCCTGACTACATCTGCTGTTGCTATGTAAGGATAAAAACCTACCTGACAAAAATCTCCTGCTTTGACTATGTAAGCACCTGCATCAATAGAAGGTAAACTTCCTAATACTAAAGTTTTATTTGCAGAACTAGTTTGCCATGCACAGGCAGATATTTGCCCTGAACTCATACTTCCTTGATAAGCAATATAGTTAGCCCATCCAGTTGTACCAAAGTTTAAATACTGTTGCAATGCCATATCAGGTATTCGTAAACTATTTAACAATGCTCTATTCTGACTATACAAAAGATAGTTCATTGGCTTCATGTCAAATGAGAATGGCACTACAGTAATAATTTCACTTGTAGATATTCTTTGATTACGACTAAGCATCTGACCAATAAACCTATGGTCATTGATACCAACTGTTTCGCTAATTGCTAGAATTTGATTTAGACTCATAGTTACCTTGAAGTAGGCATTGACCTTGATGCTGACTGATTAACTGCCCAAATTGTTTGTTTGTTTTGAGATAAGAATTGTGTAGCAGACTGAGTATCAATAGCAGACATACTGGCTATATAAGGACCATTGTAATTTACTGTTTGCCCACCGCCCATATCTGATAATTTATTATTAGGAATAATACTTCCTGACCTACTAGGCATAAATAATTCTGGTCCTTGCTCACCAACTAAATAGGATGTATTGCCTTCTACTGGTCCACCAGATGCCATTGCTCCACCTGCCGCAACTGCACCAAAATTAGTTCCACCACCTGCGGCAAACATATCTGCCATTCCAGAGCCACCACCAAATGATGTTCCTAATGCACCCATACCCATTTTAAATAATTGCATGGCTTGCATTTTTAATTGAATTTTTACAAGGTCTTTAATAATTGACATTGTAAAATCTTTAAAACTTGCTTTGCCATTCTCTACAAAATTATCTATAGCAGAACTCATACTATTAGTAACTGACTCAAATGCTTTTGCACCTAATGTAGAATAGTTTTGTGCATCTTCATAATGTTGTTTAAATGCCCTATCCCATCCAAACATAAATGTATTTTGAGCATTGATTTGTGTCTCTATTTGCTTCCTAGTTAATTCTTCATATTGATAACCTAACTCTATAATCTTTTGTTTTTGTTCTTCCATTGCATTTAATACTCTTACATCTTCGCCTTGGATTCTTGCTTGTTCTTTTTTGTTTTGTATTTCAGTTATTTTTTTACTAGTATCTTCAGTAACTCTTGCTACTGCTTCAGCAATCTGTCTTTCCTTTTCAGACATAAAATTCATACGACCTTGGGCTTCTAATATCCCATATTGAAATTTTAATTGTCTTTCATATTCTGTAGACAACTGCCCTGCCATTTCTACACCTTCTGCTACTTTTATTATTCTTCTTATTTCATCTTCAACGCTAGTATCTTTTTCTACAAAAGGCTTTACTTCTCTACCTTCTGTTGTTTTACTTTCAGGTTTAATAGCATAAACTTCAGGATAATAAATTCTATTAGCAAACTCTTGGGCTTTACCTAATTCAATATTGGCAAAGTTTTCTAAGTTCATCCATCGTTCTTTTGGATTAAAACCTTTACCCTGTTCAAAATCATAAAAGAGTTGATTAATCTCTCCTAGTGCTTGTCCAATAATTTTGATGTAAGCAACAAATCCTGATATTCCTACTACTAATGCTTTGAACCCTTCACCAGTAAATGTAAAGAAAGTTTCCATTGCACCACCAGTTTTATTCAACTCATCATAAACTGCATTTAATGTAGGAATAAAAGCATTAGTAAACATGATAGTTGTTTTAAGTGCTTTGGCATCTAACTTATCATGCAGTTCACCTGCCAACTTTACTGCTTCTGCATATTTGGCAAATGACTCTCTGGCTTCTTCTGAGCCTTCTGATAGACCAACAAAATCTACACCTTTAGCCGCTTTTCCAAAGATAGTCATAGCAAGAGCATTTCTACTAACCGCATCATCCATTCTTCCCAAACTCATTACTGCTTGGTCAAACAATGCTGTAACATCTTTACTTGCTAGGTCTTTAAGAGATACTCCAACTCTTGCAAAAGTTTCTTGGGCTTCTTTACTACCTTGTGCCGCATCATCTATTTTTGCTGTAAAACTAGATATTAATCTTCCTGCACTTTCAGCAGAGCCACCATTCTGGGCTAACCCTTCTGACAATGCCATCACAGTTTTAATGGCTACTTCATTCGCTTGGGCTACATCTGCAATCTGGTCTCCGTATTGCAAGGCTTTAGCAGACATTGCAGTAAAGGCTACTGCTACTCCTGCACTCGCATATTTAACTTTAGTAACTACATCATCAAATCCACGACCAATTTTCTTTAGCCCAGATTCAAACTCAGCAGAATCCATCCCAAAGATTACTCCTAATCGTGCGACATTCTGTGCCATCTATTTTGCTTTCTTATTAGGATTCATCATTGCAAAGGCTAATAAACTTTTATTAACCTGCTCCTTTTTCTGTTCATCTGTTTGTGGTGGATATAAGTATTCATAAACCTGTGGGATTATATTCTCTAGTTTAAATGGTGGCTTACCACTTGGCAAGACCTTATTAAATTGACCTGCTGTTAAAATTCCTAATACTTGTATGATGCCTAGATTACCTATTAGTCCATCATTAAACATAATACAAATATCAGCAAAGGTTTGTTCATCTACTAAATCAGGGTCTGTTCCATGAGCCGTTAAATATGCTTTAACTTGCCTTCGGACAGACCTTAAGACTTTCCCCTGTTCCCCTTATAAGATGGGCTTACAGCATTACTAATTGCTTCTATCATTTCCATTTGGACAGGGAATGGCATAAACTCATCTATGTCTGCATATGTAATAGTATCCATATCAAACTCACCATCTTCAGGTACTATGAGTTTAAACATCTCAGTTATTCTTTTTTCTAGGATAACTTTGTTGTTTGCAGATTCTTTTAATGACCTACCTTCTATTTCAATATCATCTGTTTTATAGACAATATCTGGATTATCTTTATTTTCTTTTTTCTTTTCTAAATAAGACTTAGCCATATCATCATAGTATTTCTGCACCAAATCTTTATCTATGTCATTCATTCTTTTTTGCATAGTGTCATACTCTACTGTCAAAGGTACTTTGACTTTAAATGTATGAGAGCCTATATCAAAAGTTCTAATTCTTAATTCATCTTTTTTATCTGAAAAGTTCTTGCCTAATGCAGTTGCAAACTTGCTCATGTTTTATCCTTTTTTGGGTTGTTTTGCTTTGTATTTTAATATTGCAGTTCTTAATGACATAGTTAATGAATCTAATAATTGTGTAGATGATGTTTCTAAAGCAGGTCTTAAATAAGGTTTAGCCGCCATTTTTGCTGTGCCAAATTCATTGGCTATACCTCTGGCATCACTTGGAATACCTTTTTGCTTATTGCCAGTTCTGACATTTTTAAAAGTTTTTTTGGCTAATTGCTTTCCAGACCCAGTTGTTACTGTACCAATTACTGTATCTGTAGGACTAACATATACCGACCTTTTATCTTTTGTTGTAGGTTTTCTGGCTTCTATTCTTAATGATGCTCTTAAACCACCAGTATCTACACTTACTAAACTTTTTGCTTTTTCTAATACAGGTTTCATGGCTACTCGCATAGCACTAGATAAAATTTTCTTTTGGTCTTTTACACCAAAATCATCTTGCATTTCTCTAACGACTTGAGTAAATTCCTCTTGCCCATAAAATGCAATACGGATTTTATCGCCCATCTAATCACCTTTAATAATCTTTTGGAATATCAGGTTATTTAATCGCAATACATAATCTACGATTTCATCTGGGGTCATTTTGTCTGCATGGTTAATTGCCATTGCATAAGCAGTATTTATCCCTGCAATCTTTTGCTCTTGAAACCCAAACCAGTTCTTATGTCCAGAATTGGCTTGGGTTATTATAAAGTTTAATAGGTCTGTACTGTTTTGTATTGTTGTCATATTGTTTATGCGTTAGTAGACCATCCATAATAATCAGAACCAATAGGATGAATAGTAAATGTAAATTTACCTTCAGCACTTGGACTCATATCCCATTGCATCCCACCGACCATCGCATTAAAGGCATAGGCAACAGTATCTTCACCATCATAGACTGCTACTACAAAAGTTCTAGTAATAGAGCCATCATAGCCATCTGCACGAATAAGCAACTGAGCAGTATCAGCAGGATTCCAAGGACAAACTACACTCATAGATGTAACTTGATTCTGAGTAGTAATTTTTGCACCTGTTCTTTGACCTGCAATAGAGTATGCCGCCATTGCATCATCAGTACCAAATGCAGGGATTGCTTCAACAGGGACTTGTAAACCACTTCCACCTACTCCACCTGCTGATGTTCCAACAATAGGAGCAACTTGAGAAGCCCATGTAGAAAGTTCTGCAACTGTTAAAGGTACTGGAGTTGCATCATCTTGCATCCAAAGGGTTGCAGTATATCCTGCTAAGACTTTATCAATTAGTGCCATTTTAAAATTCCTTAATCAAAGAGTTAATAAATATTATCTTATGTTGATATATATAATGTGCAATCCAAAATAATCTGATTCATACCTACAGTATCATCAAATGTATTATATAACCAGACTACATCTGCTTTGGCTATTATAAATCCACTTGTGTCTGGATTACCAAACATTCCAGAATATCCATGTAATGATTGTAATATAGTGTTGCTAATATTAAAAGCATCTACCATAGATTGAGCAAATATACTAGTCTGAAATACTGGAGTATCAATACCTTTATTACTTTGGGTCTGCCCTGTATAAACAGGCTGATGCACATTTCTTAATTGCCATGTCAAAAACTTTGGTTCTACTGCAAAGTTTCTATTAAAGTTTGCATAAACTGGTACAGGGTCTATAATATCTGATAACTGATAACTAATCGCTTCAGCATATACATAAGGGTTTTGTTGTGTACTCATACTGGAACAACTGGGTCATTTCGATAGCATGAGAATATAACTTTCATCCTATCATTGGTTTCTTGGACATTCTCAATTCGCCAGTTAAAGCCTTTATAGGTGACTGAATATAAGTTCTGATTTTCAAATATTTGCTTTGTATTGCCTGTGTAGTTTAAAACCAACTCTAATACATCTGAATAAATCCTAGTTGTGCCTGTAATAGTAAGGCTATTCCTAGGAGTTCTTACTAATGCTCTAGTTGTAAACCACTTAGTGCTAGTTGTGGTTTGCTCACCAACAGAGTTCTTACTATTAGTTACATTGTTAATGTCAATATTTTCATATCTGGTAATTGACATTTACATCACCAAAGGTTTATATGGTCTTAATAATTGTGATACTCCAAAAGGAATATTAGTTAATCTTCCATCTAAAGTATCGCTTCGATTGTTATATAAATGAGTTAATAATAATAATCCTGCCTGTTTAATCACAGGATAAGTTCCTATAGGATTAGAATTTAATGAATAAATAACTACAACAGGGTTAGTCATAAACGCATTAATATCATTTGGCAATGAATTAATAACTATTTTATTTCCTGTTGGGTCATAAAAATATTCTGTACTTGCAATAGTAGTTAATACTGGTGGAGTATCCATGTTGTAATACTTTACATAATCAACAGTTACACCAGTAGAATTATTTGTGTCTTGTGATACTTCTGGCAAATCCAAGGATGTTTGCATCCCCATAGAATTGTTTGTAGCCTGATAGTACGCTTTATATTGCAAAGGCTTTATAGACATACCAAGGTAATCCTCGATTGCCATCCTAGTGGCTAATTCAAGGCTTTTTAAATAAGTATCTTGTGATTCATCTTCAATTAAATTTAACTGTTGAGTTATTTCATCCAAAGTAAGCCAAGCAGTATAAATATCTCTATCTATCTGCTCGACTTTCTGGTAACTCCAAGGGTTCTGTGGAGAACCTAAAGCATTAGTTGTTGATAAATTTGAAGGCATTAACTAGCCGCCATTGTCAAACAAACTCCTGCAAATACATCACGAATTGTAGAACATAATCTTTTTTCAGCAAACAGGGTTACAAAGCCTACATTTGTTTGTTCAAACATTTGTAATTTCATAACTTCATTATCAGCAATAGAAATAAATCTTTCCCAATCTGCTAAATAAATAGGTGTTGCAGATGCTCCAATTTCAGGCATATAAGGATTAGCAATAACCTCATGTCCAAAAATATTACCAACTGCCGCACCTTCTGAACTTCCAACTTCAACAAATACTGGCATACCATTGGTTGAAGTTAATTCTCTAACTGCTTTAATTGTTGAAGGATGCATCATCCAACAAGTTGTATCATAATTCCAATATTGTGAAGGCAAGGCTGATGCCAAGGCTACTATATTGGCATAAGTAATTGCACTAGCACTTCCACTATCTACTTTTTTAATAGTATGTAATCCATTAGTTATGGCTATACCACTACTTCCAAAACTTGCCGCACTTGCACTTTTAGAATAACTATTAATTCCTCTTAATCCTAAAGTGCCACCATAGTAACCAGTTGTAGAGCCTGATTGGTCATTATTAAGCATCATAGATAAGGCTTCTTGTTGTGCAAATTCTTTTGCAATATCTTCAACAATAGCCTGTTCAATGGCATTAACATCATCCATAAATGCTGTACGAATTGGCACACTTGCCTGAATTGCTCTTACTGGTAATTGCCAAATAGATGTATCTAAGCCTGTTACTGCATTGTTGTTGTTTATAGGATAGTATCCCCAAGGATTTCCTAAAGCAGTAATTGTAGTTTCTGTTGCTGTTGTATCACCAACAATATTATATGTTCCTGCTCCACCTGTACCAGTACCTAAAGAAGATATATAAGCACCTGCTGTAACTCCTGTACCTGATAAAATTTGACCAACTCTAAGCACTCCACTTGCTACTGCTGTTACTGTGTAAGCTGAACCACTAACTTGTTTAAAGCCTGCTCCTAATGATACCGAACCAGTAGTTGCTTGTTGTGTAATCTTTAAATTGATTGTTTGACCAGGCACTTGACCACTTGCTGTGATGTAAGTGTTTGTAGATGCTGGTAAAGTTAAGTTAAAGAAGTTACCTGTTGCTAAGTTTAAACTTGCTGTGTTCGAACTTACTGATTGAGATACGGGTTGACCTACTAAACTACCAGTAATTGTTTGAGATCCTGTTATTGAGAAAGATCCAGTTAAATTATGTGCATCTGCAAGTAAATTACCAATCTTAACTCCTGTTGCTCTTACTTCTAATTCTGTTGCTCCAGTTTCTGTACCTCTTACATTCAATCCTATATTTGCAGTGGTCATACCAGATGCAGATACGTGGAATGCTGTAGAT
>ENA-OSIY01001222-OSIY01001222.1-marine-metagenome-genome-assembly--contig:-NODE-1222-length-13903-cov-4.737090_pt1 | contig 13903 bp, 17 predicted proteins | sample MGYA00237884_ERZ534233 | MGnify/ENA primary metagenome ERZ534233 (study PRJEB26412, sample SAMN06343840) | marine metagenome | isolation source: estuarine water | place: USA: Columbia River Estuary... | reverse complement strand
GTTAGAGTTGAAAAACTTAAGAATTGAAGATATTAAAAATATATCTTTTTCATAAATTAAAGGAAAAAATAAAATGATTAGATTTGCATCACAAGTTATTGAAGTTGGAAAGTTATTTCCAAAAGTTGAAAAAAGACAAAAGTTTGTCAAGGTTGCCTTATTGGGAGGAAGTCTTTTTAGACTAAAGGCTATTGAAGAACTTGCTACAAGACTACACAATCAATGGGCAGAGTCTTTTAGAGCCAGCGCAATGGATAAGGGCGATAAAAACCCTACAAGAATGAAAGATGATGGTATGGGTGGCCAAGTTGATATTTTGAATACAGATTATTCTAAGCTTCCACAAAAATGGCAAGCTGAGAACGAAGCACAAGCTGTAGCAGCAATTAATTTGGTTATGAAAGCTGGCAATGATGCAAAAAAACAATTAGAGAGTTTGGCAGCTGAAGTACATGAACAATGGCTTTCTAGAAATACTTGGGCAAAAGATGGTCCACTTGGTGTGTCTTATGGCGAATTGCCTGAAGAAGAAAAGCAAAAAGACAGAGATGTTATTTTACAAGCTATAGAAGTTCTTGCTTTGAATAATCTATCCCCATTACCAGAAGAAATGCCAGAAGAGATGTCAGAAGAAATGCCAGAAGAAATGCCAGAAGATGATAAGTATTAATATTTAGAGATAAATATCTTTTTATTCAACAGTAAATCCCAAACCAGTGCAAGTCGTCCCTTTAAAGATAACTGCACTGGTTTTTCTATAAAATCTTCTAAAATAGTTTCTAAAAGTTCTTCAATGCTTGCAATTGAGTTAGGGTAATAATTATTATTGGCTGAATCAAATACAAACTCAAAATATCTTTGTGCTTTTTTGTCTGATGGTAGGTAAATATCAAGAAATTGGTCTGATGTCATAGCCCATAAATTTTCATTTTCTTCATCGAAAATTACCCAAGTTTTAGGGTCAATTTCAAGCAATGCATCAGTTTTTGGTATCTTAATCAATTCAGGTTCAAAACAATATCTTGCTTTGACATTTTGTGGATATTTTGGCAAAGAATAATTGTGGAAGTTGAATGAAAAATTGCTATATTGATTCATAATTTTAATTGTACATTTACTAAACGAAATCTTTGGTAAATTCTTCTTTGATTTTGTTAATAGCTTTTATAGCTATAGAATTTGCAAATTGCCTTGAAACATTCATCTGTTTTGCAACTTCATTATATGTAAAACCATCTACATAAATAAGTTGTAAAACTTTTCTTTGCTTTTCAGATAAAATATCTAAGTATTTTTCAACTAAAATCTTGTTGTCGGAATCAGTTGTAGTTTTGGAAAAATCACTTGAAAAGGAAGAATTGCTATATAAAAATTCATTATCTACTATTTCTGGTATTAATTTATAAGCTGGATTTTTAGGAACTTTTATAAGTCCTGAATTTGCTCTAATGTAATGACTTATATTAAATCTAATATAATTATGTAAATGCGTAATGAGCTTCACATTTTTATTTGGATCAAAACACCTAAGACCTTTTATAGCACCCAATTTGGCTTCTACTATCAAATCTTCAAGAGGATATTTATGATTGTAATTTTTGTATATTTCAGAAGATAATTTATTTATAAGTTTGTCATATTGCTTAAGTATTTGTTCTTCGTATCTTTCTTGTTTAGTTTTCATTTTTAGCTGTCCTTGCATATGATTTCCAAACTTCTAAATCAAAATCAGCCACATTTTTATTATTACATTCACACCAATATAAAAATCTATCTTCCCAATATTTATATGTGACACGAATAGTTGGTGTAGATTTTGGCGCTCTTTCATCAATATTCTCTTTAATGAATTTTAAGATATGAGTGTCAATAATAGCAATCTTATCTTTAAATGTTTCATCAGAATGCAAAAGAAAAAATCTACTTGTTTTCATTCCAACTCCAGGTATTAATTCCAATTGCTCTGGAGTCATTCTAGTCAAATCATATTCACGTTCAGTAATATATTTAAAACCATTGTAGATTTTTTTATATTGTCCAAGTTTAGCTCTTAGAATCTCTTCCATTAAGATTCCATGTTGTTCTGCACTTTTTAAACTTTGGAATGGATTGATGTCTTCTGGCAACATTAATCTTTTGTTTACAGATGTTAAAAACTCATCTAATTTGCGAGCTTGAATGTATGCTGTTTTACCTGCTACAACAATACAGAAAAGTAAAAAACATTCAAGCTCGGCTTCTGTTCGATTATATTTAGTTATATTGTAAGGATCAACTGTCATCTTTATCATCACTTTCATCCATAGATGTTAGTGAGATTATATCAAACATATTAACCTTATCGTCCCATGCAACAATCTTTTTTGATGCATCTTTCCATTCTTTTAAATAATCTGGCTCTGGTTGTGGTCTTTTAACCTCTTCAGCCATTTCAGATAAAAGATTCCAGTCCAATTTAGCACTAGCCCATTCAATTAAAGCTTCTTCATTCTCTAAATATGGATGTTTTGTATCAATAATAATTTCTTCAGTGTCTCTATCTATTTCTAAATCTTCTACTAAAGCAATTAAATCAATAAGTTTAATTGACCATTCACTTCCATCAGAAAAAGTGACAATTAAATCTTTAGAAAATGGCTTGCTTTTTTCTGCTTGGTAATCTAAAAAATCTTTAGTCCATTCTCCAAAAAGATTAACCACAAACTTGCTATTCTGTTTAAGTTTTTCAAGTATATATTCTCTCACTTCTATGATGGTTGTCTCATAAAAATAATAATACTGTTCACCCTCAAACTTAAAAGCATTCTTGGATAAAATCTGATGTGCCAATGAAGAGATTACACTTTCGAAGGGCATATCAACTTTGAGCTTATTGAACAAAACTTTAACTTGTTCAGGACACTCTTCATTTATAAATTTCAAATTATTAACCTTCAGCATCTTCGCTAGGATTGTTGAGATTTCTTTGGATGAGCAAAGGATCCATCATATACATATCATCATCCAAATAGCTGCCTTCGGGGTCTTTAAATCCAACCTTAGCTACTCTCCAACCAATATCGCCCATGTATTTTTCAGGTTCTTTACCATCAATTGTAATTTTAGGATCAAATCCACCAACAGAATCAACAAGAAAAGATGTCCACAAAGTCATATTCTTTTCTTTAAGCCATAACCAAGTAGATAAAAAATCTTGAATTGCTAAAGATTCTGCTTCTGTAAGATTATCAATTTCAATGTTTAATTTCATAATTTAGCTTATACTAATTTTCATCAAATAAACGACCAGGATCTCCAAAAGAAATTCTATCTGGTAATTCATATTTTTCTTGTAAATCAAAATCAGGTTCAAAGTTTAAATCAAATAACTGAAGATTAAAATCATCTTGCTTCATTGTTTTTGTAAATCTAACTCCAACAAGAAGAGGGATGGCTTTTAAATCTAATGGAGGCAAACTATCCCATAACTTTAATGCAATAACTGTCCAATATTTATAATCCATGGAAGCTAAAGCAATAGGGGATGATTTTTTAAATGTTGCTCTTCGTTTAGTTTCTGTATTGCGCCAAGAAAGATAAATAGAAATACGTTTAGCACCAATTCTATGCTTATTTAATCTTTCTAATGCACGGAATAGCAAAGACTCAAATACCTCAAAAGAACCAGCATCATCTCTTTTATGTGGTGGCAAAACGTGAGTGTGACCAAAAGATTTAGGTATTTCATTATTAGATAAACCATAATCACATTGCAAAGAACCACGAATCATATGCCACCAACGAGCACCTATGACACTTCCCCAAGCTTTCTTTAACTTTAGTTCATCAATGTTATATAAATCTTCCACAGTTTTGATGTGTGATTTATTTAATCTGGCTTCCATTCTTTCAGCTATGCCAGGAAGATCTGTAAGTTCCAATTGTTTTATTTTGTTTTCAGTATCTTTACCGAAATAAGTAAAACCATTAGGCTTATTCATATCAGCTGCAACTTTTGCTAAAAATGTATTTTTAGCAACACCAACAGAACAAGTGATTGTTTCACCAATTGCATCCATCAAATCAAGTTTCAATAAACCAGCTATTATCTCACAATCAAAATCATCTTCTTCATTTATGCAACAAGACATTTCATCTATTGAAAGAACTTGTATCTTGTTAAAATGCCTACCTAACACTTCTAAGATTTGATTGTGTATTTCAACATATCTTTTAGGTCTTGCTTCACAAACAATAAGTCCTTGGATTTTTTCTTTTGCTACACTAACTCGTGTGCCTGTTTTTACACCTAATCTTTTAGCTTGATAGGAAGCAGCAATAGCACAAGTGTAATCTGAAATACAAGGCACTACAATGACAGGCTTATTTCTATATTCTTCATTATCTTGTTGTTCCACAGAAGCATAAAAAGAATCAAAATCAATAAATAATCTTCTATACAAAGCCATAAAACATTATATTAGACTTCTGATTCATCTGCCATAAAAACAATAGCCATTTTATTATCTATCATTTCTCTATTAAGATTGACCCATTTATCATCAACTTTGTAATTAATTCTTCCAAGCCATCTTCCAAATTTTTCTTTTTTATCTAAAATTGTTTCAATCACAATTTCTTTGCCTAGAATTCTATCTGAAACATAAGCTTGACATGCTTTTCCGGCTTCTTCGCTCTCTCCATGTAACTCTGGTGCGTTTATGCCAAAAAATCTAAATTTTTGGTCATTTAATGTAATTCCAAATCCTAAATCTATATCACAAGTAATAGTATCTCCATCGTAAACTTCTTTTACTTTTGCGCTGTAATGATATTTTGAATTTTCCATAATAATCTCCTAAACAAAAAGCCCTTCTTTTTCAAGAAGGGCCAGGTAATATTTACATGACGGGTGGTGTAGGCGGCTTGGGAACTTGATCACAGGCAATCTTCAATGTTGCTACTACTGCATATACAAATACTGCAAAAACAACATATTTGACCACTGGACCAAACTTGCTCTTCATGTCCTTTGGGTCGTATGTTCCCATTTTTTCCTCCTTTCATGTAGATATTTACCTATTGCAGATTACTTAAAACATTCCTTCGCTAACGAGAACTTTCTCATTCGCCACAGGTTTTTCAACTATTAATGTTTCTGTTGTCAAAACTAAACCTGCAATAGAAGCTGCGTTTTGAATTGCTGACCTTGTAACCTTAGCTGGGTCAATGATACCACTTTCAATCATATTTACATATTTTCCAGTACGAGCATCTAACCCTATTCCATTCATATTTTTTATGACAGTATCAACCACCACATCTGCACTTATACCAGCATTGAAAGCAATTTGTCTGATAGGTTCTTGTAAAGCTCTTTTGACAATGTCAAATCCAACCTTTTCATCTTCCTCAGACAAATTATTCTCTAATGATTGTGAAATATAAAGTAAGGTTGTTCCACCACCTGGAACAATACCTTCCTCAACAGCAGCTCTTGTAGCAGCTAAAGCATCTTCATATCGATATTTTTTTTCCATCAACTCTGCTTCGGTGCTTGCTCCAACTTTGATGACAGCTACTCCGCCAGAAAGTTTTGCAATTCTTTCATTGAGGACTTTAGCTTCGTAATCACTTTCAACTTGGGACAATGTAGCTTTGACTTGAAGGATACGATCTTCAATTGCTTCGTCTTTACCATGGCCTTCAATGATAGTTGTTGATTCTTTGGTTACAATGATAGATTTACAGCTTCCAAGGTGATCAATATTGGCATTGGCAAGATCAATTCCCATTTCAGCAGAAACTACAGTTCCTCCGGTTAAAGCTGCAATATCGTATAGATAGTCTTTCTTTTGATTACTAAATCCCGGAGTCTTAACAGCAACCCATGGAAGTTTATGCTGATATGTATTTTTGACTAAAAATTGTAAAGCGTCACCATCAACATTGTCTGCAATGATGAGCAATGGTTTCTTGAGTTGGTCATTTACCTTAGAAACAAGAGGTAAAATCAGTGTATAATCAGAGATTTTTCCATCATATAGAAGAATTCTAACATCACTATGTCTGCATTCCATTTTTTCATGATTGTTTACAAAGAATGGAGATATGTATCCTTTATCAAATCTCATGCCTTCTACAAGGGATAAAGTAGTTTCTCTGCCTCTACTTTCTTCAATAGTGATTACACCATCTTTTCCAACTTGTTCCATTGCATCTCCGACAATATTGCCAACTTCAGCTTCATTACCAGAAATAGTTGCAACAAAAGTAATTTGTTCTTTTTCAGAGATTGGTTTTGCAATTTCAAGAATAAGATTAATAGCTTGATCTACTGCTTTATCAATGCCTTTTTTAACTGAGATAGGGTTACCACCAGCAGCAACATATCTCAATCCGCCTTTGACAATTGCTTGTGCTAAAACAGTAGCTGTTGTTGTTCCGTCTCCGGCTACATCATTAGTCTTACTTGATACTTGCTTGCATAGTTGAGCTCCTAAATCTTCATAGGGGCATTCTAATTCAACAGCTTTGGCAACAGTAACTCCATCTTTAGTTACGATTGGTCCCGAAGCAGATTGAATAACAACATTTCTACCTTTAGGTCCAAGAGTTACCTTTACTGCATCGGCTACAGCATCAACGCCTCTTTCTAAGGCTTTACGTGCTTCTTCATTAAAGACTAATTGTTTAACTGGCATTTATCTTCCTTCATAATTTCTCCCCAAGCAGGATAGCAATTGTTTTTGCAGCTTATATATTTATTACCTGAGCCACATGGGCAAATATCATCTTCTAAATAAAATATTTTTACACGGGGAATATTGTCGTAGCAATCAACTAATTCAAAAATATTTGGTTTATGTCTTGTCTTATTGTGGTTTTCATTAATTGTACGCAGGACATTAGAAATAAGTACCAATGAATTTTTGATGTCATATTGATTATACACATATTGTTTTAGACTTTGCCCCATTTTTTTGCGTATATCAGGGTTATCAATAAGAAAATTTATTCTTTCAATCCATTCATTTTGATCATCGCAAGTGAAGCCACCCACTTGCTTAGATTCGATTTGAAATCTTTGAAAATTGGCTACTTTTGATGCCACGTAAGGTATACCCAAAGCTCCATACTCTAATAATTTTAAGTTAGATTTGCATAAATTAAATATATTATTATGTAAGGGGGCTAAACCAATATCAAAACAAGCAACATAACTTAGATATTCATTAATATTTTGATAAGGCATATATAAAAATTTATTATTTGCGATTTTCCACTTTTTTATCAAAGTTGTCAAAATTAAATCTGACCCAGCCATAATTGTAAATAAAACATTTGGGTTGTTTTTTATAATTTCCATGATTGGAAACTCAAGTAAAGACAAGTCACCTATGTGAGAATCAGATCCAAAAAAACCAATTAATATAGTTTGATCATTGTAAGGAATATTTTGTTCATCAGCTAATATTTTCCAATTTGCAGGTTTTATGTCTTTATATCTTTTATCAACATCAAGAAAATTTGGCATCACAATCGAGTTAGGATTCAATGTCTCGTAATAACTTTGCAATTCTCTCGTTGAATACATAACACAATCACATCTTGAAATAATATTTTCTAAAGTATATAATTTTACACGCCCTAATTCTGTATTAGGGTTATAAATGTCATAAGAATAATTGGTTTCATTTACTTCGTGAATATTGTCATCAAGGTCATAGATCAATATTGCATTAATTTTTTTTGCATATTCATAAACTATTTCAAAATACTCTATTGATATAATTTTATTTAATATAAAAAACTTTGAATTTTCTAAATACTTTATTTCTTCTTTCGCAAACGGCCAGGTTATCATAACAGATCCACCAGCGTTTCCAAAAGCAGTGTAAGGAATTGAAGCTCTGTAATAATCAAAAGAGCTCACAAATACTGTTACAACCATATCGTTGTCAGGATCCTCAGATATATGGCAATAATACATATCGGGATCCTTGACTTCTGATTTACGCAATAATTTTTCAAGTACTTTTAAGCTTTTGTATTCAAAGTCTGTCATGTTTTAGATGTCCAAAGATTCATTCGCAAACCATCCACTTTGTTTTAAAGTGTTGCAGAGCTTAATATATTTGACTGCATTTTCCGTGTACCATCTGCCTTTTTTGGTTATTTTTGCAAATGGTCCAACCATTTTCTTCTGGCCATCTTTGGTTAGATATTCCAATTCAATTTCTGAAAATAAAAATGGTTCAACGGTATGTAAAAGTGTACTTTCTTGTTCGTAAATCATTGTTGCTAATGACCTACTGCCAAGAGGAGTTGAGTCTCTTAATAAAGTAACTAAATATTTTCTGGCAACATTGTCCAAACCTACAATAGGGTCAATTTGCAAGTATTTAAGCGTTTTATAAAGTAATTCTTCTGACAGCATGTTTGACTTAATTTTGCCAGGATAGTTTGCTTCTACAACAACCATGTAAGCCCTAAGAATGTTGTAGCAATTTCTTGCAGTACGCCGAGAAAGCTTTGCTATCCGATTGGCAATTTCATAAGGAACAGTAATGTTATAAATTCTATCCCCAGCAGAAATAACCATTTTAGTCAGCTCGTCCACAGAATAGGGTATTAGATTACATTTGTATTGAAATCTTGAAAGTAAAGGAGCGTTTAGCTCTCCCGAATGAGTGGTCGCACCAATAAGGGTAAATCTTGGTAGTCTTCTAATAAAGGGCTGCTGAAGATTCTTATCGGCAATAGTGCAAGTGAAATCTTCCATCACACCATATAAATGTTCTTGAATTTTGGGATTCAAGGCATGAATTTCATCAATAAACAGAACATCATTTTCTTCTACTTTCTTAAGTAAAGCATAGAAATCATCCCAAGACTTAATTCTTGTAGCCATGACTTGATGAAAGCCAACGCCCATTTCGTTAGCCATGACATTGGCAAGAGTAGTTTTACCCACACCAGAAAATCCCAAAAACAATATATGGCCAATTGCTGTACGGTTCTTTTTGAAGGTTGAAATATTGATCTTGAGATATTCTTTAATTTCTTCTTGGCCGGTTACCTCAGCAAATGTTTTGGGGCGAAAATCTTGATTGTTGTCTTGTGTACTCATAAAAATCTCCTGTAAAGGATTATATCACGCTATGGTAAGCAATTCTCAATTGTATAAGAAAAGCATGAGCCCATTGTGTGTTTTTCTTTGTAATAATCAGCTGGAATACGATCAGATACTTAATAATACTGAAAGCGCCAAGTATCACAGGTTTTTCATTTTATCATCAAACAAGATAGTGCGTAACAATTTTGAATACAAAAATACTGATAATTTTATGGTCTATTCTTTTGATTTATCAAGAATGGATATGATATCAAGGCTTGTAACTTGTTATTCAAATCCAATGTATTCTCATATCATAATTTTCTTAAGATCAACTATTGATTTTGAAAATGAAAAAAATAACTTCAAAAATCAAGAGTATTTTCAAAATAAAAATTGTATAGGTTTTACAAGACAATATGTAGCATTAAATGGATTTACATTTGATCCAGCAGAAACTGAAATGCCCCTAGATCCATTGATTTATGCTCAGGAACTTAGTAAAGCTTTGTCTGAGCAGCCTGTTGAACATGAAATTTTCATAGAGGCTTTACGAGAATTACTGCCAAATTGTCAGTTTGAAAATTATAAAGATATAAAGGAAATTAGTGATGATGTAAGATCAGTATTTAATTTAAAATATAAAAAATCTTCAACTTCATACAATGTATTATATGAGCCTAAAATAGAAAAATTTACAAACGCCATTGTTTTTTCTTTTTCAATCTTAGACTCATATAAATTTGCCATCAAAAGAAAAGATGGGCTTTGCTGTTATATATTCTGATTATTCTGGTTCTGCACTGCCTTCAAAAATCAAACCTTTAGTTACTGGATATTTATTATACCAAAGATTTAATAAGTTTTTGCAATGTTCGGCATATTTAAAATGAGCACCTACACCAGTTCTCAACTCCATTTCATAAAGAAATTTGTCTGCAGTAGTAGTGTGTTCAAAATAATATTGATGGCCTAAGCTTGTGAAATAAATATATTCTCCAACTTTACTCTTTAACAAATTTCTTGTGTATTCGGTAGTATTTTTAAAACTATTTGCACATGAAACAATTGCTTGCGAAAGTTCATCTTTTTTTTCTGGCAATTGATCCAAAGAAGCATAAAAACCTAACGGCATAAGAGGACAATACTTTGTACCTGTTCTGTGTCTATTTAAATCTCTTATTTCTCCAAAAGAAATTCCAAGCCAGCAAAACTTTACTGAGGTGCGAGCTATAATATTTCCAAATGGAGAATAACGATTAGTTCTTGATTTACAAGCCATAGAAACCAATTCGTCATCGTACCAAAGATCTTCTGCCTCTAAATAGTTTTCAGTTAAAACTTCGCCATGCTCATTCTTCTTAAATTTATTCCAAATGCTGTCAAGTAGACTTTCAGTCAGCAATGTAAATTCATTGTTGATGTAATTTTTTTGGCCATCATTTGCTTTTGTGTGCTTAAGTAATCTTGGAGCACCCAAAGACAATTGTTGTGCAATATTGTCTCCTAAATCTTTGAGTTCTTTTAAATAATGTGATTGCAAGTGAGAGGAGATATAAGCCCAAGCTCTTGCACTTTGGAGCATCATTACACCAGTAGAAGCAGATAATGGTAGATATACCCTGGCACGATCAAAAGCAAAATTTCTTCTCATTCTCAATACTGCTTTTTTATCTTTTTCAGATTCAGAATTAATTAAATGCTCTGGTATTTTTGTAAGTTCAGGGTTTTTTTCGGAGAGAGCTGTCCATGCTTCTAATGCAATAGTGTAATTAGAAAAAGCATTCATGTTATAATTGTTGAAATCTTCTTTAAGATGTTCAGGTATGCCTAAATCTTCTGCTGACAGCAAACTATCTTTATCTATTTTGATGTATCTGGTTGAACATTCTTGCCCTCCTGCTGTTGGAGACAATGTCCACAGATAATATGCTGCAAATTGCGAAATACCATCAATGAAAAGTGCAATTGGTGTCATGTCAGCAATAGATGCATGTCCGTAATCAATCATTTTAAAAATGCCATCAACAGATTTGTCGAGATTATTAGGATCTATCTTTGAGGCAATAGCATCTAAGCCTTCATTGTTTCTTGAGTATCTTGCACCTACCGAAGCCAGCAATTCAGGAGTAAAAGAATAAGCCCCAGCTTCTTGTGCTTGTTGCGTTGGGCAGATTGAAACATATTGTACTTTCATAATATTTCTTCCATAAAAAAAAGACCAACCACAGAGCGCTCTATCCCTTAAATCTAAAAACGTTGAGGTTGGTCTCAATCGATATTTTACAAGTTTTTGAGTGTAATAACAAGATGTAAGGAAAAAAGATTCTTAACAAGAATATATTAAAATACATGCAATCTTTTGAGGTGTTAAATGAGTGTAGTTCATAATTCATATAATCAATATCTAAATACTACCGTAGGGACAACTGGCGTAGGTGGAACTGTGGTTTATTTTACTTTACCATGGCATCCGGCAAGTATTGTAGACAGAATTCGTATTTGGAATACATCAGGTAACACTGTAAACGTGAGTAATATTGTAATTCTCAATAACGCAGCACACTTCAGATCTGGCGATATAACATCCAGAGATCAAATCTTATATTCCGACACAACATCCACCGCAATTACAGATGGAGTTTATAACAATTCATTCAACTTAAATCCTGGTGTGTACGTGGAAGATTTATATTCACGCCCCTATTTGAGCATAAAAGCTATGTTAGCAAGTGCTGTTACTTCGGGTACTTATTATTGCAATGCATATGGTAAAAAATCTATGCCTTCTAATTACCAAAATGCAGACTCTACCCAAATCCAAACATCAGACAATTTCAGAGTTCTTATGGCTCGTCTTCAAACAGGCGGTACAGGCGGAACTATATGGGATGTAACAGGTGTAGCTTCTAAAAGAGGTGGAGAAAATGCAAATGAATTTGGATTTAGAGCTAAAGAAGATTACATATATGTAGGTAATAAAGCGAGAGTAGATCACTGGGATTTTGTTATAAAAACACAATCATTTGGTGGTACTGCTATGTCTGCCGAAATTTGGTCAGGATCTGCATGGAGAAATGTCACATTATATGATAATACATCTAATGGCATTGGTAGTACAGGCAGCTTAAGGTATTCAGGAATCATAGAAGCAGCTGGATTAGGATCTTCTGTATGGGCCCCAACAGTACTTGACCCAGCTGTGAATAATCTTCTTCCAAATGATCCACTTACTGTTCAATATAATGCTATCAAAAATGGAACAGCTTTACCACGATATCTTTCGCCGAACCCAGAAAGATATTGGATCAGGTTTAGACTTTCTAATATTGACACAGGAGCAAATACAGGTGGAACTGCTGAATTATATAATATCTTTCCAATAAACGAAATATACTAAAAAAAGCCCTCGAAAGAGGGCTTTTTTTATATCTTCTCGACCTTTCCATATTCAATTTCAACTGGAGTGTCTCTTCCAAATAAAGAAATCATTACTTTCATGATTTCTTTCTCATCATTGATTTCTTCAATCTTTCCAGTAAAGTCTGAAAAAGGACCATCGGAAATTCTTACAATCATATCCTTTGACCATTTCTTTTTTGGCTTAAAGCCTTTGTTAGGATCCAAAGCTTCCAAAATGCCTTGAATTTCTTCATCTTTAATAGTAACTGGTTTACCATTTGATGAAACAAAATTAGTAACACCAGGAGTTCTTTTGATGAAATTAAAACTTTCATCATCAAGAATCATGTTGATCATTACATATCCAGGAAATACTTTAACTTTCTTTTCAATTTTTTTACCTTCTTTTTTAGTAGTTTCAGTATCCATAGGAATAATAATTTCATTGATCTTTTTCACCATATTGTATTTTTGTTTGGTGTTCTCAATCAATGTCTTGACTTTTTGTTCTGATTGCGAAATGGTATGCAAGGCGTACCATTTGAACTTATCCATTATTTCACTACCTTTTTACGTGATCTCTTTGGCTTATCATTCTCTACCCAAACCCAACATTGAACAAAAGCTCCTGTTGGCGTGGATGAAACTAAGGCATCATCATCAATAGCCAATTCTTCATTGTTCCAAGCTTTTGCATCCATTTTAGATAGTTTGGTTTGTGCAGCTAATCTATAAATAGAATTGTCAATTTGAGATTTATTCAATTGGTAATCCAATTGTGTGACAGTTTCTCTTACAACTGGATCTTTGCTGGATCTTGCTTGTTGGATGAGAGACAAAATTTGGTTTTCGCTTAAAAAATAATAACTGTTCATTTTTACCTACTTAATTTTTGACCACTTGAAACTGTGCAAGGAATCGAAACCAATACCTTGATAGTATTGATTTTTACCACGTCTTTCGTAAATACGCCATATAACTACACCATCTTCAGATAACACTTCACGTTCCAAATCTTTCAATTTCAACAATTGATCAAGAGATGGTCTGATACAGCATTCAACATACATGCATTTATTTTTAGCATAAATAAGTTTCATCACACCGGAGAAATACATTATATCCAACGCAGCATTATTTGAGTAGGATAAATTTGCAAGTTCACGAGTAATTTTTCTGGCAGAGTTTTCAAAATCAGCAATTTGATTTGAAATTTTACCATTACGATATACCCAATTGGAAAAACATTGATGGTCTGTATTTGGTGCTTCTAAAATCTTTAAATACTCTTCTGGACAAATGTTTTCTAAAAATCTATCTAACATATCTTGATTTTTAAAAATAGAAGAAGAGGGAAGTTTTTCTGGCAAATAACTTGCTTGTGCTTCCAGCTTTCTATTTAAT
>ENA-OSIY01001221-OSIY01001221.1-marine-metagenome-genome-assembly--contig:-NODE-1221-length-13903-cov-20.027629_pt1 | contig 13903 bp, 18 predicted proteins | sample MGYA00237884_ERZ534233 | MGnify/ENA primary metagenome ERZ534233 (study PRJEB26412, sample SAMN06343840) | marine metagenome | isolation source: estuarine water | place: USA: Columbia River Estuary... | reverse complement strand
AATGATACGGCGACCACCGAGATCTACACCTCTCTATTCGTCGGCAGCGTCAGATGTGTATAAGAGACAGCAATGATATTGTCTACCGCGTGTGATGTATCAAATATTTCTAAATCTATAATTACAACTTTCCCAAATGTTGGAATAACTTTATATGCGGTAGTTTTATCATGTGTGATTTTACTATCTCTCAATATCAAATTTCCACCCCAATTTTCATCCCACTCTTCATTTAAATAAATTAATATTGCACAAGTATTTTGATATTCATCACCTTGTCCATCATTATGGTCTTTTAAAAAACACCCTTCGGAATAGCAAGTCCATTGTGAACCCATTATAACATCTTTTTGTGTTTTATTATAAAAATATTCTAATATGTCATAAAATACTGTTTCAAATTTTTTATCAATAAAATCTTTTGGGAATTGTAAACTTGAAATCCACAATTGTGACATATTTTCATAATCATATGTTTTAAGTAATTCTTTTTTTTCATTATTTGCATCTTCAAATGAATCAAATGTGTTTGAATGTCGTACATGTGTTTCTGTGGATTCATTATGATAATCAAATCTAACCATTTTAAAACTATCCAAATACTCTACATCTTCTTTTTTATATTTTATCTTTTCAAATAAATTATAATATTCTTCATTAAAATCTTTTAATTCAAAATCACAATATCCTTTTAATTTTAATGATTCCTTTGCGTCTATTAGTGTCATACTATTTTATTTAATTCTTCCTGAAATTTTGAGTTTGCGTTTAGTTTAAATTCCTCTTTTCTATCAATTCTACATATTATAGAATCATAGTGTTCTCTATTTCTATAAATATAGTTTTCACAGACAACATAATTTTTTAATTTAAACTGATAAATTTCTTTTGATATATGGTTTAATTTTTCAATTCCCCACATTAAAAAGGTATCATCTGGTCCATATGCACCCATTGATTCGGGTAAAGGGATTTTGTCCAGTAGTGGTTTTGATAATAATGTAAACCACCCTGCACCAAATTTTGTTTCAGGTTGACCAGATACATTATTACTTACAAATTCCACCGATATATCACCTTTTTCACCACATTCAATAAATGGATTTGCTTTTTTACAAAAATCCAATTCGTGGTTTAAGTATTGTTCATTTACTAAACAATCCCAAGTAGTATCCCAATATTTTACAATTTCAGGTGTGATAAAATATTTACTTATATTTTGTGATTCAATTGCTTGAATTGCACTTTCCATATAAAACAATACTTTTTCATCAAAACAAATATCCGTATCTAACCAAATAAAATGAGTTGCGTCAATACATTCACTATGTGCATATCTTTTAGATTGAAATGCTCCTTTAATTTCCTCTCTTATTTGAAATGTAACTTTACCTGCCCAACCTGCCAACGATTTTAATGAATTAAATCTTTTGATAAAGAATTCTTTGTCTACTGTTGATTTACTCCAATTGATTAAATAATCCGAAACTGACATCGATATATTAAATTCATAGTTTGCACCATCTATGTGCTTTGATGCTTTATTTAAGTCTACTAATACTCTTTCCAAATCATCTAACTCTTGTGGCATTATGAATGATGTAATAACTATTTTCATTTATATTTGTTTTCTATTAATTGTTTAAGTTCTTCGTTTCTATCATATTGATGAACTAATGTATATAATTCACCTTTTGAATTTTTTATTTCATTTCCATCTATGGTTGATAATTCTTCGGTATATGGTAGTATATCTCCCTTTTTTAACTTTAAATGCAACTGTGCTGCAAATCCTTCTTGTTGTTTTACAAACTGAACTTTGTCTTTCCATTGGTACATATGAATTAAAATGTTATATGCTGCTTGGTCTGCTAATTGTTCTGGATTAGATGTCGTTAAACTCCATCTATAAATGTCAATAAATAAATCCCTAATTGCTTCTTTCTTACCAACGATAGTGCCGGCACAATATATTTCTTCATTTTGTAACCATTCCCATTCCATAGGAAATGATGTACCTGCGTTCAATCTTGCCCAAGCTTCATCTCTAAATTTCAATGATTCACTAAAAGCAAGAATATCTTTATTCATATGAGTATCTAACCATATTTTTGGGTCTTTTTGGAATATAATATCCTTAACATCTACCCAAATTACTACATCGGTATTATATGATTGTAATAAAGCATACATATCTCTAAATCTTTGAAGTATAATATGCTGTTGTGTTTCTGATTGTGCAATTAACCAGCCCTTACTATCCAAATATTCAATTGTTTCTTTGGATATATCATATACTAACATTAATTTTTCACCTTTGAATCCACTTTGCTCAATTGATTCAACGAATGGTTTAATTTGTTCTATTCCGTATTTAGTTATACAACCTACTATTGTGTATTTCATTATTTTCCGTATTTTTGCCAATCATTGTGCATAAACAATCCTTCGTTATGTCCCACTTTATATTCTTGCTGAACCCACCATTTTCCAATATTACCTTCTAATGCAATGCCATCACCGGCAAATTGTTTAACGGTATCTAAATAAAATTGTTTTTTGTATAAGCAAGGATTGTTTGTCCAATTACCATATCGAGAAGTAGTCCAAAACATATCTTCTGATTTTTTTATATAATCACCAAATTCGATATCAGGTTCACACCAATGTAGTGAATCCAATAGATGTGGTGATTGTGCACCAATCTCATCATCATAGTAAGTTAATTCTTGTCCTATGTGTCTAAATGAAAAATGTGGATTACCTGGATTTCTCCTATGTCTTAAACGAACAACATCTAATCCCATCTCAATTGCTTGATAACTTCTCTTTAATGTATTATATGTAGTTTCTTTATCTTCAATTAAATTCCAATCATGTTCTAATACTAAAACATAATCCTCTTTTGCATTTTCAGTAAGTTTGATAAATGCTTGGCCAATTCCAATATTCTTTTGCAGACCAATACAATCGATACCAAAATGAGATGCAATTTCAATATCTTGTGGTGTTACCTCCTGAAATAAAATGGTCACATCGTTTACCATATCAAATAATCCATTGTTATGATAGGTAGTTAATGTATCTACTAATACCTGTCCGCTGTGCCAGGAAAGTATTCCTATACTAATTGGTAATTTATCCATGTACAAATAATTTTAAAAAGTTAACTTGGTCTTGTTGTTTTCGTTCATCCCATTCTTTCTCATCCGAAGTTGTACTCATTTCAGTTTCAACTTTGAAGTTTCTCAATATACCCTTTGGAGCTGGATTTATATCTTTGATGAAATTATCACCATACCATATTTTGATATTTTCTGGAATATTAATCCAATACGTTTTATGTAACAAAATAAAACATCCCCACCCCCAATCATTAATACCAGATTTCCAAACATCTATACAAGGTCCTCTTTCTTCATCAATGGGTTCTTTATAATTACCTTCGCCCATTCCGATGATACCATATTGAGAAAGAACATCTTCGGTTATTACTCCGAAAATATTTGGGTCAAAATTAATATCATCGTTTAATATTGCTACACAATTGTTTTTAGCAAGTTTAATTCCTAAATTCCAAGCAGGATTAACATAGATGTTTTCACCCATCTGAACTAATTTAACTTTATCCAAAGCTTCAAAATGTTCAAAAAATTTACCAGCATTATCTATTAATATGATTTCATCAACAAACTCACATTTTATTAAATCAAATAATAGTTTTCCAATTCTATTTGACTTCCAAAGTGTTGGTATTATGACTGTATATTTATCCATTTTTTTTAAATATTAAAAGAACATCATCATATCTATTTTTATTATTTCTCAAGTCTATTATTTCATAACTTAATCCCAATTTAAAGCACAATTCATCTATTTTTTCTGTATCTGTATCAAGCTTTTGTATATCTTCTATAATCATTGTTCCACCCACTTTTACTTTTTTAAACCAATATTCTATTGCAAATAATTGAGAATCTAATGTGTGTGGTCCATCATCTATTAAATAATCAATTGAATTATCTTCAAACATATCTAATACATTTTGAGTATATGCATCATTCTGAATAATAGTTATATCTCCCATACTTCTTATTTCATCAGCAATACCTTCTGGCAAGCCATCACCAAATGGGTCTATACCTGTTATTTCCGAATTTATAAACCAATCTCTTAATAATTTCATCGATGGTCCTCTATGAACACCTATTTCTAATATTTTTAATTTATTAGTTCGTATTGGTGTGAATTCATTCGAATAATATCCGTTAATATAATCATGCGTAGTGCCCTTATCACTTTTGAAATCGAATGATTCATAAAATTCACTAAATGTTATTTTTTCCATAAGTTATATTTGTCTATTAATTTATCTACAACTTGAATTTGAGTGTAGTTGTGTAATACTTTCATCATTCCATTATGTGCAATTCTTTCTCTCTCCTCTTCATTTTCATTGTAGTAATTCATCTTCTCTATGCAATCAAACATCTCATCGTAATATATTATATCTTCACCTTCTATAAACATTTCTGATAATCCTGTTTCAGCTGGCAATCTATCCGTTATAACTAATTTTCCACAAGCCATTCCTTCAAATATTCTACGAGTGATTTCTTTCCATCTACTATTTTGAATAACCATCAACCCACTATTCAAAAATTTAGTATGTTGCTCTGCATTTAATCCATTACGATTTCCAACCGCTCCTTCTGCCCATTCAGTTAAATAATCTAAAAATGCAGAATTACCAAGTCCTCTAGTTGTAACTGCTACATATTGTGATTCATAATTCATAGGGAATTGAACTGCAGTATCTGCGAAGTGATTTATCCATTCAGCATTTATACCCATATCCATATATGCTTTGGCACATTGTTTATCAGGTGTTATAGTGAAATGAAATCTATTTGCTTTTGGTGAATTTCTTTCAAAGTTTTGTGGGTCATCCCCACTCTCTTGTATCCAAAATGAATTTGGTTTCAATTCTTTATTTAAATAGGGTGAATCAAATCTACCCCAATCTAAAAACATTATAATAGTTGGTTGGTCATCTGATTCGATATATTCTTTTAATAACCCATCTCCATTTGAAATTGAAACTATTTGAGTATCCCAACCTCTTTCTTTAAATTCATTAAGAAGTGCTAATGGCATACACCATTTTTCTCCTTTGTAATCAAATATAAACGTTATTTTATTTTGCATATTCTTCTCTTTTAAAATTAAATGCGTATGGGTTTGATGATTCAATATTGTATACTGAATATGGTTTCCAATCTTCTCCTGATTTTAAATAATTACCTTCCGCATTGTATCTATTATTTTTATCTATTTCACTCATATTTAGTGTTTTTAAATAAGATGATTTTGCCCACCAAAAATTACCCATATAAAATTTATTAAACAATACACCATATGTATTAAAATCAGTTTTTTCAAATAATTTCAATACATCTTTACATTTTTCTATATTAAAATAATTCATTAAATGTCTCCAAGTTACAATATTTTGATTATTATGTTTTGATGCGCCTTTCGTATGAAGATACAAAATATAATCGGAATCACCAAATTTATCTATATCTTTTTCTATTAAATCTAATGTAACAAATTCATTTCCATTAGCTCTAACATCTCTTATATTATTAAATTTTTTAAATAAATGTAATATTGATTTATTATCATCACCAATAGCAATACCTACATTTAATATATAAGGAAAATCAAAATGAGTTTGTATTAAAGAAATTTGCTCATTTATTATTTCGTCAACACCTTCACTTACATATATGTGGTAATATATGTGTACCATTATAAAGTATCGTAATAGTTGTTTTGCTTCTCCTGTCTTTCAATCGTTTTAGGATGTTTTATACAATAAATTTCATCGGCTGGAAATGATGTATAATTTTCAAATCCAACTATTCTTTCATGTACTTTACCGCTCCATCCAATTTTATCAGAATTTTTATAAATACGGGTTTGGACATCTGGAAAGTTTACCCAACCTTTTTCATTTACGTTCCATCCCCACTTTTGAATATGTGCTTCAGTTAATCCTTCTACTGTATTGATTCTCGGAACAACAATCATATCTTTATCTACATTTGATTCCAATAATGCTTCCATATTTACAATCAAATCTGGCATAAGATACTCATCTGCATCTAACTGAAATATCCACTCACCTTTACATTGTGAGTTTAATAGATTTTTCCATTGTGCAAAATCGTTATCAAATTCTGACTCAATAAGTGTAATGTGGTCTGCATTTGCTTGGAGTTCCAAATACTCTACTAATTCAATAGGAGCTTTTGGTGTATCTAAAAGGACTACTATTTCTGAATTTTCTTCTTTGTAGTTTAATAACTGATTTACTAATCTAATAGTTTCTCCTACCTCATTACAGGCGGTTATTGCGTAACTTAATTTCATTTATATATTCTTTTAATTGGTCTTTAGGTTGCCATCCTAATCTATTTAAGGCATCATCATTAATTCTAATTGTTTCTCTATAATTTCCCTTTTCTTCTGACATGTAAACTTTTACAGAATTGAATTTTTCTTTAAACATCTCATATACTTCATTTAAAGAATAATTATTACCTGTTCCTAGTTCCCAAGCATCTTCATGCTTCTCATCACTTTCGGCTATTCTAATCAATCCATCTACAATATCATCAATATGTGTAAAATCTCTACGTTGATTACCATCTCCAACAATTGTGATAGGATAATTCTTTTCAGCTTGACTCCTCCATTTGCCTATCACAGCCGCCATATGAGAGTCCACTAACTCACCAGGCCCATACACATTATAGAAACGAACTATCTCCGCATTCAACCCATATACCCCTTTAAACATCTTTATCCATTCCTCTCCCATATGTTTACTCATAGCATATGGTGATAACATTGGGTTATGATGACGGGATGATGAGCCTGCATAAATTAATTTGCATTTGTTTTGAAATGCATATTCAACTACTTGCTTAGTCCCATCTACATTTACGGAAAATGTTAATGTTGGATTTTGAAATGATGGTTGTATTCTACTTAGTGCTGCTAAATGAAATATATGCGTATATGGTTTGTCATTTATATTATCCATACCTCTAATATCCCCACCTAAAAAATTTACAAATGGTGATACCTTTGCTTCATTACCAATAGAAAGATTATCAATTACATCTACTTCATAATTTCGTTTGTGCAATTCCAATGTAAGCGCATGTCCAACAAAACCTGCTCCCCCTGTAACCAATACTTTTTTCATTAATCTTCGTTGTGAGGTTCTTTCTTAATATCATCTGCTTCTCCGCCAGTTGTATATGGTGGATTGTATGTACTATTTGTATAGTGCCAACTACTCCCACTTGGATACCCATATGTAGTTGATGTACTTCCAAATCCAAATGGTGGATTAGCTATTGTTATAGAACTAACACCTGGTGTTGTTGTAATTGTTGTACCATTAGTATCTCCACAATAAATTTCATAAGGTCTATGTGGATATGTGGGGGATGGTGTAATAAGTGGGTTTGTCATTGGTGCGGTATTCGGAACTCCAAATGGAAATCCTATTGGAGTTTCATCTTTAACTTCCGCCAACTTATCTTTTAATAAATCCCATTGTTTTGGAGTAATATTAAACTCATGTACTCCCTCTGTAAATCCTTTTAACCAAAGGACAAATTCTTTTGATGTCATAACTATCTATTTTTTAATTGAGATTTGGAATCTATACCTGTTACATTCATTGTTTTCGGAGTAATTTCATTTACATCCATTGATAATTTTAAAACTTTACCTAATCCGCTTATAAGATATGTGCGATATGCATCGTTTGTTACAACTGGAACTTTACTAACTATTTTTGAATAAAAATCTTTAGCTCCTCCCCTCATTTGTAACATTTCAGTTTGTTCATTTACAAATTTACCAAAGAATTTTTTAATCACGTTTGGATTAACATTTGATACTTTAACACAATGAATAATATTCTTTGGCTGTGATACAAATAATGTGTATATTATGGGCGAAGTTGTTTCGGTAAATCTACCTTTAGTACCATCAACATATGTATATTCTTTTATCATGTAAAAATTGCCCCTAGTTATTTTGTTCGGAGCAATTGTACTTTTATCATCTATAAATTTACGATATATTGGGTTAAAATTACTCATTATTTATTTAACATTTTTAATTTAGGTAACTGAAGTTGTTGAAACTTTGGTTGTACTTTAGTATAAATACCATATTGATTTAAAATGTTATCAAACAATTTTGTCATTTTTTCTAAACTAAAATTTTGTTTGTTTTGTTTACCTAATTGGAAAGATGCTGTTTTATATTTATCATAATTTTTATAAACATCTTTTATAGATGATAATGCTTTTGAAATATTTACATTAAACCACTGTGCTTCTTTTAAAAGGAATTGGTCAGCTGCTGATTCGTGTACCGGCTTTAACTCACCTTCCAATAATACTGCTCCTTGTTTTAAGAAATCAATATGCCCACTCCAATTGGATACAATTACAGGCTTTCCTGTTAAACTGAATTCTAATAGAGGTCTACCAAATCCTTCACCTTTTGTAAAGTTTAACATTGCTTTTACTTTTGGATGTTCGTATAATCCATTCATTTCTGATGGGGTTAAATCACCATGTAAAAGATAAACTGGAACTGATTTATAATCCTTACCTAAACATTCTCTTATTTTAGAAATAATAGCTTCCCTATCCAATATACTAAATCCAGCTGATGATGTTTTAAGAACTAATGCCGGCTTTACTTTTTCGTTTTTGAATGCCATTGCGAATGTTTTAATCATCATTCCCACATTCTTTCTATCTTCGCCTAAATCACCTCTTAACCAATGTCCTACGAATAAGAATGCAAAATCTTCTTTAATTGCATCCAATTCCGTAATATGTACTACGTCATCAGTTCCAAAATCAAATTCATCAAATCCTTCGAAAAGAATCTCAACTGGTTTTTGAATTCTATGCTGAGCTATTAATTGTCCAGATTGTTTATCTTGTTCATTATAAACACTATCTACTAAACTCTTTTTTGAATGTTCCGATGGAACTATAATTAAATCCATTCGATTACAACCATGTATCCAATCCAATGGAGAATGCGTTGTTTCAATTGCTGCAGTAATACCAATGTTATAAAACCCCAATGGTTGGAATTCATTTGGTACAGTTACCTGAATGTATATATCTGGCTTTTGTTCAATTTTTGGAATAATACTATCTACTATCCATTTATGAAATGGTTTGTCATAATTAAGAGCATCCATTGGGGTATTCCCCCAACGAGTACTAATAACCTTTATATCAAATTTATCTAACTTATATAATGAATGCAACAAATCTCTAGCGTGGTCACCATATCCACTTCTTGTTGCTACTGGTGCTTGAAATACTAATGTTGGTTTCATACTATAACTCTATTAATTTAAATTTTTGTTTTGGTTTCCAATTTGCAAATGCACCATCCATACCTTCTACCAATGAATCACACATTGCTTCTTTACTTAATTTACCATCTCCTAAATAATGCTTTCTACCTTTTAATCCGGCAGCTTCTCTATCTTCTTTTGGCATCTTATACCAATCCATAATTAATGGAGTAATATCTTCGAAATCAACTCTATCATCAAAAATATATGGAGTAGGAACTGAACCCGTTGTTGAACGAACTGGCCACATAGGTGTAACCCAATCTCCCCAAACTACACCTGCTTTTTTATGTCTATCATGTAATGAACCAATTTCAACATAATCTTCTGCTGTAAGTAATTTACCCGTACCTTTATCTCTAAAACCGCATTGGTCTTGCAAACCACCAGTAACATTAATAATAATAGGAGTGCCAGCCATAACTGATTCTGCAGTTGCTAATCCAAATCCTTCGTTTGATGCTACGTTAATTGTAACATCCGCAATATTATAAAGATAATTCAATTGTTCTTCTGAATATTTATTTGGTGCAAATATTACATTTGTTTCAGGAGAACAACATTCTGCAATTGTTCTCGGTAAATCAGTACCATGTTCTTCAACAGGCTGAGTATGCATCAATAAACATACTTTACTTCTTTGCTCAGGAGTAAGTGCTTCTACAAATTTATCAAATGCAAGAATAACATCAATTGGTTGTTTTCTACGAATATTTCTATTATTCCAATAAAGAACAAATTCATATTCTTTATCACCAAAGATACTTTGTTTAAAATCTTGTGGAACTTCTACTGGTTTGTATAATTCGGAATTAATACCATGTGGTACATAACTTACTTGCCAATCGGCTGGAGGTGTCCAATGTTTTTCTTTATCCCAACTCCAAACTCTTTTAGTAATACCATAGGTTTGTTTTGAAATACACCCAATCCAATCACAACTTTCATAATAATTTCTATTATATTTTGGGTCTGGTAAATCATCCCAAATGTGATAGAAGAAAAGGGGAACTGATTGGCGAACTTCGTGTTCCATTTCATATAACCAAATCCAATATCTAGGGTCAGTAAAGTGTAGAATCGCATCAGGTTTTTCAATCATTAGTAATTGACGAATAACATCCGCATTACCATATCCATCAGATGGATAAATTTTAACCAATGCATCTTTTACACCCGTTTGTTCTCTAACACTATCATTTAAATCTAAAATTTTCCCTGCTTCGGGATGTTTAATTGCTGCTCCTAATTGAACCCAATCATATTTATCAACTGTTCCTAGCACCAATTGTTTAGATACATTGGCTATACCGCTAGTCATTCGTAAATCATCTGAAAGTAACAGAATTTTCTTTTTTGCCATAACTCTTTTTAAATATATATTTTGTTTTTAATTTTTTTTATCACATAATCCCCTTTGTGAAAACTCACACCAATCACAAAGTTTTGTTGGATTCTTTCTATATTCAACATCAGTTCTATATGAACCATCGGTATTGAATACACTCTCTACAAATTCAGTAAATCCTTTCCAAGCTTTATTAACAGATGGTTTACCACTTGCCGGTACGTGTCTACTAATACGTGGTATTGTATAATCTTCTACTTCAGCTACCTTTCTTTTTAAGATGATAAATTCAACCTCAATCATATTTTCTGAAATCTTCAACATTTCTGCGTAGAATTTCTTATATAATAGTATTTGTGTATTTTTTATTGGGTCTGATTTTTGATACTTAGTCCATCCTCTGGTTGAAGTTTTAAAATCTATAATTTTATACTTACCATCAAATTTACTACGAGTGATTAAATCTATGAATCCTAAAAAATTAACGTGCTCAGCTATCTTAGTATTAATTGGTTGCTCAATTGCAACCAATTCATCATACTTTAATGAAAAGAAATTATTAAAATTTTTGGATTTCTGAAAGTAGTCTAAGATGAGATTTCCATCTTCTAAAAATTCTACCAATTCTTCTTTTGAACAAATAGGGTCTTTACCTTCATTGGATTCTTTGAGAAAGAACTCTCTCATTTTTTCTTTAAGGAAAGCCTTGGTATTCATTCCCTTATCAGCTTGTGATTTGGAGATACGAAGGCATCTACTTAAATATTCTTGCAACGTTTCGTGCATTGCGGAGCCAAATACAGAATGTATATTGGATGATGATTCTCGTAAATCATCTATGTAACTTAGTTTATATTGATGTGGGCAACTGCTCCACATGCTATATTGTGAAAATGATACTCTAGCCATAGAACAAATATACGATTTTTATTTGGATTTACCAAATTATATCTTTAGTTTTAATTTGTTTTTTCGATATATTTTTTTAAAATATCGGCCCAAATATTACAAGCTTCTACATTTGGGTGCCCTGCATTATCTTTAAAATAATAATCCACATCATTGTATTCAGATACTCCTTTTTCTGCAAAATATTTTAATAATACTGGAATTTCTTTAAAAATTTTAGGATTATTAAATATAGTATTTAGTAACCTTTCATCTATAAAATATCCATTATCCCTACGAGTAATATTTTTATCATAATCATGTGCATCTATTACATCTAAAGATGTTGTTATTTTAAATGCTTCATTTGCATTGTCAGAGTTTGATTCTTTTAAATAATATGAACCTTCATGCTTAAATGGTTTGTGGTCATTTATTCCATCAAATATTATATATGGATATCCATTTGATTCAAAATACGATGTTAAAGTAATAATATTTTGTAATGTTTTATATAATGAAAATGTTATATTACTATAAATATAAACCAATTCATCTCTATTTTTGTATATCCATTTTGATGCACCATTGCCAGTTTTATAGGAATCCATTGTTCTTTGAAAGCATACAGGAGTAACGTGCCATTCTTGCGGCGCATCTACTAAATTATCATAATAAACTTGATATCTTAAACATTCGGTAAGTTGAATTACATATAATGAATCTTTTGCTAAATCTTTATTTGTTTCTGAAAATTCAATTGTTCTCCAGGTTATAGTATCATTACCACTACCACCTTTAGCAAGGTTTATAACTTCTAAATTCATTTTTTCACCTAAAAATTTAGGCCAAGCTCCTTCATTACCCAATGAATGTCCTTCTGTAAATGAACACCCATTGGTTACCAAATATTTTTTATTCACTATATTTTTAGTTTTAATTTAGTAATTTGTTTCTTATCTACTCCATACTTTTCACATACATACTTCATATGTTCTCTACCTTCTCTACTTGCATAAAGAACTTCTATATAATCAAGTGCTTGTCTTTCTGAACATAGGTAATCTTTCTTCATAAGTTCTATGAGGAAATCTTCATATTTATCTTCACCCTTACCTTTGATGTATTTTAAATAATGCTTTCCTTTTGGAATCAAGCTAATATATAACTTGTACATTTCCTTTGGTTGCAACGTTTGAGTCAAAGGAAGTAAGGTTGCAACTAATTCAACCCAATCCGGTTTCATTGACAGAAAACGATTTATCATAAAATTACTCCATGATTTTAAATCCTCTTCTGTCAATTTATCGAAATACTTTGGGTCTTGTTCCGAAGTTATTGCATTGATGTGGTCGAATAACTTTTTAACTGCCATTATTCTGCGATTGATTGTTTTTCTCTCAATTCTTCTGGCAATAATTCTTGCAATGTTTTACCACATTGAGTACATAAAAATACTTCAATAGGAATAATTGAATCTTTAGCTCCACCTGTAATTAAACGGGATACTTTTTTGAATTTCATACCTGTCATAAATACACCACTACCACATTCGCAATTGATATCTCTTGCATCGTTCAATGAAAAATTCATTGGGATTTGTGCTTGTTGTTCCATTATTTTATTATATTTAAAATTTGAATAATTGTGCTCATAAATACGATTTCTTTATCAACTACTAAAGCATCTTTTGATAATCCTTCAGCGATTGTAAGAATTGTATTGGCTACGTTTCCTTTTGCATACTCATCTACTTTATCATAAAGCATAGTATACATTTCCGAATAATCATTTAATTTATTATCCGCTACTGCTTGTCTAATTTGCATAAACATATTTCTCTTATCATCTTCTGATTTTAAAAGTTCAATAAGTTTAGTTGCAAAGTTTGCTTCAACCATTACTTTATGGTCTACTTTCAATTCACCTTTTGCAGATTGTAATTGACAAGTATTAAGTATCCTTCTAATATCTGGATAATATGAATTAATCACATCAGCCATATTCTTTGGTTCATACTTAATCTTTTCAGCATCTAATATCTTTGCTACCTGAACTGCTACATCCTTTTTAGTCGGAGGAGTGATTGCGAAAGATTGACATCTACTTTGAATAGGGTCAATGATTTTCTCAATATAGTTACAGGTTAAGATAAATCTACAATGCTTACTGAATGTTTCCATTAAGTT
>ENA-OSIY01001219-OSIY01001219.1-marine-metagenome-genome-assembly--contig:-NODE-1219-length-13905-cov-15.654108_pt1 | contig 13905 bp, 8 predicted proteins | sample MGYA00237884_ERZ534233 | MGnify/ENA primary metagenome ERZ534233 (study PRJEB26412, sample SAMN06343840) | marine metagenome | isolation source: estuarine water | place: USA: Columbia River Estuary... | reverse complement strand
CCAACAATTTTTAGAATGGCACAATCATACGGAACATTATCAGGAGTAGGTGGAAATGTAGATATTAAAAAAGCTTACATAGACATAACTCCAGGTGTACAAAAATATGATTTAACAACATTATCATATGATGCAGCTACATCACAATCGTTAAGTTCATCCGTACAAAGAGACGTTGTTAAAGTATTCTATGAAGCAACCCCCGCAATAGCTCGTTTCTTTGACCCATATTCTGTTGGTGCACAAGGTACTTTGAATTTAATGTCAGAATTGGGATTTGGTAATTTCTCACCTGCGGCACAATTCTTAATGATGCCTTTATATGAGGATGTATTAAGAATGCAACAAATTGAATTTAACGACCATATTCGTAAATCAGCATTTAGTTTTAATATTGTAAATAATAAATTAGAAATATTCCCTGCACCAACTGACGGAACTCGTGCAAGAATATACTATGAATATTTTGAAAGAGATACTTTTGAAAATAATTCATCAATAATACAAGATGGTGTTGTTGCCGATTATTCAAATATTAGATATGATTTTATTCCATATATAAAAATAAATGAAGTTGGTAAACAATGGATTAGAAAATATACTCTTGCATTATCAAAAGAATTATTAGGTGCAATTAGAGAAAAATATAGCTCAATACCTATACCGGATGGTGAAGTAAGTTTAGATGGCGCAGCATTACGAGCAGAAGCACAAGTTGAAAAAGATGAATTGGTAAAACAATTAAGAGAAAATTTAGAAGAGTTGGGTAGAAAAAATCAATTTGAAATAAGAAAAAATGAAGCAGACTACCATCAAGATATGTTAAGAAAAATTCCATTAAAATTATATGTAGGATAATATGCCAAAATTTTTATCTAATAGAGATGTTAGTTTCTTCAAAAGTATTGCAAGAGAACTAGTGGATGATGTCATACAGGTTGCAGTTGTTTTGTATAAAATAAACACATATGAAACAAAAGTAAACATATATGGGGAAGCTCTAAATAAAACATGGCATCAGGGTGTTGAATTATATGCATTGGCAGATAAAGAGCCTGAAAATATTCAGTATGAAGGATTTGGTCCTGACAATTCACAAATGATAACATTTAAATTTGATAAAGATACTTGCCAAGAAAAAAATATTTACCCAGAAATAGGTGATGTTATTTACTTTGATAGTTCTTATTATGAAATTGATAATACAAATGAAATACAATTTATTGGAGGACAGCCTGATAATAATTATAGTATTGTTGCAACAACATTTATGGTATCTAAATCTACATTAAACATAGAAGAAAGAGTAAATTAATATTATGGCAGAAAATCCATTAAAAAAAGACTTAAATAGAGCAAATCAAATAAAATCAGAAAAAGGAAACATTAAAAAAAGTGTTACTCTTTTTGATATTGATTATGCTATGATGTCTTATTTAGAAGATGTTGCATTACCTACATTAGAAGATGGTAATGGCCAGACTTTAAAAATACCTGTTATATATGGTAATTCGGAAAGATGGAAAGGTGCAAGAAGAGATGGTGTTTATAGAGATATAAAAGGTAAAATACAATTACCAATTATGATGCTTCGCAGAACATCAATTGCAAAAAATGATTCAATGCCCATGTTTAATAGACATGTTTCATATAGAGCATATTCAAAATATAATAAAAATAATAGATACGATAAATTTTCAATATTGGGAAATCAAAAACCATCGTATGAAGTTTATAACGTAACAATGCCGGATTATATAGAAGTTACTTATGAATGTATGGCTTGGACAAATTATATAGAACATTTAAATACTGTAATCGAATCCTTATCATTCGCATCGGATGAATATTGGGGAGATAAAACTAAATTTAAATTTTTAACAACAATATCCGATTACAATGTTGTAAATGAAGTTGGTGAAAATACAGAAAGAATTAACAGAGTTGAATTTAGTTTAACCGTTAAAGCTTATTTACTTCCAGAAAAATTTGATGGTGAAGATACTACAAAAAAATCATTTTCAACCAAAAGAGTTATTGTTTCGACTGAAACGGATATAACGGGAAATGGAAGATTAGAAGGAATTTTAACAACACCATCACCATATTATGATAATAAAGATTTGATTGACTTTTTATCTCTAAATAATAATAAATCAAAAACAATAATTAATGGTGATATTGACACAAATTATGTTGGTAAAGTAGGAAAACAAACAATTACATTTTCAGGAATTAAATTAATAAAAGCTCCCCCACAATTATCATCCGTTATTAGTGGTGGTATAACTATTGGAGCTGAAATATACGATGTTAAAGTTTATATAAATGGTGTTAGATATTATCAAACATCACATTTTACAGTTTCATTAGGACTTTATATACATTTTGACCCAACATTATTAGGATTTAGTATTTCTAATGGAGATGAAATAGTGATAACTGGTAAATTTATTGAAATCATATAATGAAACGAAGTTTATTAGATATAACACAAAAAATTAGTAGAAAAGTAGGCCGAGCAATATTGGTTCCAAAAGATTTAACAAATTCTACTTATTGGATTTTTGAAGCAACGGGTTGGAGGTTTGTGGGTATATTGAGAGAAATTGAATATAGAACCACACAGGATAGATTAAAGGTTTATATGAATACTCAAACAATTGTTTCAGATGATTATATAATTGAAGAAGGTGCAAATGGATTGTTGATAAAATTTATAAAAACAAGATTTGAATTTTATACAAATAACCAAACCGAAATGGACACATCAGATTATATTGAAATAAAAGGAGATATAGAACAATATGCTTAAACAATTTAATTCAAATGTAAGAAAACTCAATAGAGTAATACAACAAATTAACTTAAATAATTTGTCAGGCTCCGGCTATTTGGATAACTTATTAGAAGATTACAAAACACAAACATCTTTATCATCTTCATTTGATGGTAGAGATATAAATGGTAATCCATTATCATCTTCACAGGCAATGTTAGAATTAAGTGCATCAACAGCATACAATTATAATACATCATTTGATACTTCAATTCCAACAAAATTTAATTCAAATACAAAATCTAATCCAAATCCAATTAAAGTTGTAAATAATAAAACAACTATATCGGATTTCTACCAAGAAATATTAGAAAATAGTGCACGATATGTTAAGAGAAGTGTTGATTCGTTTAATAATGATGGATTTGGTACTTTAACAATATTAAATGCTCAATTAGATTATGGAACGGAAGGTGCATCTGCAGACAATTTTGAATTATTGGTATATGGATTAAATATACCTGGAGATTATAGTGTGAAAGAGGTTGGTAGTGATGTAGTCATTACATTAAATGGTGAATATATTGATTTTGATAATGTAACATTAAATGATATTTATGTTATGGGCAAGTTAAAATAAATAAAGATATTTATAGGATATGGCAAACTTAATTAGATTAAAACAAATAGAAAGTAGTTCCTTTTTGGTAGCTGCAGGAGGTGTAGGTCAAGACTTTTCACAATCGGTAATCAATATTATTACAAGTGAAGTAGAGGGTGTATTACCAACCGGAGTAATTTCTGGTTCTACACAATTAGATGGAACTACAATTAAAAATCTTAAAATTAGTACCACAAATGCAGATAAATATTCATTAGTAATTAGTGGAGCTATGGCAGTAGTAAACGCGACCGGTTTAACTGGAAGTTTGGATGGTGATATGGATGTAACTGTTCCTGGACAAATATACTTAGTATCGGGAAGTGTTCCTCCAAATGACCCATATGTGAGTGGAAGTGAACAATCAAATATAATTGACCAGGGAGAGTGGTAAACAATAAAAGTTTTATATTTATACATTGAATAACTATATTAAAGGAGAATAACCAAAATACATGGCACAAATTATTAAACATAGAAGGGGTAGTTTAGAATCCCTATCAGTAATTACTTCATCACTTCAAAAAGGTGAAATAATTATATCATCAGGTTCTTCAAACATAACTTCATCAAATGGTTCTTCTATTGTATTTGCCGTTGTTGAAAGTGGGTCAGTACAAGCTGTAAATAGAGTTATAAGAGGTACAGGTATTCCAAACATATTTAGTGGTTCTACTTACAACGGAATGGTTGATGGTGTTCCTTACTATGCAAGTGGTAGTTCAACACTTTATTTATTAGGTTCGGATAGAAACGAAGCTATTAATTTAGTTGGTAATATTCAACCATACTCTGCATCGGTTTCAGCCTCATTTACCTCATTAAGTGCATCAGTTGCAGCCGGAAATATTTTTCAATTAACCGGTTCAGCATATAATACAATAAATAACTTAGAAATTACAGGGGGTGTTGCAGTAAGTGGAACAATCAATGCAGACAATATGACTGTTGGTATTCCAACTTCAAATCAATGGCAAAGTAACTTGAGTGGTTCTTATTTTAATAACTTTACTTCTGAATCAAACGTATCCGAAATATTAAGATTCGTTGCAGGATTATTATCATCGTCAGCACCGGATGCATCCCCGAATACAAAAACATATAGTACATATACGGATGCAGCAACAAATACAACAACTGGAACTGCTTTAACAGGTAGAATTCCACAAACATCTACGAATACAACAATTACTTATTTAGCAAGTAAAGGATTTGCAACTGCAGGTTCTACTATTTTTACTGGTATTACTCCAATTTATACATTAGATACTTATCAAGTTAGTTATACATCAACCGCAGCGGGAACTACAATCGTAAGTTCATCTGCAGATGCACAATTATTTGGATTGGGTTTATTAAGTAATGGTACACCGACAACATTTAATGTAAGTGGTTCATTTACTCATAGGTTCAAAGATAATAGTACAAAAACCGATACCGTAACTTCATCATCTCTGGTAGTTCTAACTCAAACAGGAGCAGGTACTACGGCAGGTGTAAGTTTAGCAAAAATAAATACGGCAAATGTTGCAGTAATCCCTCCAGCATATCAAGATGGTAAGTTTGCATCAATATTACCTCAAAAAATATATGTAACAGGTTCTACATCTACTGTAAACATAAGTGGATATTATGATATAACCGCATCAATTAAGATAGCAAGTGGTTCATCTGTATATACAACACCAGTAGTAGTTACGGAAGGTATATTTTACGCACCACTAACTCAAATAGCAACTAACGTTCCTGTTCAAACATCAGCAACGGGTAGTACAACATTGGCATATGTATCCGCAGTTTCTCGTTCTCTATCAGGAGCACCTTATTTAAGTGGTTCAACATATTCAATATCATCTTCAATAACAAACCTATTTAACCCACTATTTTATGCCGGAACAATTGCTTCAATCGGATTGAGTGGTACTGGTTTAACTGCAACATCAGGTGTAAGTTCAGTTAACACATCAGGAGGAACAATAGGAACTGCAAATGCTGTTTTTGATACTACAAACACAACAGTTAGAACTACTTCTACAATTCCATTTGAAACGGATGTAGTTAGATTAAATGGGTTATATACATTTGGTGGTTCAAATATTACAAACATAGGTCAAACTTCATTTACTCCAACAACTTGGACTGCAACAGTCAACGGACAAAACTATAATAATGGTACTGCGGTTACAAAAGTAAATACATTTAATTATCATACGGCAGGAGATTTTGGCCAACCCGTAGGTAGTGGTTCATTGGCATACTTTACAAGAACACAAGGAGCCGATGCATCAACTGCATTAATCGAATCATTCCTTGGAGAAAATTATAGAATCCAATTAGCAGATAACGTATTAGCATTTAATGGTACTGCAGCATCAACTGTATTTGGATTATACACATATACAAGTGGAAATGATTTACAAGTTAAGCCAGGATATTTAGTAAAACCGGGTGGTACTTACGGATATTGGTTAGGTGACCCTGATACCTCTAAAACTTACAAATATTATATCAGAAAATTCACAACTTCAGGAACAAAATCATCTATGACCCTAAATATGGGTAAAACATTGGTGAATTGGGGTACAACAACAAATGACCAAGTAGGTGCATTAATCTTATTTGAATCATCGAAAAATACATTATATACTCCAGCAAGATTATATGACCCATCTAACTTATTAGATAACTTTACCGCAACCAAAACTGCAAACACAGATGGTCAAAACCCATTTGGTGCAAACTTTGACTTATATGGTAATACAGGTGGTTCATTATCATCTACAACTTATACAATTCCATTGAGAAGTGCAGATGGAATGTCATTGAACGCAACTTATACTAACATATATGTAATAGTAAGATACAAAGGAGACCCATCACCAGTTACTTCAATAACAACAACATTTAGTTAAAATATAGAATAAGAAATGGCAGCAATAGATAATACCAAAAAATCCGCACGATTACTCGCTAGTAGAAGATATACTCACGACACTTATACCGATGCACAAGAAGCATTTACTTCTACATTAGATATCAATGCCAATGAAATTTATATAGATGCCAATTTAATTCCATCTTCATCATTACCTTTTAGTGGTAGTGGACAAAGTGGAAATACATATTCAGTAGATGGTCTACCGGTAGTAAAATATTGGTATAGACAACCACTAACTAAATCGGATACAAATAATGAGGTTTGGTTTTTCTTAAATCCATCAGGTTCAAATGATGGTATAGGTGCACAATTGATAGATGCAAATCAACAAATAAACTTTGTATCACCAAAATATTCAGTATCTGCATTAACAAATGCTAATACGGAAGATGCTACACCTGGATATGGTGTTAAAGTAATTGTAGCAGGAACACAAGTTTCCACAAATAACTACGTCTTTGATTATAAAACGGGAATAGTACAATTTGCATCAACAGCATTAGCACCATCAAACGGACAAGTTGTAACCATTACTGCATATCAATATGTAGGTAGAACATTATCATCTCAAATAGGAAGTGGAACTGGTGTAATTTCGTCTAGATTAAGTAGATTAGAAGAAAGTACATCAAGCTTAAATACATTTAGTGCAAGTGTTAACGGACACATTGCTGACCTTAATATCAAAACCGGTTCATTAGAACAAAAAAATATAATCATAGCTGCATATACTGCATCAATGAATACATTTACTGCAAGTGTTGATGGACACATTGCTGACCTTAATATTAAAACTGGTTCATTAGAAGCAAAAAATATAATCATAGCTGCATATACTGCTTCGATGAATACATTTACATCTTCACAAGAAGGTAAGGATGTAATTATTTCGGCATATACCGCTTCGATGAATACATTTACTGCATCGGTGAATGGACACATTGCTGACCTTAATACTTATACTGCATCATTAAGAACTGCATTTACTGCAAGTGGTGTTAACGTAACTTTCAACGGTGACCAAACTATTAAAGGTAACTTATATGTTCAAGGTACACAAACTCAAGTTGATTCTACAACAATCAATTTGGCAGATAATATTTTACAATTAAACGCCGCAGGAACTAACGATGGTGGTTTGGTTGTAAGAGACGCAACAGGAGGTTCAACTACATCGGGTTCTTTACTTTGGGATGTAAGTAATGACCATTGGAAGGCAGGAGCATTGGGAACAGAAGAAAGAATTTTAAGAGCAGGTGGTGGAGACCATGTAGTTTCAGGTTCAGTTCAAGTTGATGTTACGTCAACAACCGGATTTACAACATATAGTGGTTCAATTTCATCGTCATTAACTTCTAATTCGGCATCAATATCGGCATTGTCCGCATCGGTTGCAAGTGTAACAGGTGAATTTAGTTCAAGTGTATCAAGTACATTTGTAACTCAAAGTCAAAGAATTACTTCATTAGAAACATTTAGTGGTTCTCAAAATACAAAGAATAGTACATTAGCAAGTTATACCGCATCGGTAGATGGTCACATTGCTGACCTTAATATAAAGACTGGTTCATTAGAACAAAAAAATATAATCATTTCGGCATACACTGCTTCGATGAATACATTTACATCTTCACAAGAAGCTAAAGATGTAATTATTTCGGCATACACTTCATCAATGAATACATTTAGTGCAAGTGTTAATGGCCACATTTCTGATATTAATACTAAAACTGGTTCTTTTGAAGGTAACTTTATAACATTATCGGGTTATACTGCATCAATGAATACGTTTACATCTTCACAAGAAGCTAAAGATGTAATCATTTCAGCATACACTTCATCAATGAATACGTTTACATCTTCACAAGAAGCAAAAGATGTAATTATTTCGGCATACACTTCATCAATGAATACATTTACCGCATCGGTGAATGGACACATTACTGACCTTAATACAAAGACTGGTTCATTAGAACAAAAAAATATAATCATAGCTGCATATACTGCATCTATGAACACATTTACATCTTCACAAGAAGCTAAAGATGTAATCATTTCAGCATACACTGCTTCGATGAATGTATTTAGTTCCTCACAAGAAGCTAAAGATGTAATCATTTCGGCATACACTGCTTCGATGAATACATTTACTGCAAGTGTTGATGGTCATATTAGTGATATTAATACCAAAACTGGTTCATTAGAACAAAAAAATATAATCATAGCTGCATATACTGCATCAATGAATACGTTTACATCTTCACAAGAAGCTAAAGATGTAATTATTTCGGCGTATACTGCATCAATGAATACATTTAGTGCAAGTATATATTCATTTACTCAATCATTTAGTGCATCGGTATCAACATCATTTAGTGCAAGTGAAGCAAGTGTATTTGCATTATCAACTTCGGTAGATAGTAGATTAGACGTATTAGAAGGAACTGGAACAATACAAGGTGTTGGAACAACGAATCAAGTAACATTTGCAAAAGTAACAACAACCGGAGATATAGTAGTAGGTGGTGATTTGGTAGTACAAGGTAATACTGTAACATTAAATACTGCAACATTAATAGTTGAAGATAAATTAATTTCATTAGCAAGTGGTTCTACAAACGCAGCAACTGCAAACGGAGCAGGAATTGAGGTATTAGGAGCTAACGTAACATTTACCTACGACTCAACACCAAATGCATGGACAGCAAATATTCCAATTTCAGCATCAGCAGTAACCGCATCGGTGAATGTTCCTGGATTCGGTGGTTCAAAAAGAATGGCATTTAGAAGCACAATTGGTAACTTAGATTTTGTAGATGCACCAACAACGGCAGGTGATATTCCTCAATGGGATGGTACAAATTTTGTTATGAGTAATGTGATTGATGGTGGAACATATTAATAAAAATTTATAAATAATAATAAGACCCTTCTTCGGAAGGGTTTTTTGTTTTTAATCTATATTTATTGCAGTAGTATATACTACACTGTTGTTATATAACTTTATAAAGATTCCATAGATATGGCTCAAAACATCCAACTCAAACGCTCTGCGTTACCGGGTAAGGTACCAGATACGGGTTCACTTAATTTAGGTGAGATTGCAATTAACACTTACGATGGTAAGTTGTATTTCAAAAAGTCGGGTTCACTACAATCGATTGAATCTATTGTAACAACAAATAGTATAAACACAGGGTCTATTACATTGACCAAAACTGGTTCATTCGGTGAATTAGTAATTACACAAGATGTAAATATTCAAAGAGATTTATATGTAACTAATGACATTATTGGTAATGGTGATATTGATGTATTAGGAAATATTACAGGTTCTAATTTATTAATAAAAGGAACATTAACCGCACAATCTTATATTGTAAGTTCTTCGGTTGTAAATATGACCACACAATTTGCAAGTGGTTCTACTATATTTGGTAATACATCTGACGATACACATCAATTTACAGGTTCGGTTAATATCACAGGTAGTGGTTTTATAAATTCAAATAGAATTATAACCGACGCCGACACAGGTTCATTTGGAGCATCCGGTGGTAGTTATCCTGTAAGTGGTGTTGATTACGATACCGATTTGGTAACTGTGCAAGATTTTAATAGTGAATCTGGACAATTTTTAATAGATTATTTATATGAGGTACCGGTAGGAACTCAAGTTGGATTAAAAGGATTTTTGGGTAATACATCTGGCAGTACATTGGTCGTTCCGGCAAATGATTACATTGCATTTGTAATTGATGATGTACAAGTAGCAAGAATTACTGCAGATGGATTTGAAGGTGTAAATTTTCCACCAAATGTAGTAAGTGGTTCATCTCAACTTACATCATCATACGATACAAGATATGTGTTAAGTGGAAGTATTACTCAAACTACATGGGACAACATTGCATCCAAACCTGCAGGAATAGTAAGTAGTTCGGTGCAAGTTTTAGGTGGAACAGGTATAGTATCGGGTTCATCTCAAATAACACCATTATTACCATCAGGTATAGTAAGTGGTTCGGCTCAATTACCTTCAGGTATAGTAAGCGGGTCAGCTCAAACTATTGCAAACTTACCAACGGGTACAGTTTCAGGTTCAATACAAGTTTTAGGTGGAACGGGAATCATAAGTTCATCGGCACAATTAGAAAACGCTACAATCACCAATTTAACTATTACAAATTTGACAACCGTTAATGAAACGGCATCTGTTTTATTCAGTAGTGGTTCTAATAGATTTGGAGATTTTGGAAACGACACACATTCATTCACAGGTTCAGTTCAAGTAAGTGGTTCTCAAACAATAGTAGGTACATTAACTGCGACTACATTGAATGGTACAATAAATGCAACCAATGGTGTTGTATCGGGTTCATCACAAGTTACCGCATCTTTGGATATTAGATATTCATTGAGTGGAAGTACAGGAGCAGTATTGGATAGTAGAAGTAGATATCTTTCACAATCATCCGCAGCAACTACATGGTCATTTACACATAATATAGGTTCCGAATATCCAATGGTAACTGTATATGGTTCTAATAATGAAATCATACAACCCGAATATGTTAAAACTTTAAGTTCAAATCAAACTGAAATTGGATTTGGTACACCTGTTAGTGGTGTCGCCGTTGCATCTTTAGGAAGTTTAACGGAAGTAACTGGTAGAACAATAAGACAAGATTTTACAGCATCGGTTTCTTGGTCATTTGTACATAATGTGGGTGACAAATATGTAATGGTTCAAGCATTCGATAGTGCAGACCAAATGATACTACCTGCCGAAATTAGATTGGCAAGTACGACATCATCTATATTAACATTTCCGGAAGCAGTTAGTGGATATGCATTGGCAACTATTGGTGGTGACTTACCTTCAATTAGTTCGTCATATGAAGGATATACTTTACAAGTTCAAAGTGGATTACCAATTTGGACACCAATTGTAAGTGCAAGTGTTTCAAATGCAGTAACCGCATCGTATATTTTACCTAGTGCACTACCAACCGGAGTTATTAGTGGTTCATCACAAGTAACGTATACAAGTGTTAGTTCTATTCCAGGTGGTATTGTTAGTGGTTCGGTGCAAGTTTTAGGAGGAACTAATATAGTTTCGGGTTCATCTCAAATAGTTAGTATATTGAGTTCTCTAAATACCTATACAGCATCGGTATCAACTGGGTCATTAGCAACTACGGGTTCAAATACATTTATAGGCAATCAAAATATTAGTGGTACAGTTTATTTAACAGGTTCTCTAATTCCAAGTGGTAATTTTGTATACGATTTAGGTTCAGAAACAAATTCTTTTAGAGATTTATATATTTCAACCGGTTCTATTAGATTCCACAATCCAGATGGAACTGAACAAGGTAGAATTACAGTTGATGCAAGAAGTGGTGATATATCACTATTAAAAACTGCAGGTCTAACAAATGAACAAAAAGCAACAATTAGTCAAGGAAATATTAATCCTACTTTTTTAAGTGCAGTATCGGCATCAAGTTTATTTGTTCAAACTAAAATAGTTACCGCAGCAGCAGCAACAATAAATGGTATAAATTTAACTGCATTTAGTTCTTCGGTTTCAAATACTATATTAAATCAAAATGCAGCAACAAGTTCTTACGAAACAAAAGGTAGTGGTATAGTAAGTGGTTCTTCACAATTAACATCTTCATATGATACAAGATATGTGTTAAGTGGAAGTATTACTCAAACTACATGGGACAACATCGCTTCAAAACCTCCAGGAATTGTAAGTAGTTCGGTGCAAGTTTTAGGAGGAACTAATATAGTTTCGGGTTCATCTCAAATAGATAGTATATTGAGTTCTCTAAATATCTATACAGGTTCACAAGATACTAAAAATTCTACTCTTGCAACTTATACTAGTTCAGTAGATACAAAATTTACATCAGTAGGAATAAGTACAGCATCATTAAACACATTTAGTGCATCGGCTTCATCATCATTAGGTGATATTCAAAATTACACATCATCATTAAGAGCAGCATTTACTGCAAGTGGTGCAAACGTAATATTTGGTGGAAATGTAACTATTCCTGGCAATTTAACGATATCAGGTACTCAAACTATTGTAAATTCGACAACCATTCAATTGGGTGATAATATTATTGAATTAAATGGTAATGGTGTTGCAAATGGTGGTTTATTAGTTAAAGACCCAACTGCACCTAATACGGTAAGTGGTTCTTTACTTTGGGATTCTACAAATGACTATTGGAAAGCAGGAGCATTAGGAGTTGAAAGTAAATTATTAAGAGCAGAAGGTGATTCAATAGTTAGTGGTTCATCACAAGTAAACTTTACACAATTAAGTGGAATTAGTAATGGTATTGTAAGTGGTTCAACTCAAACTATTGCAAACTTACCAACAGGTACAGTTTCGGGTTCTTCTCAAATAGTGAGTATATTAAGTTCTCTAAACACATATACTGGTTCAAATGATACAACCAATACTGCACAAAGTGCAAGATTGACAACAATAGAAAGTGTTACGGGAAGTTACGAAACAAAAGGTAGAGGTATAGTATCGGGTTCATCTCAAATCACATACGCAAATATTTCTTCTATACCAGGTGGCATAGTATCGGGTTCTTCACAAATAACTTTTAGTGGAATTAGTTCAAAACCAACAACAATAAGTGGGTATGGAATAACAGATGCATTAAATAATGTTGCTACTTCTGAACAAACAATAGGATTTAGATATGCTCAAATAAATAATAGTGATAAAACAATAAAATTTGACCCAAGATGGAATGAAAGTGGATATGATGCTGATTTAGGTACACTTCATATATATTCAACAACAGCTGCAGGTGTAAATTATGGTCGAGCTGGTATTGCATTATATCATGGTTCCGCATATCAATATCTAACAACAAAAGCATCAACAACAGGTCTGTTTGTTAATAATAGTCTGATAGCAACTGCCGGTAGTTCTCCAACATTTGCAAATGTTAAAGGGTCGTCTTATTTTGACGCACAAGCTAGTGGTGGATTTAGAATTAGAAACTCAGATGATACAGTTAATGCAGGTGGATTTACAAGAAGAGGATTATGGGAAGGTAATGCAAATTATGACCCTGGAATGTGGGCCGAAACAGGATATGGTCTTTACTTTTATTCAAATGGTTCTGGAGCTGCTCGAGCATCTTTTGATACTTCCGGGCATTTTGTTCCTGGTGCAAATAACACATATAATTTAGGTTCAGCATCATTTCGTTGGGCAAATTTATATACAAACGATTTACATTTAAGTAATGAAGATAAAGTTGGTGGAAATGATGTAGATGGTACAACTGGAAATTGGACAATACAAGAAGGTCAAGAACATCTATATATCATCAATAATAAGACAGGTAAGAAATTTAAGTTTTCATTAGAAGAAATACAATAATATGCCTATTATAATTGGAACAAATACATTAAGTTCGACAGATGTAAACTCATCGGGTGTATTTACAAGAGCAATTGTAGATGAAGGATTGGTTA
>ENA-OSIY01001218-OSIY01001218.1-marine-metagenome-genome-assembly--contig:-NODE-1218-length-13916-cov-11.930125_pt1 | contig 13916 bp, 9 predicted proteins | sample MGYA00237884_ERZ534233 | MGnify/ENA primary metagenome ERZ534233 (study PRJEB26412, sample SAMN06343840) | marine metagenome | isolation source: estuarine water | place: USA: Columbia River Estuary... | reverse complement strand
AAAATGGCAGAAAAGATAGTATCACCAGGCGTATTTACAAAAGAAAACGACCTTTCATTCTTACAACAAGGTGTAGCTGACATCGGAGCAGCATTCATCGGCCCATTCAAAGAAGGCCCATTAGTACCAACAATAGTAAATTCACAAGCTGAGTTTGAAAATTTATTTGGAACAGTAGATGACACATATTATACTCCGTTAGCAGTACAATCATATTTAAGAGAAGCAGGTAGTGCAACTATTTGTAGAGTGGCAGGTATTGGTGGATATACTGGACAAAATCCTTTATTATTCACATTAACTACGGGTTCAGTATCAGCATCAGTTGGTATTTTATTCCCTACCGATAAAAACACATTAACAACAGGATTGAGTGGTTCATCACTTACAACCTTATCAAATGGTGATTTTATCATTAGTGTAACAGGTTCAACAAATTTTGCAGGAACATCATCATTAGATTCACAAGATACAAACGATATTGAAGCAACATTTGGTACATCTCCAGTAGGAGCTAAAGGTGCATATGTATACGGATTTTTCAAAAACCATAGTGTAACAATTGGTACAAACACATCATCTAGTGTAAGTGTATTAGATGACCAATTATTTACATTTGATGCACAAGAAGCAGTAACTCCATATATCAAATCTCAAACAATTTCTGGTGATAGATACAATCTATTCCAAATTGAAACGATTGGTGCAGGAAATACGGCAAATACAAAAGTTAAAATTGGTATTACAAATATTAAAGCAGCAGGTAGTGTAAATGGTACTGATTATGGTACATTCACATTAGTTGTAAGAGGATATTCTGACACAAACAAAAAGAAAAATGTATTAGAAACTTATTCTAATGTAAACTTAGACCCTAACTCACCAAACTATATTAGTAGAGTAATTGGTGATAGAAAACAAACAATCGCATCAGATGGTAAAATAACTGAAACAGGTGATTGGGTTAATAATTCAAAATATATTAGAATTAAAAACTTAAATGAATCAGCACCAGTTCAAGCAGTTCCATTTGCACACGCAGCATATCAATTACCTATTTCAGCATCAGCTGGTGTAGGAGCTTTGATTCCTGCAGTAACATTCGTAAGTGCTTCATCAACTGTATTTGGTGGTATTGATTTAGATGGTAACACAGATAACTCAATTTATATCAAACCAATTCCAACAGGAGCAGGTGTGGGTTCTAATTCAGTATTTGGTTTAGACGCATCAAATGGTGGTACATTAACAGTAGGTGATACAACTGCACAATTCGTAGTAGCATTCCAAGAAGGTTTTGATGGTATGAATCCAGCAACTCCAATTTATACTGGAACAAATATTATAGCAGGTAACTCACAAGGATTAAATTTGACTAACTCATTATCATCAGGTTCAGTAGCATATGGTAAACACATATCTGCATTATCTAACGCTGATGAATTTGATATCAATATGGTTGTAACTCCAGGTGTTATTAGGAGATTACATTCTTCGGTAGCAACTTCAGTTTTAGACATGGTTGAACAAAGAGATGATTGTTTCTATATTATGGATACAAATGCAGCAGATGACACAATAACACAAGCTACAACACAAGCAGACGCAATAGATTCAAATATGACGGCAACTTACTACCCATGGGTTAAGACAATTGATGTTAATACAAACAAATTAATTTCAGTTCCACCTTCAGTATTACTTCCAGGTGTATTCGCAGCAAACGATAGAGTAGCAGCTGAGTGGTTCGCACCAGCAGGTTTGAATAGAGGTGGTTTAGTAGGAGCAGTTAGTGTAATAAATAGATTAACACAATCTGAAAAAGATACTTTATATGAAGGAAAGGTAAACCCAATCGTTCAGTTCCCAGGACAAGGTATCGTAGTATTCGGACAAAAAACATTACAAGATAAACCATCTGCATTAGACAGAATTAATGTTAGAAGATTATTATTAACTGTTAGAAAATACATCGCATCTACTTCAAGATATTTAGTATTCGAACAAAACACTTCAGAAACAAGAAACAGATTTTTAAATATTGTTAACCCTTATTTAGAATCAATCCAACAAAGACAAGGTTTGTACGCATTCCGTGTTGTAATGGATGATTCAAATAATACTCCAGATGTAATTGATAGAAACATCCTGAAAGGTGCTATCTACTTACAACCAACTAAGACCGCTGAATTCATTCAAATTGATTTCAACATCTTACCAACTGGAGCAACATTTAACGGATAATTTAAGAAATAGATATTTATATAAAAGAATTAAAAAATAAAGTAAAATGCCAGAAATATTAGAGTTTGATAAAATTTTCTATAAGAACTTTGAACCGAAGTTAAGTAATAGGTTCATTATGGAAATTAACGGTATAGAATCGTATATCATTAAAACTGCAAGTAGACCTACATTCACATCGGAAGTTGTTGAATTAGACCATATTAATGTAAAGAGAAAGATTAAAGGAAAGTCTACATGGGATGATATAAACATCACTCTATACGACCCAATTGTACCATCAGGTGCACAACAAGTAATGGAGTGGGTTAGACAATCACATGAATCATTAACAGGTAGAGATGGATACGCTGCATTCTACAAAAAAGATGTAACATTCTATATCTTAGGCCCAGTAGGTGATAAGGTAGAACAATGGACTTTGAAAGGTGCATTTATTTCTCAAGCTAACTTTGGTGATTTAGATTGGAGTTCAAACGACCCAGTTGCAATCGAATTAACATTATCATATGATTACGCTATCTTAGAATTCTAATTTAGACTAAAAATAATAAACAAAAGGGATACCCACAAAGTATCCCTTTTTATTTTTTTAAAAAGTGTATATATATTATTAAACACAAAGTTATATTATTTATGGAACAAAACATAGAACAACAAGTTACAAGAGGGTTAGGTACACAACCAACTCAAACACAAAAATCATTCGCATTCCCAACTGAAATTATATCATTGCCTTCAAAGGGATTGGTATATGCAGAAAGTAACCCACTTGCAAAAGGAGAGATTACAATCAAATTAATGACTGCAAAAGAAGAGGATATTATTACAAATCAAAATCTAATTCGCAAAGGATTACATTTGGATAAGTTATTAGAATCAGTAGTAGTTGAACCAGGAGTAAACATTAATGATTTGGTATTAGGTGATAAAAACGCAATCTTAATTTCATCTAGAATATTAGCATTTGGTACTGAATACGATGTAACAGTTAATGACCCTGCAGATAACGAACAGGTGAATGTTACAATTGACTTATCTAAAATTAAGATAAAAGAAGTTGACGAATCTAAATTAAATAGAGATAACGAATACGAATTTATACTTCCAAAATCAAAAACACCAATTAAGTTTAAATTATTGACACATGGTGATGAGATTGCAATTGCAAGGGATATTGAAGCATCTGAAAAAACTTTAAAACAAAGTAACGAAATTACAACTAGATATAGAAGACTTATTATCGAAGTAAATGGAACAAGAGATATTGGATATATAAATAGTTTTGTTGCAAATCAGTTATTAGCAGCAGATTCAAAAGCACTTAGAAAACATATATCTGAAATTACTCCTGATTTAGATTTAACATTTGATTATGAATCGTTGATTACGGGTGAAACGGAGGCACTTCGTATACCTTTTGGGGTTGACTTTTTTTACCCTGCCGATTAATTACTCTACTTTATTACATCAAAAGTTATTTCAATTGGTTTACTATGCAAATGGTGGATTCAATTGGACAGACGTATACACCATGCCTATTAAGTTTCGAGAGTTCTACTTTAGAGAATTATTAAAGACGAAAGAAGAGGAGAAAAAATCAGCAGAAAGGGTATACAAATCAAATACTCCATCATCTAAAGCAAGAAAGAGGTAAATTGAAATAATATTATATTTATATAAGATAAATGAATACATATGCGTAAAAAAATATTAGTTAAAGAAGCCGGTTTAGTAGATTTTTTCAAAAGTTTTTTCCAAGCAAAAGCTGATGGGAGAGAAAGTCAATGGCTTCAAAAACTTCGCAAAGCTGACCCGGATTTAGCAGATGTATGGTCTGATTATGATGACAAACTATCTAAAAGTATGTATCAACAAAAAGCAATGTTACAAAAATATGGATTGGATACTAGTAAAGTAGATTCAATGATTAAGAAATACGGATTAAAAAACGCCTAATTTAATTACAATTGGCAAAAGGCAAATCATATAAATCGGGTGGTTCATCGGAAGATAGATTAAATTATCTCCAAGCACAACAGGCAGGACTTGATAAAACTGCGTCTAATTATCAAGAGAGATACAATGCTCTTAATAAATCAATAAAAACGGTAACGGATAATATTGAAAAACAAAACCAAATGTTGGAAGCATCGGTTGGTAATGTTAATGATTTATCAGATGGTGTAAAAAGTTTGGGTGCACTTGTAGGTAAAAGTAATAAGTTATTTCAAGCAATGAACACACTTTCCGATGGTATGTCGGTAAGTATGGATTCCATCGCACAAACAATGCAGGCAATGCCGGCCGATGCATCAAAATTCAAAAAACAAGTAGTTAAAACCGCTGACGCATACAAAAGTCTGGGTACTGTTATTGCAGTTAATGTAAAGAAACTAAAAAAACAACAAATAACTCAATCTCAATATAATGAATCGGTATTAGATGGATATGAAGATTTAGAAGAGCAAATTGATAGATTGGATAGTCAAATGGAAGGATTGTCAGGTACATCGTTGGCAATGGCTAAAGATATGAAGTCAGCCTTTGAGATGCAAAAAGATAGTTTGGAGGCATTTGCTAAAGCAGCAGAAAAGAGTAAAAAGAATATAGAGGGAATGGGTTTTGCAATGGATACATTATCATCAACAGGTATCCCTGCAATGGATAAATTGGGTGATGTTATAATGAAAGCCAAAGAAGGTGGAATAGGATTGACATTGGCATTTGCTGCATTAGGTGCGGCACTTGGAAAAATAGCGTATGATACAGGGTTGTTTGGTGATAAATTAAAAACAATTGCGGGTTATGATAAAAAATTAGCAGGTATAGCTTCAAAAATAGAAGTTATTAACCAAAAAATAGCATTGGGTATGACCGGCGGCCCAAATTTTATTGCACAAGAAGCTGCAATGAATTTTGGTACTACGATGGCAACAATGGCTATTGAATTTCAACAAGCATCTAGAACGGCTTTATTTGGTGATAAATTAGGTGGCGTTGGTTATGGTGCTGCACAATTACAAATAGCAGGAATTGCTGCAGAAAATATAGCAACTGCAATGAAAGATGCTACATCTGTAATGGGTTCAAATGTAAGTGGACAATTTGGTGCAGATATGGCAATATTAGCGGCAAGAACAGGACAAACATCGGAAGGTATTGCATCTATTAGTAGTACATTTATGATACTTGATGGTGTTAGTAAAGAAACATCTCTTAATATGCAAGAAGGTCTAAGGACAATGGCAAAACAAGCCGATGTTAACTTAGGTGCTTTAATGGAAGATGTTGCAGCAGCATCAAAAGACGCATTATCATATCAAATTAAATCAGGACCTGCATTAGCAAAGGCAGCAACATTTGCACAATCGTTAGGAACCAAATTCACCGATATAGCAAATGCCGGTAGAAATATGGTTTTAAACTACAAAGATAGTATTAAAGCCGAAATGTCTTTATCGGCAATGTTAGGTAAGAGAGTGGATTTATCACAAGTTAGAGCATTATTCGCATCAGGTGACCAAGAAGGAGCATTGAGAGCATTGAAGGCACAGGGATTAGACCCAACAAAAATGAATATGTTCCAACAAGAAGCTCTTAAAGAAGCAACTGGTGGATTGGATTTAAATTCATTACAAAAAATAGCAACAAAAACGGGTAGAACGGGAGGTGAATTAGGACAAGAAAGTGTTAGCGTGGGTAACAAAAAGTTCTTAATGACAAAAGAATCTGCAGAATCTGCTAAAGCAATAGGTTCAGCGGTTGCATCGGCAATGGCACAATTGGCAATACAGGAAAAAATAACTGGTCCATTAGAACAAGCAAAACAACAGGCAATAGTAGATAATACATTAGGATTAAAAGATTTAATGTATGAACAATCAAAAGTTGAAACGTGGAAACAAGTTCAAACAGGGATTGAAGCAGCTATACCAATGTTAGTAGGTGCACTAGCAGCTGTACTGATTGGTAATACATTGGTATCGGGATTAACGGGATTAATTAAAGGAAAAGGCGGTGCAAATCCTTTAAAAAATATGTTTAAAAGTAAAGGAGTTGCACCAAATTCACTGGTAAGTCCAAATGCATCAATATCAAGTGGTATGAAATTTAACTCATCTGGTAGAGTTATCAATGCACAAACAGGCCGTTTCGCACCAACAGGAACGGCAAATGCATTTAAATCATCACAAAGTTTAGTGCAACCTGCAGGAACTTTTGCAAAACCAGGTATGACACCACCATTTCAATCAAGTGTAGCATCAAATGTAGTTCAAAGTGGAAGTAAAATGTCCAGTGCGGCAAAAATTGCAACAAAAGTTGCTAAAATAGGAGGACCTGTACTTTCGGTATTGGGAGCAGCTATGGACTTTTCTGAAAGAAAAACACAAGGACAAACAACATTACAAGCAGGTATGGGTGCAGGTATGGGTGCAGCGGGTGGTATGGCCGGTGCAGCATACGGAGCAGCTCTTGGGTCTGTGGTTCCTGTTTTTGGTACAATTGTTGGTGGATTGATTGGTGGAGCAGTTGGATATTTTGGTGGAAGTTCTATCGCAGATGCATTAACAGGGGCAAATGAAGAAGTTGTAACCGCACAAGATGCCACATTGGTACAATCGGAAAATATGACTGCAGAACAAATTGCACAAGGAATTGATAACGGAACTTTATTATCAGATTCTGCATATGGATTGGAATTACAACAAAAAATGTTAGAAGTGATGGGATTACAAGCAGAAATTTTATATGACATAGCATCAGAACAACGTGCAGTAACATCTGTTAATTTAGATGGTGCTAAAGTATTAAGTTTATTAAATAGTAGAAGTAATAAATCGTATGGTGTTGCAAGAAATACAATGCCAGCAACAGTATTAGCTAAACGAACTTCTTCTGAATAATTTTTATATAAGATATTTATATTAAATAGATATCCATAGATGCCAACAATATCCGACTTATTTAAAAGCCAAAAAGGAGACTTATACGGAAAGTCAGACAACATTCGTATAGAGAGTAGAGGTTTAATTAATCCACCAAGAGCCGCAGCATTACTTTTGTCAACTCCAAATTCATTGGGTGACTTAATAGGTAATCAATTAGCAGGTGCAATTGGTGGTTCAGCAAATAGACCATCGGATACTATATTTAGAGGTAAATCTTTTTTATCAAAACCAATATCATTATTTAAAACACAAACTGGTCTTAGAAATGCCGTTAATGAAGGAGACCAATATTTTGTAAAACAAGCACCAGCCGGTGCGTCTATACTTGGTAAAATAAAACAAGGTGCGTCTACTCCATTAGGAGCAGTTGCAACAGTTGGTATTGATTTATTACAAGGATTAAAAAAGAAAAATCCAACTAAAGGTTCACCATATGGACAAAAATATCAAACAGATATAAGTGGTAAAACTTTACAAGAAACAAAAACATTTTCTGGATTTTATGAAACATATGAATATAAACAATTAAGTGGAACATCTAAAGGTCCAGAAAGTTGGGTTGTAACGGGTATTGAAAAAAGAGAAGATACTCAATTAATTGATTGGGATGATAAAAATAAAACAGCACTTCTTACTACCCAATTTTATAATATGGGGAAAAACCCCAAAGGTTTAGCTGCAGTTATTGATTTAGATACGGCATTAAACGCTTCTCGTTTACAAAACCAAGTCTGGGTTTTATTTAAAAAAGCAGGAAACCATGAAATTATTCCGTTTGCAGGTACTGTAACCGGATTATCAGAAGATGTAACTCCTGAATGGACTAATTTTAGATATTTGGGTTCTCCATTTAAAACATACAGATATCAAGGAGTAGAACGTAGTTTAAAATTTGAATTAAAATTATATTATACATCTGGATATGAAAAAGATGCAATGATTAAAAAGATAAATTATTTAAAATCATTAGCATTTCCATATGAACAAATTTCAGAAATAAAATATTCTAATAAAAATGCTGAAAATCCAATAGATGCACCAGTATATAGTCAATATGCATTTTCTCCAAATTTAGTTACTTTAACAATTGGAGATGTGTATAAAAATATGTTTGGATTCATTGAATCACTATCATTCTCAATAGATGATAATACTACATGGCCAAATGCAAATCATAATATGGATAAAGATGGAGATAATTCACTATACCCATCAGTAGTTTCAGTCAGTATTGGTTTTAAAATAATTGAAAACCATACAACCCACCAAAACGAAGGTATAACAAAATACAAATATAACTTTGATGGATTAGAAAATATGAAAGATTTGAAAACTTACGGAAAGTATAATATATTAGAGACAAGAGAGTCACCACAAAAAGAGGCCTCCCCAATTCCAAATCAACCATCCAATACCACATCCGAATATCCTAGCTTTTGGCCAGTAATTTCACAACCAAAACAGAGTGTTGCAAAAACAAAAACAAACGCTAAAGGAAAAAAACCAAAAAATATATTAACACCATCATCGGCCGGAGAAAGTTTAAGTACAAATACAAGTGCCGGAACATATCAAAATACAACAACATTAACATATTAATAATTTATGCCATCAAGATATCAATATTCAACAACATTAACTAACAAATATACAAAGAAAAAATATTTAGGTAGTATTATATATCCAAAAATAAAACCAAATGATAATGATATGTATGTTATATCACAACAAAGTGATAGATTGGATATTTTGGCAAGTAAATATTATAATGACCAAAGTTTGTGGTGGATTATAGCAGTTGCAAATAATTTAAATGATGCATCTTTATCAATTGAACCTGGTATTCAAATGAGGATACCATCAAATGTTTCTAAAATATTGAATGATTTAAAAAAAATAAACGAATAAGTTATGGGATTTCCATTTGTAGCTCCTTTAAAAGAAACTATTGTTGCAAAATTAAAAAAAAGAGAAGAAGAACAATATAAACAAAATATTGCTACAACTTATTCTCCTTTTGCAATATTAAGTTCAGGTGCATTAGTTACAAAAGCAAAAAAAACACAAGATATTTTTAATTTAATTAAAAACGCTGCTTGGCCAAAAGAAAGCGATGCATATTATGGGTGCGTTGTTAATAATAATACGGATGTAAAAAATCAATATCAAAATGGAGCAACATTAGTTGGATATGATTTAAATGGAAAACCAATTTATGTAGAAGGAGAAACTAATAGAAGAGTATCAACACCAATAATAACCGACATTGAAATTGATACGGATGGTAATAACAATACATTAAAAGAAGCAACGGTAAATCTTAAAGTATTTACATTAAAACAGTTAGAAATGTTTGAAATGTTTTTTTTAAGACCGGCTATGGATGTTGTTTTAGAATTTGGATATAATAGTGATATTCGTGGTCAATATTATAATCAAATAGCACAACATTTATTTGTGGGACAAGGATATACCTATTGGCAAAATAAATTTTTAAAACAATTCTCTCATAAAGATAATGCATATAAAGAAGCTAAAGTAAATTATTTAGAAACTTTAAAACTAACAAATTATGATTATGATTTTTTTGCAGGAAAAGTATTAAATTTTAATTTTAGTCCTGATACAGATGGTACATATAATGTTCAAATTAAAATATCATCCGGTAATGAATTACAAATGTGGGTTCCGTTAAAACAATCATCGCCTGTTGGTAAATTGGCAAAAGCTTCTCAAGAATCAACCGAAACATATAAACAATGGATGAATGTTATCGCCGCTGATGTAAATCTACCAAAATTAATAAAGGATACTAAATTTCAATCCGCAGACTATATAAAATCGGAATTATTTAATTGGGGAATAATAAATACAGATGAAAAAGATACAAATGTTTCAAAAGACCCGTATATTTCTTTTAGATTTATATTGGATATAATGAATTCTTCAAAAATTGTACAAACACAAAAAAATAATACAATCGATGCATTTTATTATGAAGATAAAGAATTAAAAAAACCCATAATACCAGTATCTTCTCATACAAATATAATGTCAACAAATCCATCATTTATATTACCAGGAAAGTTACCGGCTATTTATATTGCAAAATTGGCCGGAAAACAAGACCAAATTGTATTGGATGAAAATAAAAAAAACGATTGTCATATAAATGGTAAATCATTTAATATAACAGGCAATTCCATATGGCATAGTGAAACAGAAATTGATAAAGAATCTGAAAAATTAAAAACTATTGCAAAAGAAATTCAAATGGGGGATATGACCATCGGAAATTTATATAATGTATTTATCAAATATGAAACATTTATTAGAATATATAACCAGGCATATACACAGGGTGATATTATAAATGAGTTATTGGCAGAAATTAATTCAAATATGTTTGGATTGTGTAATTTGGAATTACAAAAAAAAGATGATACTGCGAACGGAGGCCCATTGACAATTGGTGATAGAAAATTAAAAAATCTAACTAAAAATTTTAAAGAAGATAAAGAAATTTATAGATTTAAAATCGGCCCAATTGGTTCCATAATACAAGAGTTTAGTTTTAATATGGAAATGAGTGAATTAATGCAAGGCCAAGCAATGTTTGCACAAGAATATGATATGTTAAAAATTTCACAAGATGGTAAAACAGATAACATAACAACTGTTGCAGAAAATGAAGCCTTTAGTGCAGCCGATTTATCTTATAGAACAAATTCGGATGGTTATTGTAGTATAAATAAAATTGGATATGAATTAACCAAAGATTATAAAGAGTGGGAACAACAAATGGAAAAAGATAATGCTGTTAAATCCGCAGAAGAACCTAAAAAAGATACGGAAGATTCGTTACAAAAATTAAATGAAGTATTAAAAGGTAATTATGTACATTTTAAATTAAATAGTAATAGACCAAATACAGAAACTGCTTTAAATCATTTAATATATAAAGACCCGGCATTAATACAATATTATATACCAAAAAGACAAAATGGAACGACCGTATTGACATTTTTGGATGTTTCATTATCAATGGATGGTTTAGCCGGATTAAGTTGTGGTGAATACTTTCAAATAGATGGTGTTCCTGAAGTATATAATCAAAATGGATATTTTCAAATTACTAATGTCAAACATGGTTTAAATGAAAATCAATGGAAAACATCAATTGAAGCATCTTATTTATTAAAAAGTATTGATGTTGATGAATCCAAAACAAATTTAAATGATGGAAAACCATACATAGAAAATAAAGTACCAGATAAACCAAAAGCACCACCATCAACACCAACCGACTCATCATCTGGTACAAAATCTAAATATCAATATGACCCAAATTATAATTTAAGAACAAATCAATCAATGAATCCAAATAGATTTAAAAAAGATGAAGATTTTACTATGATATCTTTTTAAAAAAATTAAAATGTATAGTGATTTAGTACAACATATAACCGATTATAGTTTTGAAAATCCAAAAACAATAGTACCAACACCAAAAGAAACGGACTATGAAACCGGATTTATGCAGAGATACTATTGTCAAAAAATAAATGATTCAAACGGGTTTGTTTTTGAAATAGATAATAGTACATTTAAAGAATTACAAATCAATCCATATTGGAAAACTACAATATTAAGATGGAGAATAAAAGGCCCAATTAATCCTGTATATAATGATATGGGACAATTGATAGATATGGGAGTAATACAATCTAATAAAAACTCACTTCAAATTACAGCATCTACTTTAAAAAATATTGGATTATATCTTCCAAATATTTTACAATTTCACAAATAGAATTGACAAAAATCATATAAAAATTTGGTAATTAAAATAATTTTGATTATATTTAATTATATAAACAAATTAAGTTATGAAAGAATACAAACATTTATCCGTTGAGGAAAGACAACAAATGACCTTTGATTGGAGATATAGAGGTTGGACGGTTTTAGAATTATTAACCGAAGATGAGGTTGATGAATTAAATGAAGAATTAGCTCGTTTAAGATTAGAAAGAAACGCTGCAGAGCCTGAAAAATGGCAAGAGTTTGAACCAATCATGCACCCACACAAAGTTTCTGAAAAAATTGAAAAAATGTTTTCACATCCTAAAATGATTGAAGCATGTGAATTTTTAATGGAAGGTGATATTGTTGGAATGCAAACTTGGGCATACTACAAACCAAAAGGTGAATTAGGAAGAGACCAACATCAAAACGCATTCTATACAGGTTGTGGACATAATGAAATTGTAAACACTGCATTAGCGTTAGATAATCACGACCCCGAAAATGGAGCAGTTTGGAATTATGAAGGTTCTCATAGATTACCTACATTACCAATTGAAGATAATGAGGAAAGAAAGAAAACAAATACAGGTAACTGGAGAAGTGAGAGAGGTAAGAGTTGTGTGATGCCGGAAGGACATGATTTTAAAAAGATTGAGGGATATTTAAGAAAGGGACAAGTAGCATTATTACATTCTCATGTAGTACATGGTAGTGAACCAAATGGTGATACAACAAGAATGAGAAGAAACTTTCTTTCTGGTTATTTAAAGAAGGGTGCATATTTCAATCCAGGTAACCAAATGAAAAGAGAACCAATTGACATCTATGAGATGAAACAAAAACATTGGGGAGAATAAATTTTGTAAATCAAAATATTTTTAGTATATTAGTAGGGTATGAATCTAATTGAAGATAAACATACCCTACTTTTGTTTTTAAAGGGTAATGTAAATATTGACCTTATAATTCCTGTGTGGAGTTCTCATAGAGCACATCCATTGGGAAATCGTTTATCGTTTGTTTATTATAGACAAAGTGACGGAAGTGATGGTATAATTAATTTCAATCACATAGATGCAAAGAAAATAGATATGTTCGACATAACTAAAATAGTTAATGTCAATACATTAGTTTTAGACAATAGGTATTTAAACACCATAGGATTGGATTATGAGTGGGTATCCTTTGAAGAGAATGGGAAACCATTTATCTTTAGTGAGGTCGTAGAATCGGTTTATAAAGGGTATAGAAACGACTTTAAAGAGTTGAATGATTGTGTACCTTTAATGAAGTGGTATGAAATCTTAAAGACCATCCCAAATATCAGTACAAGAGGAGAATGGTATACCAAATACACATCAGCAATCAACACATTGGGTAGATTGGAAGGGGCTGGGGTAAAAGTCGTTAGAGAAAAATTTATTGATAGTTTTAACTTCAATGAGCAATACCTGCGAAAAAACGATATCGTCTACACACAATACAATCCATATACAACAACGGGTAGACCATCCAATAGACATCTTAATGTGAATTACTCTGCTTTAAACAAATCGGATGGAACGAGAGAATGTTTTATAAGTCGTCACCCACGCGGAACTTTATTACAATTTGACTATGAGTCTTATCACATTCGTTTGATTGCGAAAATGGTTGGATATGTATTTCCAACGGGTACTACGGCTCACCAACATCTTGCAAACCTTTATGGGTGTGACATAGAGACGGCAAAGAAAATAACTTTTACATATTTGTATGGGGGATTAGATGATAATGCTCGACAAATTCCTTTCTTTCAAAAGGTAGACCAATATGTTAAGGGAATATACCAAAAGTTCGTCATTTCGGGAAAACTTACGACACTCTTATATAAAAGAGAAATACCATTCCATAGAATTGAAAGTGCAAACG
>ENA-OSIY01001216-OSIY01001216.1-marine-metagenome-genome-assembly--contig:-NODE-1216-length-13955-cov-5.487678_pt1 | contig 13955 bp, 5 predicted proteins | sample MGYA00237884_ERZ534233 | MGnify/ENA primary metagenome ERZ534233 (study PRJEB26412, sample SAMN06343840) | marine metagenome | isolation source: estuarine water | place: USA: Columbia River Estuary... | reverse complement strand
ATAGCCACCTCTACCATCGGGACATTCCTCATATGTGCATATGGTACATTTACCAGCTTCCGTGACTTGTATTGAACCATCTAAACAATCACAATCAGCAGTTGGTCCTGTTTTTCCATTGTCACAATTTTCTCTCGGCCATGAAAAAGAAAATATCGTATAGACAGCTACATTAGATAATATATACCCCTGTGATGCAGCCGCGCAATTACCCGGAGGAGACCATGGATTTACTTCTTTGCAAGTAGATGGATTTGAATCAAGATATACATATCCCGCTTTACAAACAGGTTTATTTCCTTCTCCACATACTGTATTTCTAATCAAAGGGTCTTGCCAATCTGTTGTCAAACAAGAAAAACCAACATTTCCACCTTCTGATAAAGTGCCATCTTCGTTTTTTTTAACAAATTTAACACCCTGTATGCATCCGGCTCCAGATTCACATTTAAATTTCTGCTGCCTCCATCCCGGAGAAGGTTTAGAATTAAATCTTTTTAAGCAACTATAACTATCTTCATGAGCAAACCCTTTAGCTCTAGGATGATCACTACAAGAATGTTGATAAACCGGAATATACATATGGTTAGCTTTTTGATCTTTTCCAGCTTCTTTACTTATCGGTGGTAATGTAGGACCACGAACAATAGTGCTTGTTGGTTGACAATGATAAGGGTCCGTATCCGAAATTCTATTCGGAGTTAAATTAAGAACTGGTAATGGCCTGTCTGACCTACCTGTCCCCTTATTCAAATCGCAAGATAAAGAACCTTCTTCAAAGTTAAATCCCGCATTAGAACTCATATCGGACGGTATATTGCCGCCAATAATCCGATACATTCCTTTGTCAGAACTCTTTTTTTTACGAAAGTACTCTGATGAATAATTAAAGGCCGCAACTCTTTGAGTCCCCACAAGAATCTTTTCCACCATATATGGTAAATTAGAATCGTCGGATTCAAAAGCAAAGTCATTTTTACTTCTTAATGTATCCATTAGCTACACGTCTTTTCGCCAGTAAAGTTATTGGGACAATAAACAAATTGATTATAAGGTCTTATGGGGTAGTGTGATTCATTTTGTGGTTCGTTAGTACAAGAACACCCCTTAGCACCACCGGCTCTATCATTTATATTACCACCAGTTAGAAAGTAAGGCTTCATATAGTCTGCTGGATTTTTAAAAGTAACTCGGTCATCTTTAAATAAAGAAAAATAATATTTATCAAACTCTTCAGGTTTATGTGTTATAATTCTTATTTTCATTTTAGCTTCTGGAAATTCAAATACTTCATCAAATATTTTAAAAAATCCCTCTTTTGCTTTATCCCATCTATCATAGTGTTTTTCTATATGATTAAAGAAGTTTATTTTGTATATTTCTTGATTTGAAACACGTCCTTGTGCCATACAAACTGGCATAATTCTAAGAACTGCTCTTTCGGGATAAATTCTTGTAAAGCAAAATGGCTCTTCTGGATTATATTGTGAATCATCTGGATTATAACATATCTCTTCTTTGCTAAGTTCATCAGATCCAAATCCTCCTTGTGGAATTCTCAATTTAATTGGTTTACGTTGATTGCAAGATGGATAGCTTGTAAGTCTAACAATTACACCATGATTTAAATTTAATATAACAGATCCAGTAAGTCCACCTCTAGCTAAATTAAACATTTTATTAGTATAATCTACACATATGTCAGAAGCTCTTGATTCGGCTAAAAGTCCGGCTTGTGCTTCCGGCCCTGAAGGATAACTAATAAAATCACAAGTTCTTATTGTTTGATCATTTACACCAATTGTACTTTTTTGTGTGGAGCCAGCCGCTTGTAAGAATCTTTTTGTCCCTTTTGCATCATCAATTTCTCCAAGTACATACATTTGCCACGATTTCTCATCAACGCCAGCGCATGAACATAAATTAGAATCCATTGAATCGGCCCAGCCATTCATCCAAGGACTATATTTTAAGAAATAGTTAGGCAAAATAAGATCTTGCGAATTTGGCAAAGGTTGCTGCCCGTCATCCGGTGGAAATCCACCCGGATGCTGAGGACCGATAGATGTAGCATTCAAGCCTTTGTCTAGATTTTTACAATTGCCCATAATTCCATATGTTGCAGAACCGCTTCCATCGATTTTTACCCTGAGAAAATCAGCGCCTCTACTTAGTAAATGATTGTGTTGGTTAATTTCTTCTAGAACTAAACAGCCACTAGCTAAACCTTTTAAACCATCAGCTGTGGGGTCATCAACAGGGCTATATTCATCTGTATTTTTAACATCACCCGTTCCAAATCCTCTTCTAGTCACGGCCATCCCAATTATTTTCCATTGGTCATACCGTTTTCTATTTTTTAATAAAAAAGATTCAGGAGTATAATCTAATATTCTAACAACATCAATATAATCTTCTTTTGTCATACTTTCTTTATAAAATTCAGCAGAGTCATCCATAATTACCTCTTATTCGGGGGTGATAATAATTCCATCGGCAATAAGATCAGACAGCCCATGCATCCAGACATTCTCTGGTGTTTGGGCATATACTGTTGCAGTTGATATAAGAAGGGCATTACCTCTTATTTGAGTACTTACGCATGGAGTCCTTTGTTTCATTGAGCATGTATCGCTAGGAACACCTTCGTCTAACCACCCAACGCCAACAACAGTCGCCTCTTTTTCAAGATCAAAACATTGTGGCTGTGGAGCAAATGCAGGTTTTCCATCTTTAGAATATTGACACCATTTACAACATCCGTTTTGGGTTGTAATAAAATTTTGAATATTACCAAGTGAAGATGATTTATAAACTTCAGTCTGCTGAGGCAAATCACATTTATTCCAAAATATTTTTTTATTATCCTTGATATAATAGTCGCCACCAGTTATAATACCAGTTAAGTTCTCGGACTCATCAGTTGCATTGCCTTGGATTGTTACTTTTGCAAGACTTTGAATTGGACAATCATGTATCGTATTCAAGGGGTATATAAATTTAACCTCAAGACCTTCTGGGCTAACTTGATATATATGAACATCAGTTGTATATTTACATGGATATCTAGCAGCAACCGATAGAAATCCTACTTTATTCGTCATATCGATTGTATACCCACCATCAAGAGAGACTGTTTTTTGTTCTGTGTAGGACGGGTAAATAATAAATCCAGTCGATCCAGTTGTACCAGTTATAGGCTTAGGTTGCTCATATGTATATGGGTCAGTTACAACGGGTTTTATTCCAGATATAAATACATACGACAACAAAGCTTTTGGAGTTCCTGATACAACTAGAGTTTGATTATTAATTTCAACATCTGGATATGTCAATTTTTCTAAGTCTATTTCAAAAGTTTCATTAAATTTACAAGAGTTAAATGGATATATTATTTTTTTAAAAGTGGTTCCTACATTCGGAACTGTACATTTTAAAGTTGGATAGCATAAATATCCTAATTTAACAACGTATTTACAAGTAGCATTATGCATAACTGGAAACAATTCAGTCATAAGCTCAACTTTAACATCCTTTTCTTTGCATCCGCATTGCATGACTTGTGCATCATCTAAATTTTCTGTAATATCCAAAACGCCAGAAAAATAACCATTAAAGTATGATCCGGGAACTGGATCTACAGGGGTATAACCTTTTCCTAATTTATTTTCAGCTGGAGTCCAATCAACTGTTGAAAATGGATCTTCATTCAAGATATATGGATTATAAGTTTTTTCATCACCTGAAAAAGAAGACATCTTTATAGTGAATCTAGGAATTTCTCCAATGGATGTAGCTATTCTGTTCCCACTGGCATCTTCAGTGTTATATGTAAAAATAGTATCACTGTAAGTATATTGAACTCCACCAATTATAGTTGTTTTTAATTCCCCCGAAGTTTTATCAACAGTCCATCTCCTGCAAGACCAAGGCCAGCATTCGGGAAGTCTTGAATAACCAGCTCCATTATCTGCCGAATAAAATACGTAAGCAGAAGGAGTCTCAGATTCTGGACTTATCCAAATTCTTCTATCTGGGAATCCCTTTCTATTTGTTACCCATGATTTTTTATGAGTATATTTATCAGCATTTGATACTTTATAGCCAATCTGAGTAACTTTACAGTTAGTCATATCGTCTCTTCCATAGAAATTAATAAGGGGTATCTTATATAATTGTGATCCAGCCTCTCTTCTTTTCTTTTCCCCAACCCCAAAAGCCTCAATTGGCCCATCAGTATTCTCAGTTATAACCCCAGTGACAAATACTACTTTATTGGCATTAGGATCATTTTTAAAATAATTATTAAAATATTTATTAGGATTAGGATCAGGATCTAATGGAATAGTATTAGGATAATCAAAACACCCAGATACTATTAATTCTTGGCTTTCCATCTCAATAAATTCATAAGTAGGATTATATGTTAATTTATAATCTTTATTAACTCTTTCTTGTGGATAATTTTTACTTTGAACTGCAAAAGTCCCAACTTGGTCTACTATAGCAGGAACCCCAGATACGATGCCAGATGCCAAATCTGGTAGTTTATTAAATTCTGATGCATTTGTAGGTATTTTAAATCTATTATAATACATCTGTTTGAATCTAAATTCAGGAACCCCGGTATATTGGATAAAATCTTTTGCATAATAAGGATAAACATCTGAATCTTGATAATTTAAACTTTCATTTCTATAAGGAATAAAGTTATATACAATTTTTCCTGTATCGGTAGGAAATCCAGCGTAATATGTCACGGGCTGATTATTTACATATATTTTTATCTCAACTGCTATATCGGGCGAAAAGACAGCCGTGCTGTCGTATTTATCTCCAGAAACTTGAGGATAAGGAGATGTCTTCACCTTTATATCTGATGGACCCGTTGCAAATTTAAAACGAAAAGATGTTATAATATCTTGTTTTCCATTGTCATTTCCTACAGAATAGCGAGGATTGTCATTCGTGGGAAGACTAGTCATTAGATAATAATCGTATGTCCAACTACCGGGAGCCAACGCTCTTCTTATGTGTACTAATGCATCGTCCCCGCTATTATAATTACTAGCCATTTTTATTCCCTAGTTAAAGAAGTCCCTGCATTTGCTGCTTCATCCACTTCTGTGATTACATAAGCGCTATAGCTTTTTTGATTACAAATTACTTTCAAATTAGAGGCGCACGCGACAACCCTAACATTATGCTTCAAATATTTAAATGGATGCATGGCGTAGAATTCAGCGCCAGTTTGATCGTCAGTAACCGTTCCAAAGTTATCATCACTTTCGGGACAATCAAATAATTTATTTAAAGGTTTTTGATATACCATTTGATATGCCCCAATAGAAACGCTACCATCTGGAAGAGTGCTTCCAATGTCGGCATACTCACCGCTATTTGGAAACTTATATGTGAATACGTCACTGCTCATTTCGCAATTGTTAAAAGCTACAACAGAAAAATATCCACTATAACCCATATAAACTTTATTTATACTCTCTGTAATATCTATTATTCCATCAGATTTAGCTAATTTAGCCCCGGCAGAATCCGATGGAATCAAATCTTTTAAAAACAAGTTGTCTGTTTGAAAATAATAAACTCGTCTTGGGCCTATATTGCTAAATTTTACTTCGTATATACCTTGATTACTTTGGCCATCTATCCTTTTTCGTATAATAAAATCTGGAACTGTAGTTTTCACTACATTTGGACTGGAGCAATTCATTTTTTTAAATTTGCCAACAACACAACTTCCTCCTCCACCGCCACCGCCGACAACTCTCCACTCGTAATTTATTTTTATAGCAGTAAAATAATCACCAGATGCTAGAGAAAGATTACTATTTCTATTCCAAAGTCTCACCACTTCTAATTGTTGACTAATCGAAGAGCCAAAATTTTCTCCAACAGGATCGGGTTTTATCAATCCGCTCACATTATTAGGAATATCAAATGTAGAGAATTTAAGATTTTTACCTCTATAAATTTGTCCATCTCCAGATGATGGTCCGTCAAAATTACCCGGAGGTAAAACAGTTAACATTTTACCTTCGATAACTTCGGGGCCACCTGTCCATACTTTTCTATCATCGTCCCATCTTAGATCAACGGGGCCAGTTTTCCAAAGTCTTCTATCTACAGGCGTATCTTTATTAAAGATGCGTGTTTCATTTGAAACCCCACTACAGGGAACAGGTAAACCACATATGTCATATCCCCAGCCCGAAAGATAAAGTGGCCCCTTGTAGACCATCGCTTGAACACTGTGACTATTGCCACTAGTCAAAGGGTCTTTTGAATGATTCATATCTTTTGCATTGCCAGCTCTTACGGTAATCGCATAATCATTTTTTTGAAAAAAGAAGTATGGATCTAAGTCAAAAGATGTTGGTGAAACATGATATTGAAAAAATTTTCCATAACTGAGATGCTCTAGGAATGATGTGGATTTTTCAGAACTAGCAAACATTTTAGTTGGGTCAACCGAAACACTTGGCTGTATTCCTCCAGAAAACCCTCTCATCTTCCATCTTGTTTCTTGATACCCTCGCTGCATTTCAATGCCCATATTTATTTTCCTTATACAAATGTTCCGGGTGAAGTTACTCCAAACGTCTTATTGTCTGGCTGTGGAATAAGAGCCGGAATATCATTTCCAGCATAAACGCCATCAAACTCATATTGAGTATCTACACCCCTAGTAACAAACAATCCTTGGTTAAATATAATTTTATGCTGTGGCGCGTCTGGATCGTCTCTTTGATTCCATATATATGCAGGACTATAAACCTGTTCAAATGATGACCCAAAACTTTCTTCTGGACTGTGACCGATTGATTTCATAGCCCCATCTGCTGAAGATGAGTGCGCACTAATTTTAGGGAATTTGTCGTATTCAGGACTGCCTTCTATTGGTTGATTTATAGATCTCCATAAAGACTTTTGCTGTGCTGCAAATATACCTTGGTTAGACGATTGAGATTTTGTGTTATGTAAAAATTTCTCTTCTACACTTGCTAAAAAATTTGTATTGACTGGAGGTAGTTTAGGAACAATTATACTATCTCTAATTTCTTTTTTTAATTTTAAGCTAGAGGCTTGAGTTCTTATTATTCTATCTTGAGTGTACTTAGCAAGTCTTGAAGGACTCTTGCTCCAGCTTTTCATATTATAAGTTGTAGTTATTTGATCTGAAGATATATTGATCTGTATATCTGTAATATATGGCCCTGTACCCTTCATTTTATCTGCTAAGTTATACTTAGGAGCTTCTGCTAATTCAACAAATCCAGATTCAGCAGCATGAATTTGATGCAGTTCAGCTTGACAAAAACCTTGGGCAATTTCATTTAATTTTTTTATCGATCCAAAAGTACTAGGAATAAAACTAGAATCTTGGGTGATACTGACCTTTCCTTTTCGTCCATTGTTAGCTCCGCTTACACTATTACTATCCCAATTACTAAATGCCCACCATGGACCCCATACGTGACGGGTACTTTCCTGTGGGATAGAAAGAGCGTCAGGAGGCAAAAATGCAGGAGCTATACTACATCCATCAAATTTATCAGAACCAAACATGTTTGCATAATTAACTTTTGTGCCTTTGCCAACGATAGTATCGTCTTGAAAAATTAATTTCGCCAAAACACCAAATGCATTTGATTGAGTTGTAATAGAATCATAAATCTGTACAGGAGGAACATCAACTAAGCAATATGCGTATATGTTATTTGTTTCTATGACTTTACCAAGACTATCTTTTACTTCTTCGCCTTTTAACATTCTTTTTCTAGTGATTTTTGGATTATTCCGGTCAATATTAAAATCGTTTGGATCGTTATAACTATATCCCTTATTTGCCCAACTTTTATCAATTTGAGATTTAGTTAATATTTGATGATGCTGCTTTTTATTTTCATCCAAAAAAGAATATTGAATAAATGGACCTGCGTTATTTAGTGCGGAGTAATCAACTAAAGTACCTGACCAATATGGATTATAATCCAAAACAGGATAAGATGCGGTCGATACAAAATCTCCAGCCCCCCTTGCATAAAAAGAAGGGTCTGTAAATTGGTCTGTAAAATCTTGACTAGCCCATGCACTATCTGCTAATTCCCACGCATTTTCGCCTTCTTCGTCCTCTTTTAACCATCTAAAATTATTCTCAACACCTTTGGGTTCAGTTGGAACAGCGACTAAATATTTTCTTCCATAAAAGTTATCTGCAACTTTTTTTATTGTATTAAATCTAGTATTCATAACTCTTTGTAGATAATCTTTTTGAGCATCTCTTGTTCCATATGCATAAGATGCAGCCATGGACGCCGTGTCCATACTGGTATCTAATAAGTCATGGCTTGATACATCCCCAGTAAAAATATCTCTAATATCTTGTATACTTAAAAAATTAGATATTCCACCAAGTAAATCCAAAGGCGAACGATAATTATAAATTGATAACCAATTTGCCAATGTTCCATTTTTTTGAGCCAATTTATATGCAAGAGTAAATAATTTATGATAAAGCATCCAAGTCCCCTGACCAGATAACGCGCATCTTACTTCAAGCATATTGGTATCAAACCATAAAAAAGACCCTTGTTTTAATGGTGTTGAAATTTTTGAATTTTCGTTTGCCATTTCCATAGCGTCATAAACTACGGTTATTAAACTAAATAAATTATAGTAATCATTCATATTTTTGCCAAAGTAGATTGTTCGATTTTTTCCAGATCCAACACTACCCCAAACTGGCAACATATAATCTTGATTTGCTATCCAAGTTCTTGAAGCTTTTGGCCCCATTAAAACCTTTTGTGTCACTAATTCATCCGAAAGTTCTTTTCCAATTGTATATTTTATTATAGTTTTATCTTCAGCTTCTAATAATTCATTGATATAATCCTTAATCAGCTCAGGATTAACAGGGGTTTTTCTATCAATAGCTTTTACTTTTATCGTAGCTTTTCTTAATATGCCCAATTTTTCATCGGGGGTAAGAGAGTCAGTTGCCCCACTACTACCAGTTTTTGGACCTCTTCGCGGCGGTAGACCCATAGGAGGAACAGTTCCGGGAACAAGAGCTTTTGCTAAATTTGGATTTTCTTCTTCACTAACGTCTATGTATGTAAAATAATCATACATAGCAACATCGGCAAGTTCTCTTAACAAACCATTCAAACTGGTAATGCTGCCTAATCCAATTCTAAAATCAGAAGCTGTCAACCTATCTACAATTGGCTGAAACTCTGTTAAGTCAAGTGTATATTCAGTTCCGGCAAATGTTAATTTACCACCAAATATACCAGCTTTGCAGCACGCATGTATATCTTCTATGATACCTTTGACTGGATATCCCGCAGAATTTGTATCAGCTCCTCCAAACTTACCTCCAAGCGTACCTTTGCCTTCGGTGTTTATAGCCCCTCCATACTGTGTATTCTCTTTATATGCAAATAAATTGATAATATTCGTTGGAGTAAACGCTTCCTTTTTAGTATAGTCGGTCATAGTCCCAGTTCCATACTGAAAAGTTGGCTTAATTAGCATATTATCTTTATTTAAATCGCTTGTAAAGATAGTACCAGTAAAATCATTAAGAATAACTTGCACACCGTCAAAAAACGACGAAGGCGACAACAGCTCTACATCCCATGATCTACCACTATTTACATCTTCTGAGTAAGTATATCTTTTAAGAATTCCAGCAAATTTAAAATTGCTATCTTCCCCTTTTATACTAACTAAACAAGCCGTTCCTATTTCGGGCGGTTGAAATTTTACATCGTCAATTTTTTCACCTACCCTTTTAGGGTCTGGCACTACGCCTTGGCTATTTGGCAATCCAGAAGGATCGGGATTTTCTTCAATTAAAGACAAACTACATGAAGAAGAGTCCGAATTCCATCCGGCGTTTAAAGTCACATTTGTAACGTATGCGCCCAAAAATTTTATAGGTTTATCTAATAATTTCATCTTGTATAAATCCATTTCGCGTTAACGGATAATTTTCCGTTTGTCCAATCGAAAGTATCACTAATTTCTGTTAAATAAGCATTTGGTCTAGACGGAGCATATTTGTCAATTACTAATTTTACTCCACTTGCTGCACATTTTGAATCCGGCGTCCTTTCTGGAAAGTCAACCGTTGCTTCCAAGCTAACCGTTTTATAGCTTTCCTTTGTTGTACTCATGTCTTGAACAACTGGTCCTGCCGCACGACCCAAAATCATAATGGGAATAACCTGTTTCATTTGATATAATGGATCAGAAATTTCACTATGATAAGGATTATCTTCTTGAATATTTACTGTTAATGATATACAATTAGGAATCTCTTTCTTCAAAGCCAAAAGGGTTGCCGGAATTGGTTTGTAGGATGCGCTAAACTGTATTGTTCCGGCTATTTTATTTTCAGTTACCGATGTAGAAATTGGCCTATCATCTAAAGAGTAAATTCCATTATAAAAAACTGTATAAGCATTATCTGTAAAAAGCTTTTCAGCAAATTTATAAATTGCAGTGCCTTTTCCAAATGGCTGGGTTGGCGAATTCCCCGTACCCACAACTTGGTTCATTCCAATTTTAGCATTGTCAAATTTATCATGATAAATTTCATAAACACTGGGCGTCATCAGCCCTGCTATTGTGCCGTCTATTTTTAAATTATCAATACCCTCTTCTGATTTCTCATATACCCCGTTGATTTCCATAGTAAATGGAGCAGGGGAATAATAATAAGTTCTAGTTGAACTATAAGATCCACCAGCTACATCAATAGATTCCGTATTTGTTACATTCCACTCTTCGTAATCTGTTAAATCATAAGAAGTTTGAGTGGACCCACCACCTTCGATTTTAAACATTCCATTGTTTGTAATTTTTACACCGTCTAATAAATCTTGCCCTAATAAGTCTTTATCATATAAATCATTTTTATTATATAACGAGTCTTTTCTTTTTTGGTTTACGTACTTATAAGCTTCATTAAAAGCTTCACTATCTCCCCCCGTTTTTATTTTTACATTTCCTTGAGCGGATAGCGTGTGAGTAATTGTAAAGTTAAAATACGGCTTATCGCTTCCATCACCTTTAAATTGCTTAGAGGTAGCGTCTCCAAAAAAGAATCCGTCATCCTCTCTTTTTATTTCAAAAGATTCAGATGCGGATTTTAATGCATATGGACTTATATCATTTCCAGTAACAAAACATTCAAAACTTAAAGATGCTTCTTGATATTGAAATCCACCCGTATCATCGGAAGGTTCCGCAAAAGAAACGCTGGTAAGAGTAGCACCCTTATATTGTTCATTAAATGCGTCAGCGCCAGAAACCTCTAACCTTAATTCATCTGTTTGTAAAGAATATTTTCTACTTCCCGCTGTATTAGATCTATATTTAGTTGCAACTCTTTCTTGGACGCCCTGCATTAACAGCTTGTATTTTTGCAAGGGATCAGTTGCTGTGGCCGAAGCAGCATACGAACCTCTAATATTAATTGTATGCTTTTCTGATATGACAGTGCCATCGTCCATTCTTTGGAAATCCTTTTGAATTCCAACGGAAACACCAAATGGAAATTCGATTTCATCCGATCCAAACATAAGTATTACATCTGCTTCTGCCATTTTTAAAATCCTAATGTTCCAAAGATATAATTATTTATTCCGCCATTTATAACACCTATACCAGATGTTGTTAAATAAATGCCACTATTGTCCGTGTGTGCAGACCTTGTATATATATTCATTCCAGCTCCTGCATAGTTATTATACACAGTTAGGGGCATATCGCCACGGATTGTTTCTTTTATAAATAAATTAAATGATGAAGATGAACTAGTGCCTGTAAAATAATCCGGTCCCTCAAAATACAACGGTATGCTTGCCTGTTCTTTACCTATAGTATTTTGCAAGAATAGGGAAATATTGCCTGTTGCTGCATTTATTACAGGATTTATTACTAAATTAAAATATGTAGCGGTATCTTCATATGGTCTAGTTTGTATATAAAGATTAAAATTACCTGAGCTATTAGGTACACCAGTATGAACACTATTTATAAAAAGATAAGTCGCATCATCATATAAGCCTAAATCATTAGTAAATCCACCTTCACCTGTTTCATACTTATATGAATGCATGTATAAGGGAAAATCACTTGTTGCTCTGGGATTAGTACTTATCTCTAGTAAAATCCCATTGTTTATTCTCCAGTCTCTTGTATATAAACTTATTCCACTATTTCCAAGATTTGGTTGAGCAACATATAAAGTCATGTCGGTATCTTGTGCGGCGGGATTTAAATACAGAGTAACGCCGCTATTTGATGATCTTGTAGGTTCAAGATATAAATCTATTCCACTGTTATGTATAATTGGCCCGGAAGTATAAAGATCAATTCCGCTCGCCTTGGTTGCTGGCCCAGTAGTGTATAAACTTATTCCGGTCACATCTGAGGGGAATTTTTCGTTACCCAGTGTATACAGAAATTGAACCTCACTGCTATATCCTTCAATAGATTTAACGAATAAAGGTAGATAATTTGGGTTGGGATAAGATTTTGCTGTAAGCTCTAGATTAAATGATGCTAATTCAGAACCGTCAAGAATTTGTAAAGATTCGATATACTCCCCGGCTTCACCTTGAATTAGAGATGACTTAGAAGGAGCAATTCTTATAATTGAATCGGTAACGGGTGTTCTATCGAATTTTACAAAAGAGTGATTTTTTGGAATATATTTTTTAACATTAGAGTCGAAATGATAATATATAAGCTCTCTATAATCACGAACAACCAAAGAGTTATTATATATATCATATTTTCCATATAAACTATTTTTTAAAGTGGCGCTGCTGTCATTAGTATTATCATACGAATTATTCGCCGTTAATATATAATCTTTTTCAGTATATAAACTATATTGGTTAGATGATAGATCTATGGTTGGAGATACTCTACATTGGAATCCATACTGTCCACCGATAGGGTCTTTTTTATATGCATATATATAACTTAATTTTTCCGTAACATTTCCCGAATCATCAATATTTGACAATCTATCGGTTAATAGAAAACCATTTTGAGCAAGAAGATAATCTCCAAAATTATTATTACCGGGGCTTACAATTGTTTGTAATGTATTATAGGTAACGCCGCTTCTCGTATAGGCATATATATAATCTTCGCCCCTAACAACTGCGGGCCAACCTATAAATAAATTTTTATTATCAAAATCTATATTATATCCAAAATTTGATATTTCAGTATTTTGATTTTTTCTAGAATATGTCGCAGCTACAGGCAATGTTTGAGCAATAATATCGCTACCAAAAGTTACTGTATTGGTTGTAATATTATAAGTAAATGTTTTAGATAATGCGTCTAAATTAGCTACTCTTGATCCTGTTAAAAAATTCGCACTTTTTACATTTGTAGATGCAACGCCTCTTATGTTAGAACCGTCTAATTCAAAAGCTGCCGCTTTACCAAAATGATCCACAAAAGGAAATTGATTAAGATATGTAGCATTTAAACTATCAGGCATTTCAATATTATAAGCTGAATTATAAGTAAACGCTTTGTCTGGCCAAGAATAAAACCTTGCTCCAATCCAATAGTTATCTCTAGATATTTTGTAAGAGTTTTCAACTTCATCAATATCTATTGGATAGTTTAAATAGCTTTTTACATTTGATGTATTTCTATAAGCTTTATTTAATTCTTCATAGTATGTCCAGCCATGAACTAAAATAGACGTGTCATCATTTACCGATGTAGATTTTAAATATTCAATTGAATAAGGAGATTTTGTTATCTTATAAAAGTGCATTCTTCCATATGGCAAATAATTAGGTATAACATATTGATTACTGTCTCTTATACACATCTCCGAGCCCACGAGACAGGCAGAAATCTCGTATGCCGTCTTCTGCTTGAAAAAA
>ENA-OSIY01001214-OSIY01001214.1-marine-metagenome-genome-assembly--contig:-NODE-1214-length-13976-cov-5.929204_pt1 | contig 13976 bp, 16 predicted proteins | sample MGYA00237884_ERZ534233 | MGnify/ENA primary metagenome ERZ534233 (study PRJEB26412, sample SAMN06343840) | marine metagenome | isolation source: estuarine water | place: USA: Columbia River Estuary... | reverse complement strand
CGATAATGGAATGATGTGGTCAATATGAATGTGTTTACCCATCAATTCCCAAGACATTCCTTCGATAAATTGTTTCTCAATATGTTCTTTTAAGGATTTAGGAGTACAACCAACAATATCAAAAGTTCTAGTTTGTTTTGTGATTTTGTTGGTCTTCATAAATGACCTGATTCTTGACCTAACCCTATGAGTAAGAGCATATAATAAATCGTTTTCTTTTTTATTTTTCCTATAGTCTTTTAATTTATTTTCACGCCATTTTTTATTAGAAATATTAACTTTTTCGGCATTATTTATTTTCCATAAATACACTCTTTTTTTCTTGTTATCAGGATTTAAAGAATATCGAATCACCTCCATTTGATTTAAACACGATTTACATTGGTTTCTATATTTTTTTCTATCGTTACGATATGTGAATTCGCAAACTTCCTTTTCAATTTCACACGTACTACAAATTTTTTTTGTCATAATATTCTTTTAATTTTATATCAAAAAACCTTGATGGAATGATTTTATCAATTTTTAATTTGTTAAATAATTCTCTATCAATACTAATACCTATTTTAATTTTCTTATTTTCTTCTAATTTTTTTGGTCTTCCCATATATTATAAATATCTTTAAATATAGTAAAAGTCATACTTATTTAATTAAAAAAACTAAATGGTGTTGTAAAATCAACAATTAATAATTTTACGTAGGACAAGGACCTAATGTTGAGGTCGACATGTTTATTTCCGATACAAATCTTGGAGATGTACTTGTTACTCCTGTTATTTCTACGTTCATATATTATAAATACTTTAAGGACAAGAAGGTAAATCGGTTACCACACTGGCAGTAACTTCAGCAATTGCGTTATATGTTGGTGAACCACCTATTTTAACTAAAAAGTATCCTGTTAATAGTGCTGGTAAGCATCCAGTACTGTTAGAATATAATATAGAACCGATTTGAGGCTCACTTTCATCAAGATATGGTAAAAAGGCGCCATTAACGGAACAAGTACCGCCTGTAACACAATTAAATGCGGTACACGCACTTAAAAATGAAGTATAAAAGTATCCCGTAATATTTGTTGAACTACCAAAAGTCGTTTGGTATGGGTGTACTGCACTTGGGTCACATGTTGGTGTAGGAGTAGGTGTAGGTGTTAGGGTTGGTGTAGGAGTAGGTGTAGGTGTTAGGGTTGGGGTTAAAGTCGGAGTTACCGTAGGGGTTGGGGTTAATGTTGGTGTAGGTGTTAAAGTCGGAGTTACCGTAGGGGTTGGTGTTGGTGTAGGTGGAGGACAACTACCGTCAAAACAATCCCCTAAAATATCAATAACGACAAGGTTAGGATTTGAGGTTGGTAGTTTACCACAAACATATAATATTGTAAAAGGGTTAATCACACCATAAAAAATAGTTCCGTCACATTGAGTATAAGTAAATTCCTGTTCGGTGTCGGAGGTATTGTTAAACAAAATACAATTACAATTAATTATTGGGGTTGGTGTAGGTGTTGGCGTTAATGTTGGTGTGGGGGTTGGTGTTAAACACGTATATAGTTGAATTATTTCACATGATAACGAATCAATTAATTTGACAATAACTTGGGAAACTCCGTCAAGGGGGACTGGAATAGTAACAGTATAAGTTGGGGGTATTGTTGTTGCGGACGAGACTAAATAACAATATGTTAATGTTATGTCACACACATATACGTCATATGGTCCTGTACCTGTTGCGCCTGTTATCTCAATTGTTATCATTAAACGGTCGGTGTTGGTGTTGGGTAACAATAACCGCTAGTCAAACTAGGAGTTGGTTTAGGAGTTTTACTCGGTGTTGGCGTTTTACTTGGTTCAGGGCACCCACATGGATTGGTACAAGTTGAAGAAGGTGTTGGTGTTTGAGTCGGTGTTGTAGTTGGACTTGAGGTTATTGTCGGTGTTGGTGTCGGCACTTTACAAGGGTCAAAAGTTGGTGTCGGAGTTTGAGTCTGAGTTGGCGTCGGAGTTTGAGTTCTTGTTACTGTCGGTGTTGGCGTAGGTGTTGGTGTGGGTCTTGGGACATTTAATATGTTCGGGCAATCCGAGTTTAATACCAATATTGTGTAAGTTCCATAAACTTCTTTTGGAGGCTCTAGTAATGAAGGGGTAAATTCAAAGGGTAACTCATGGTCACCTAAATTAAACACAATTTCTTCACCATAAGGGTTAAAAAGAATATTAGCTATCTCCCCATCATAATTAACACTCTGTATAATAATACTTTGACTCATATTTTAAAATCTATTTTCTACGGCCAAACATACTTCACCGTTTTCGTTAATTAATCTTTTCATATCAGAAAAGGAAATAAATGCGTGACCTTGTTGTCCCCAACTTCTTCCCCAACTATTCTTTATTCTAAATAACTGTGTAACTGTGTTAACTCCGTTGATTTCATAAGCGTGTCCGCCAGCAATCCCGCCACCAACTCTAATTAAACCATTGCGGTCAGGTCTAAACATATTGTTATACCAATTTGTACCAACCACTACAGGACCCACAGTTAATACTGTATTGACCATTACATTAACATCGAATGTCCAAAGGTAAGATGAAATTTTACCTGTTGATTTAAGATATTTAGCCCCACCTCTAACTGAAGTTCCATCATAATTTTCTCCTCTCCATTCGTCAACTTTTTGAGCCTCATGATAGATTATTTGTGGAGGAACAATTGGTCGTATTTTTGATGTGTGTAAAGTTGGACCATCTTCAATCCAATGAGCCCAAGCGTATCCAACACACATTGGTGTTTGTCCTTGGTCTCCCCACCATACATTATCTTGCCAATACTTTGAAGTGATTCTCGGTGCGGTTAATGGTAATTTATTCTCAATTAAATAATTATGGTCTCTATTATCAGAAATATGAATCCTACCTAATATTGAGGTCGGAAATATTGTTGTTGTGGTTGTTGTCGTTGGAATTATTGTTGTTGTTGTTGTTGTCGTTGGAATTATTGTTGTTGTTGTTGTTGTTGGGTCTATAATATCATATGTAAAATCGTCCGTTAAACAAACTTCAGTAGAACAATCAGGACAATCAGGATTAAACATCCTAAACACATTTTTAAGTAAACTAAAATTATGTTTAACTTCAGGTGCTGATAACGGAGTGACATACATTCTAAATTGAGAAATCCCCCCCTCAAATGTTCCTGCAAAATTTTGTTCAATTTGAATGTTCGTTTTTAACCCATTAAAAGTTGTTCCCGTTAAGTCGTTAATTGGAAAACATTCTGGGTCTTGGATATAAGGACCATAAGGTAGTGTCATTGATGAAAAGGTTAGATTTTCTCTCAATCCTTGAGTTCCACCACCCCAAGAAACATTAAATGGTACTCCCACTTGTTTTTCTTTATCGGTGTTTAATGCTCTAGGTATTAACTCTTCAAAATCTTCTATAGTATGAAAAATTTTACCATTAATATAAAATTTCAATCTTCCTTTTCTATAATGACCATTAACCAACCACTTTTCATTTAAATTAACAATCTCGATTTCCTCGGCAGGTTTTGACCCTTCGTGAGTGTATTGTGAGGTAACTAATGACATTGTATTTTGGGCTAATGACTCTAAATAAACTTTTTTAGTAATGTCTCCTAACCCCCCTCTATAATTTAAATCACAGAAGTCTAACCATGTATATCTTTCCCATACGGCATCAAGTTGGAACCAATGTTCTAACTCTAACCATGCAGGATTTATCTTAAAACAATCAGGGTAGATTGGAGGTGTACAATATTCGGTTACAGTAAACCCTGTAACATAAGTTGTTCCTGTTGTTGAACACGAACCCGTTGTTGTACAATCACCCGTGAATCTTAAAACCTTAACTCCAATTTGAGGGTTTTTAGGGTCACCACAAAGTTTAAACGATAATGCGTTTGACATACCGTCATATAATGGGTCTTTTTCACAAGTATCCTCAATTGACGTATAACCTGTTGTTTCGCAGTCTACACAATCGGTACAAGTAGTACAGTTTGTACATGTTGGTGTACAAACAGGATTTGGTATACAACCGTTACTTGTCGGTGTTGGGCTAGGTGTTGGCGTTGGTGTTGGTGTAACTAATGGCGGACAATTGTGAGTTTGACATTCCCACCCACATGTTTCACATCCATAACCACCACAATCACATCCACATGTAATTTGTAGATTACGTTCCCCTTTACATAAAGAACATCCGTAATTAATGTGTGGGTCGTGTTTACCGTCTTTAGACCTTGGTGGGTAGACAAATATACATCTACTATCTGTGACAAGTTTATTACAACACGCACAAGTACTCAAACCTGTTAATGGGGTTGTTACTCTTGTATAACCTGTAAAACAATCAGGTGTTCCATCGGCATGGTGATAAAATTTATTTTCCGCTCGGGTACCAAAATAAAAGAAAGTATTTTTATTATTTGGGTACAACTCATTCAGTGTTGTTTCCCCAAGGACTGGAAAATACTCATTGATTAATCTTGGTTTTAAAATCATTTCAACAGACCATCCCTTATTCATTCTTTCAGGAAAAATATCGTAATCGTATTCAAATAACTTATAAAAACCTTGATAAAAACCACCATACAATTCATGGTACCTTCCTTCAAATGGACTATACTTACTAACAACTTCATATAATACAGTGTCATTAAATCCTGAAAATCTAATATTAGGATTAGAGGTGTTACCTGTTACTTGAAATAATTTTAATCGTCTATCAAAACTTAACCTATCAAATTTTAAAGAATTGGGTAATAACCCATTTGTAAATGTGATTGTTTCACCTGTCATTTGTGTAACTAATCCATTATCTATCCCTGTCAATCCAATATCACAAGAGGTTTGTCCTGTAATACAAGTTAAATCTAAATTGTTCGGGTTGTAATAATTTTGTGACACAAAAACATTGTCTCGGTTATAGTTTTTGTACGTCAAATTTAAATTTGGTACGGTATCACTATTATTGATGTCAAAATAAAAAGGAAGTCTATCGCCATAGGTTTGTGCAATCAAATAGGGTGAGAACACCACTTCTTGATTGAATCCTGTTTCATCCGATGTTAATGACATATCGTATGAGTCCAAAGAAAGTTTTGGAAACAAATTAGGATACCCGTATTGATTTATATTCTGACTCGACATCTTTTTTATGATAAATACATTAAAACGAAGTATTTATTGATAAAAAAGACATGATTAATTTTAATGAGGAATACTTTAGTAACAATTGTTATTTTTTTCTTAAAGAGAGAGAGGATAAAATATCTTTATACTATTCTGTGGCAGATACTTTAACAGAATCAAGAAAGAAAGACGATAAAAAAGATTTCAAAAAGAAAGATTTAAAAAAAGTTAAAAATATTGTGAATAAATTTTTATCATCAAAAGAAAAGGTAACTAAAAAAGATATTGATAAAGAATTGTCTAATGTATCATCGTCAGGTGAAATTGAGGAGTTTGTTGATTCTGAAGGAGGTCTTTTAAATACAAGAACACCGTATTTAAACATGGCGTTACACCCTAGAAAAACGATGGACCAAACGATAACAATGACAAGGACTGCTAATGACCCCATAACAAGAGGTTATCGTGTTTATTATGGTGAGAATAAAGAAAATGAAGGTAACGTTGTGTCTGAAGTAGATTATTCTGACGCATTTGGTTTTGAAGAAACTGAAGATATGGACTTTAAAAATACTGTTAATACACTTAAAAAAATGGGTGTTGAGAATGCCGTCCATAGAGCGAAAGAATTGGGTAAATTACCTAAGGCGAAAAAACGAAATGGTAAATTAAGACAACGACTATCTGAAAAAGATAGTATTGAAGAACAAGAAAAACAAAAAATGTCTAAAATGGTCGAGGATATTTTGGCAAAAAAATCCAACAAAGATTCTGACATTTTAAAAAAAGATAACGATAGTAGTGTTAGTAAGATTTTAATTAAAAACCTACAATCAATAAAAAAATTGGCAGATAAAGAGGGTATTAGTATCTCCAAGTTAATTAATATATTAAAAACAAGTGAATAAAGATTTGTACGGACATAAGGTTTCCTTACCTGAGGATGTTATCCATTATTTGGGTCAATGTTTTGACTCCGCCAAAGGTGCTAGCGAAAATACCGAAGGGTATAAAAGAAACAAAGACCTGAGAGATAGTAAAGAAGTTACTTATCAACAACTTAAACGAATGAAAAATTGGTTTGACGACTTTAATGGCCATGAGAATGAACTTCCCCATATATTAAACGGTGGTCATTATGTTAAAGGTTGGGTTAATACAACATTGGATTCTATGAGAGATAGTATTCATAACACAAAACAAAATAAATCCGAGGTTTTGCCTAATCAATTTATCCAACCACATGAAAAGAACGGTATAAATGATATGAATAGACCCACTAAAAGTCATAAAACAAGTATTGGTGACTATGATTTACAAGTCACTGAAAGCCTAAAAAGAATAAACGACCTAATAAAAAAAATAATATAATATGGCAACAACAGAACCTTTAGATTTTTCTCAACCGAAAAACGACTTAACTTCAATCGCTGAAATAGAAAGAGCGAAACTTATCCCTAAGAATGATTATAAAAAAACGGCTTTCGAATACTCCTCAGTTAACCCTGACGCAATTGCTGATGGTGACACTCAAGGTAAAGGCACTGGAGGTGATTTAGATGTATATAATCAAAATGCGGGAGCAATCCAAGATATTCTTGAGAGAAAAGCGGAAACCGTGGTTAATGAATATCAACCTAACAAACCGTACACAACACCAAGCGCATAATGAAACTTTACAACATAACAAAATCCCTTATTTTAGAAGTAGCATCAATCGATTCTATCGTTGACGCTATCAAAAAAAGAAACAAAATAGTGATTTATTATGATGGTGATGAGCCAGGAGGTAGAGGTTTAAGAGAGATTGAACCTGTTTGTCTTGGTTACAGTAAATCAGATAATCCTGTTTTACGAGCATGGGATAGTGAAGGGTCTTCCCATACTTCATATAAAGGAGAACAACCTCTTCCTGGGTGGAGATTATTTAGAGTTGATAAGATTCTATCATTTAAACCTTCGGGAGAACAATTCCACGAACCAAAACCTAACTATAACCCAAATGGGGATAGAAGTATGAATAGGGTAATAATTAATGTTACTTTTGATAATAGACAGGAACAAAACGTTTAAATATGACAAATGAAAATGAATTGATACAAAAATTAATGGTATCTAGAAAAATAATGGAAAAACACGGTCAAATACCAAGAAACGGTACTCAAGGCAGTGTTCTTACCTCACCTATGGTAGAAGAGTATTCTGCACCAACGGCAAAATATAATTTACCTTCCGATATGTTACAGGAAAGTAATATACCAATGAATAACTCAAGTCCTCAGATGGCGACTAAGGACAGAATCATGGCCTCAAAATTACCTGACGAGATTAAAATGTTAATGATTGAAAACCCAATTCAACAACCTGATTCAATGTCAGGACCGTCATTATCAAATGAGCTGGTTGAAAAAGCATCAAGATTAATGAATAAAGGTAAAAGTGAACCAACAAGACAACAAACAAGTCAACCTCAACCATCTATAAACAATGATTCATTAAAACAAATGATGAGAGAAGTCGTTTCAGAAGTTTTATCTGAAAATGGTTTATTAGTTGAGTCTGTAAGTAAATCAAATGACATTTTTTCTTTTAGAGTTGGTAAACATATCTTTGAAGGGAAAGTAACAAAAATTAAAAAAGTTCAATAACTAAAATTATAATATTTAAATCCTCACCTAACCGTGGGGATTTTTTATTTTAGTAGGGTTGATAATACCCATTTTTCATGTTATACTTCCTTATTAAAAGAAAATTATGTCAGAAAAAATTAAAGTATTAGTTCTCCCAAGTGACAAAACAGGCGTGGGAAAGTTTCGTTCTATTGACCCTCATGTAATGTTACAAAACACGTATAATGATGACTTCCATGTCGATATTGATTACGAACCAAGAATAAATGACCAAAATTATTGGAAACAATATCAGATAGTTCATGTTCATAGAAATATCGGACAAATATATGAACATACTCCACAGATTATTAGAAATTTAAAATCAATGGGTATTATTGTAATTGTCGATATTGATGATTATTGGTTACCCACAATGGAACACCCAATTCACAGTATTATCGTCCAAGATAAAATAAATGAAAAAATTGTTGCGAATTTAAGGGAGGCTAGTTATGTTACAACAACAACTAATTTATTCGCTAACGAAATTCGTAAGGTAAATAAAAATGTAATTGTTTTGCCAAACGCAATTGACCCTAGAGAAGGTCAATTTAATCAAAAATCAGAAGAATCTGATAAAATTAGAATAGGTTGGTTAGGAGGTTCTTCTCACTTACACGATTTAAAATTATTAGATGGTTTTGTGTCCAAAGTCGGTAAAGAACTTAATGAGAAAATCCAATACGTTTTATGTGGATTTGATACAAGAGGGAATGTAACTGAGATTAATAGACAAACGGGAGAAAAGACTCAAAGACCTATTAAACCTGAAGAAACCGTTTGGATGAGATATGAGGAGATTTTCACCGATAACTATAAAATAGTTGATGAAAATTATAAAAAATTCCTAATGGAATTTAAAGAGGGAACGTATTCTTCTAACATCCAATTACCATACCAACGAGTTTGGACAAAACCTGTCACATCATATGCGATGAATTACTCTAAATTCGATATTTCATTGGCACCAATTAAAAACCATATCTTTAATAGAATGAAATCCCAACTTAAAGTCATTGAGGCAGGATTTTATAAGAAAGCAATTATTGCGTCTGAAGTTGGCCCTTATACAATCGACCTTAAACATTGTTTAAAGGATGGAATGTTTGTTGATGGTAACGCAATGTTAGTTCAAGAAAATAGAAACCATGGTGATTGGTCTAAATTTATTAAAAAATTAGTAACAAATCCTAATTTGATTACCGATATGGGAGAACGTCTTTATGAGACAGTAAAAGATACGTATGACCTTAGGGTGGTGACGAAAACCCGATGTGAATTTTATAAATCTTTAATTAAATAAATCATGATAAAAATACCCATTACCAAAATTTTATTTTTAGACATTGAAACCGTTGGTATCTGTAAAGATTGGTCATCATGTCAAGAATCACACCCTAAAGTTGCCGAACAATTTATTAAATATTTTGATTGGTTCTTAAAAAGATTTCCAGAAGACAATGTTCCTACTGAAGGTCTTCAGGAAGAACTTGATAAAATTAATGATGTTTATAAGAAAAGAACCGCATTAGTTCCTGAGTTTGCTAAAATAGTTTGTGTTAGTGTCGCATTCGTTACTGACAATGGTGAGACTAAATCTCAAACGTTTTCAGGCGATGACGAAAAAGAACTTTTAAAAGGGGTTCAAAAACTATTAGATAGATGCGGTAAGTTAGATTTCTTCTTATGTGGTCACAACCTAAAGAATTTTGACATTCCTATGTTAGCAAAACGTATGATAGTTAATGGTTTATTACCACCATCAATACTTCCGTCATACGATACTAAACCATGGGAGATAAAGGCTATTGATACTAAAGAAATTTGGCAATACGGTTCGTATACATCAATTGGGTCATTGGACTTAATGTGTACTTGTATGGAAGTTCCATCACCAAAAGACGGGGAAGTGACTGGTGATAAAGTACATGATTCGTATTGGAATAAAAATATGTTAAAAGAAATATCAGAATACTGTGAAAAAGATGTTCAAGTATTAATAGATGTTATAAAAAAATTAAAAGAATTAGAATAATGGATATAGATTCACTGAAAGAACAAGCGGATAAATTACAAGATTTTTTAAATCAACATGACAACAATGAACTAGATTACGACATGATTTTACAGGAGTACGGTCTCGATGTTAAATCGTTAGAAAGAGAAATGGATAATTATGCTCCTAAGTTAGACTTGGGCTATGTTAAACTACGTCCTGACGCGGTTGACCCAAAGTATAACTATGAAACCGATTCGGGGTTTGATTTACACGCAATTGAGGAGGTGGAAATACCTGCTTTTGGTAGAGCGTTAGTCCCTACAGGAATATCTTTTGATATTAAAGACGGATATGAAATTCAAGTTAGGTCAAAAAGTGGTTTGGCAATTAATCAGGGATTAATGATTCTTAATTCTCCAGGAACTGTGGACAACGGTTATACAGGTGAAGTTAAAGGAATAATATTTAACACTAATAACCATCCTGTAACCATAACCAAAGGTATGAAAATAGGTCAAGCGGTCCTTTGTCCTGTGGTTAATGGTAAATGGGTAAACTTAGTTCAAAAAAATAAAGTAAATGAAAAAGATAGAGGAAACAATGGATTTGGTTCAACAGGAATATAATATGGAAAATAATTTAAAAGAAGTAATGAGACACAAAGGAACTCAAGGTGAAAGTGAACTAAGAAGAATGTGTGATGAAATGAGAGAAATAATTGGTGATACACCAACAATTGTGGAACTTGGTTCATATATGGGTGAAAGTAGTTTAATATTTGCCGAAGAATTCCCTAATGGTAAAATTATTTGTGTTGATAGTTGGGAAGGTGGTTTTGATGATTCGGATAGTTGTAGTAATGTTGATTATTCTGACGTTGAACAACAATTTGATTTACGAATGGGAATGGTAAATAACATTACAAAAATTAAAGGATTATCAACCAGTGTGGAAATTGAATGTGATTTAGTTTATATTGACGCTTGTCATAAATATGAATGTGTAAAAAATGATATTATTCACTGGTCTCCGTTATGTAAAAAAGTAATTTCAGGCCATGATTATTATGAAGATATTAATTTTTGTAATCGTCATCCACATATTAAAGGAGTTAAGATTGCGGTTGAAGAAATGTTGGGGGAGCCTAACCATAAATATAATGATGGTTCTTGGGTAATATTAAAAAATAAAAAAAAATAATATGGAACATTTTTATCATAATATCGAAGGATGGTCTTCAGAATCTGAACAAGGCGAATTACTTAAAACAATTTTACCTTTGATTAATACCAATCAAAAAATAAAAATTGCCGAAATAGGTGTTTATCAAGGTCGAGGGACTTCAATGTGGAATACTATATTAATTAATGAAAACCTTGAGTACGAATATAAAGCAATTGACCATTTTGAGGGTTCACCAGAACATGAAAAATTAATAGATTATTACGGTATTACCATAGATAATTTAAAACCTATTATTGATAAAATTGAAGTGATTAAAAATGATTCGGTATTGGAGTCTAAAAATTACGATAACGAATATTTTGACATTGTCTATATCGACGCGTCTCATGAATATGAATTTGTAATTGAAGATATAAAAAATTGGTTACCAAAAGTTAAAAAAGGGGGGATTATCTGTGGGGATGATTACATCTCAGGATGGCCAGGTGTTATACTTGCGGTTGATGAGATTTTTAACAATAAAGTAAATGTTGTTGGTGGACAACAATGGTGGGTTAAATTATAATATTATGAAGATTGCGTTAGTTTGTATTGCGAAAAATGAAGACCCATATATTGAAGAATGGGTTAATTATCATTTAAAATTGGGGTTTGATAATATTTTTATTTACGAAAATGATTGGGAATCAAAAATTGAAAATCGTAAAGTTATTAGATATCCCGTCTCAGGAGTTAGACAACAAATTCCATCTTATAATGAGTTTATTTCAAAACATAAACACAGTTATGATTGGGCGGCATTTTTAGATGTTGATGAGTTTTTAGTGTTGAAAAAACATAAAACAATTCACGAATTTATTGAGGATTACAAAGATAACGACTCCATTGGAATTAATTGGGTTTTATTTGGGGATAATAATTTAACCAAAAGTAACGATTATGGAATGGTTAATCGTTTTACAATGAGACAAAATTCAACAAATCCTCACATTAAGTCAATTGTTAATTTAAAACATGCTGGATATATGTCAGTTCACAATCATAGTGGTCAATGCGTTGATACTAACCATAAAAGAATTGATAACACACCATTTAATCATAACGGTCCTATGGATGTTGCACAGATAAATCATTATTTTTGTAAAACAAAAGATGAGTTTATTGAAAAATTAAATAGGGGTAGAGCTGACACTGGAACTCATAGAGATATTTCCGATTTTAATAACCATAATTTTAATGAGGTTGAGGATTTGTCAGCCGTAAATTTTTTATATGATAACAATAATTTACTCAACACATAAAGATTCCGAATATAATAACAAATTTAGACAACATTTGTTACAAACCGTTGGTCTTAAAGATGTACAAATATTAGAATATGTTAACCATAATGAACATTCATTATCGGAACTTTACAATAAAGGTATTTCAGAATCAATATATAATATTGTTGTATGTTGTCATAATGACATTAAGTTAGAGAAAGATTGGGGTAAAAAATTATTATTAGATTTTATTTCCAATGACGACTATGGAATTATTGGAAAAGCTGGTTCTTGTTATTTCCCTGAATCAGGAATTTATTGGGAAAAAATGAAACAGACTATGGTTGGTCAAGTTTATCATCATCCTGAGGGACATAAAAAATGGCTAAATAATTATTCGACAAAATTACCCCATCTAGTACCTGTCGTAACAATCGATGGTCTTTTTATATCGTTTGATAAAACTAAGATAAAACATAACTTTGACGAAACGATTGGTAAATTCCATTTTTATGACCACTCCTTTTGTCTTCCAAATTATTTAGAAGGGGTTAAAATTGGTGTAACATCTTCTTTTGAAATTACCCACCAATCAGTTGGTCAACCAAATCAAGAATTTTTTGATAGTAAAATTAAGTTCTTAGAAAAATGGGGTAATAGATTACCGTTAGATTTAAAACCCGCCAAAGTTTATGTCCCTGATATTAAAGAAAAACCGTTAAAAAATATTGGTAAAGTTGCGATTGTTATCCCAACAAAAGGAAAAGTTAATCTTTTATTTGATTGTGTTTCTTCGTTCTATGAACATTGTAACAAAGACCTATTTGATATTTTTATCGCCGATACTGGGTCATCAGACTCTGAAAAAGAGTGGATTAAAAATAAAGTATTACCCTTTGGTAATATTAAATTATTAGAATACGATTATTATAATTTTGCTAAGATAAATAATGATGTAGTAAAAAACCATATTACCAAAGATTACGAGTTTGTTTTATTCTGTAATAACGATATTAAAATATTAAATAACGTTGTTTATGGAATGTTAAAAACATTTAAAGACAACCCTAGAACAGGTACTGTTGGTTGTCGACTTCATTTTGGAGATAATACGGTACAACATGACGGTATTGTCACGTTTCTCGATAAAAATCGGTCTTTCCAAGTCTCTCACTTAAATTTACGAAGTTACTACTCATATACCTTATCAACTAAAAAAATTGTTGGTAGTACAGGAGCGTTGTTAATGATTCGAAAATCGGTATTTGAAAAATGTGACTTTTTTAATGAAAACTACGTTAGTTGTTTTGAGGATGTTGAGTTAAATTTAAAATGTATTTTATTAGGTTACGATAATTATTATGACGGTAGTTTGGTTTCTTATCACTATGAAAGTCAAACAAGAGCGGAAGACCCCGAGATAATAAATAAGTTGACTCAGGACTATCAAAAAAATTTACTCCCATTTGTTGTAAAACATTTAGATAAATTGAGGGGACACATTATCGTCACCTAAAAAATCAAATTAGTTTACATTAAATTAATTTGGTATAAATTTAAAGTAAAAAAGTTTATGACACAAAAAACAAAACCAAATAAAAATCAATCACCTGATGAATCAAAAAGACAATTAAATAGTAAGGAGTTGATTTCGGAAATTGTTAAGAAAAAAACTAAAGAAAAATTTTTAACCACAAA
>ENA-OSIY01001213-OSIY01001213.1-marine-metagenome-genome-assembly--contig:-NODE-1213-length-13977-cov-7.043597_pt1 | contig 13977 bp, 15 predicted proteins | sample MGYA00237884_ERZ534233 | MGnify/ENA primary metagenome ERZ534233 (study PRJEB26412, sample SAMN06343840) | marine metagenome | isolation source: estuarine water | place: USA: Columbia River Estuary... | reverse complement strand
ACACCAATCTGACTTTTAGCAATTTCAAAGGCTTGCTCTATTTCCTTGAATTCACCTGCTTGTTGAGCTTTGAAGAGTTCAAGCTTTGCAGCATCTCGTTGTGCAGGATCAGGCCAAATACGCTCAATGATTTTAGAACCAAAATCCAAAACAGAACCTATTCCAATAATGTCCATTTTAATCCCCTAGTTAGTATTACTATCTCTAATCAGATTGTTTGCAACACGGTCAACCCAGCCGCGCCCAAAGCTATCCCATTTCGACAGCTTAATATAGAACTTCAATCTATACGCTTGAAAACGAAGCAACAAATCATTGAGAGGTGTAGCATCTACGGCTTTTCTGGTAATTGGCCCGAAGTGGCCATCATCAGCAACCCCAGCAGCCTGTTGTAACAACATGATGCTTTTAGTTATTCCATGATTGACAGCCGCGTCAAATACTTCAAACGCAAGAGCATGATGGAAATTCTCGCAATGGGCAACTAACCAAAAATCTCGATAGTAAATATCCATTGCACCATCTTTAGTCAGCGATCGAATATTCAAATGGGGATAGGCCCGCTTGGAGATACCCCAGCTGGTTTCACCACCAGGATCATTTGGATTATTAACATAACCGCCTTCGTTACCGATAAGCGCTTCAAAGCAAGAAGAAAATGAGGCTGAATAGATCATTTTTTATCCGATGCACGTTCTACTACTCGGTCTAATTTATCACTAAATTTTTCAATTACATGTTTGAGTTCGACGACGGCGTCTTTTGCACCGACAGCAATCAACTCCATATTTTTCATTTTATCAATTGAAACATACTTTGCTTCAATTGACTGGAGCCTGACTTCATGATTTTCTACCATGCTTGATAGCCTCCACATGATAGAGACACCAGCAACAATAGCTGAAGCTAGTAATGTAGCAATTATTTGCAGGAATTTCTCCCCTACCACGGTAAGTACTTTATGCATAAAGGCCCCGATGCGATGGTTGATTTTTTTGCTATCAAGGTTATCGGCGTTTTTCATAGTATTTTTATATTAACAAAACTAATTACTATTTAGTATATAGTATCACACTCTGAAAAAATTATTTATCCGGGCAGATACCTCCTATGAACAGTGCGTAGTCGCGTCCCTTCAACTACTTACTGTTATTATTTCTGATTTTGGATAATTACACATCAATATATGGATCGGCGCAACACGAGTACACACAATCGGATCTAATATCCATGTACCACCCATGGCCAATTGCATAAACGTAATCTCAGAACACCACCATTTATTCCAGTCGTCCCAATTGTCCGACGCTAAAAATGGTAGGCCGAATGCTCCTGCAAAATCGTAATCCTTACCTTCTTGATCTTCACCAAAGGCTATTGCGCCCGCCTTATTAGGTATAGGTACGTACATGTCCTGATATTTTGCTACACCTTGCATTGCTATATCAACAGGTACGTTCCGGCAACCATGAATCATTGTTGCTTCTGTGGCCACCCCGTCAATGATGGTCATACAATGAGAGAAGACTTTTGAACCACCAAGCCTCGCAATGATAGGGCTTGTTGGATTAGGGGGCCATTTTGTAGTGAATCTGACAGTGGCTATATCCATAGTTTTACCAGGTTATTGCGTCAATTTCATTAGGGGTCGATGCTACTGTGAGTTCTGCTTTGAGTTGTTCTGAGCGAATAAAGTTAGCTGTACCTTGTGCAACCATTGAAGCATAAAATGCTTTGAATGCATCCACATTAGCGAGTTGTAAGTACGTTTTGTCTGTAGCCTTCCATTGCATCGGAAAGTCAGCAGGAAAATCACTAGTTAATGCAATACTTCCTGCAACTAGGTTGATATCCCATTTTGATAAATCAGAACATGAAAATATTTTTCCCGCGTGCGTAAACGTGGATGAGTTTGCAGCAACCCTCCACAAATCAATCTGCGCATTCTTTTTAGATTTTTCAAGAGCTATATCGACTATGGGATCACCATAGTCGATAGACTGAATAACGTTACCCGCACCGTCAAATAATTGATATTTTCCCATAGTTATATTCTTACCCATAATAGCGGGTGCGCAGCCGCTATGTTGGCAAGAGTTGGTGTCCCAAAAGTACCCGGCAATGCCCCATAAGTTTGTGCAACGTATGGGGCATTAGCTGTAACAGTTCCGGCGGCCGAATCCCCGCCAAATATAAATCCACCGTTGGAGCATGTACTAATCCGTCGCGTAGTGGCTGATGCACCCCCCGCATCAAATAGAGCAACTAGAAAATACCAGCCCTGGCTCATACTTTGGGATATTGTAATTTCTTTTTCTGCAGTAGCAGTAGTAGTAACAACCCCCGCGTCTAAAAGTAAGGTTGAGGGTAGTGCGTCACTACCCATATTATAAATGCCCAATCTGCAATTACCTGCAACACCAGTAGTTTGCTCTATGCCAATTTTGGTTATAGTGCAAGCATTAGGGATATAAATAGGCACAGCATACATTCGGTCAGCAACTTCTGTTCCTGCAAATGATGCTTCAATAAATGGATAACCGTAATATTTATTTGCCACCATAACAGGCTTGAATGCTGTGCCTGTCGGACCTGTATCACCCTTATCCCCGTTCCGAGTGAATTTCATCACTAGGGAATCGTTATTAGCAAATGGGCTTGCCGCGCTAGACGCAACGTTAGTAACAGTAAGATTTTTATAGCCGGATGGTGATGCAAGTGCTGTCACGTTGAACGCGAGCCACTTTGTAGCATCACCTAATTTGACTAGCAGTATTTGTCCTTTAATCGCACTTGTCGAGTCGTCAAATGTGTCTATTACAGACGTCCATGTTGAACCGTCAGCTCCTGCTAAATCTGCTCGAATAACCGTTGAGGCATTTTGTGTTGCACTACTAAGTCTTAAAAATCCCGCACCTGGATCGCTGTCAGTTGTCGTCGTGCTGAACGTGTAAGGAATTGCAAATGCGGTACCGGCTGCAATTGATGTAAGTGCTGCTTGAAATGCGGTAAGTTCACTAACGTTAGTTGTGTCCCACGCAATTCGAGCAGCTACAGCAGCATCAAAATCCGTTTGACTCATTGTCCTTAAAGGAGCTGTGGTCGGTGGTGTTAGGGCCATTAAATTACTCCATCAATTTGTAGAGCCATTTTAGAACAAGACGGGTCTGGAATGACATTTTTAAAACTTGAGAATTTTCCGTAAACAATGGTGCCCTCGTACAGTTCACTTCCAACCCACACTACGTTCTTTTGTCGAAATTGAACAAGGGTATTATAAACAGAATCGATGACATCGTTATTTAAAACAACATCCACTGACATGCGTTTCACAAAACCTCGTTCAGTAGTAGTACTAGAACCATCAAAATTAAATTGGGTTGTAGAATAATCTTTTATGTCTAAACCAACCCCGTACTGGCTAAGGCCTACCTCTTCTATGGTTCCTAAAGCAATCATACCACATTTTGCAACACCGCCTGTTTTAGTGATTGTAACCGTAATTGTTGCGTTGATATAACTTGGCAACTGAGTCGATACAAATACCATTTTATACTTAAGTCTTTTGAAATACCAATTCCAAAAACTACTGTTTGAATTCGACATAACCATCGATTGAGTCACAGTATAGACAACCCCCTCAATATCATCGGTTACAGTTACAGTCACTGAATCCGCCTCAACCCCACCGAGATAAATTGCATTTACAATTACAACCGGATCAAGTGTAACCACAATACTAGAACTATTAGCTGTTTGAGTACTACTGGCAGTATCAAACATTTTTCTAGCGTTGGTTGATCCATTATCTTGCCACCAAGTTGAGCTGGCCGCAGCAGAAGGATAATGGGCCGTGTTTGCGGCTTGAAGGGATTCGAATATTTTATGAATTTGAGCAACGGCAGTATGAGTACCGCTTTGACTCCCGCTTGTAGTTAAAGACGCACCCCCAAGTGTTGTACTTAATTGGAAAGTGTCTGTATCAACAGCAACAACATAGTACTGGGTACCTGATACGATGCCTGATGGCAGATTACCACTAGACGTAAAATAGATTGGAGTCCTATCAGCTAAACCGTTAGCTGCCCATGTAACTACGCACGGTGAAGCGATAGAAAATGTGACCGTAGAGGTCGCAGTAGTCAAAATGACTTTGTCACCTAAGGCATAAGATGTACCGCTGTTGTAAGCAGCATAATCAGTCTCCGCAACATTCGTGCTAGTCAGTACTAGGTCGGTAATTGCAATAGGGTCAATTATTACCATTTAAGCCGCCGTTGTTTTAATTGAACGTCCACCAACAATAACATCATCTAGTGATTCTGAAGTCATTTTAACCCCTTTCGCTATTGCATAAAGATGAGACTCCATCATCATACGCATTTGTCGATTATCTTCACGAGTAGCCCGAAGTTCTTCAAGCAGTTCTCCTTTAGATGGATCTCTAAGTCTTTGCATTAATTCTCTGTTATCCGCTGCAGGCATGATTCTCTCACCAGCATGAATCCTAGCGTCCATGTCTCTACGCACAAAATTTGTTCCAACTGCAAAACTTGCACGAGGACCTAAACCTGCATCAAACTGATTTTGCACATCTTTCCAGTACTTTACATCACGACCTGTAGTATTCAACAGCGCTAATTCGGCTGTTCCAAATTTAGCAGGATCAAAAGAACCTAACTGCTTAGATAGGTTTTTAGCATTTTGCATTTTGGCATTAAAATCATTTACCCCAGGAATAAAATAATAACTATCCTTTGCACTATTACTTGCGTACTTTTTAATATCGGCATTTAATTTAGCAGATTGAATTTCTGGGCTAGTATCATTACTTGAAGTAGTAGACAGACCAGTCTTCCTAATTCCCAGGATGACATCTGCTAAGTTACTTAACGCGGTATGTATACTAACTACCGAATCATCTACCTTATTAATTGCATTGATCTGAGATTTAGCAAGTTCGATAGTCCTATTTAAATTTGAAATATCTACATCGTGATTTTCATCAAGCACTTTAATAGTATCGTTAATAGCATTTAAAGTTAGTTCTGCCACGCCTACTTGAGCACTAGCATTATCTTTTAATTGAGATACTGTGTTCGCTGTAAGTTTTTGATCTTTCTGCCAGTCTGCAAAACTTACGAATAAATCCTCGCTAGGTTTTGCAACTGCCTGCAATGCATCACTTAAACCTGGAAAATCTTTTAATGAACCCCCAGAATTAGACAGTGAAAGGGCGGTATTCAAAATGTCTTTACCTGCTGAGCGGCTCAGTGGTACTAACGAGGATAAAGAACTACTTAACAATGTAAATACGGATTTGATATTTTGCAATGAACTCGTTGCTATCTGCGATTGATTACGCAACAACTTAGATTGATCATTGTATGCATCCTGTAAAATTTTCTTCTGAGCGTCAACTGACCGTTGTAAGGCGGAGAAAGCATCATTTGCGTTTTTAATCAAAGCATCTTTATTTGCCTGGGCAGCGTCAGCCGATGCTTTTACAGCGTCAGCCGATGCTTTTGCTGCCTGAGCTTCTGCAACAACGGCTGCCTGCGCTTGAGCTTCTGCAATAGCTTTAGCAGAGTCATTTGCTCGGTCTGATACTTGGGCAAATGCGTCAGATACAGCTAATAGGCTGGCAAAAGTTTTAGCACTCGCCTCGTCTGTAACACTCATTCCTTCAATCAAGCTTCTGAATTCCTCTTTTGTTTTAATACTTGAAAAACCAAGGTTAGTCATTTGTTTAGTTACTTCTTCACTTTGCTTTGTAGCCCGTTCTGCCTCGTTATAAAAATTCTTGTCGAATGATGCTAACTGGGAGCTGATACCTTGAATGCCTCCAGTAAATTTAAGCAAAGCGTCAGCCGTATCAAAACTCAAATCACGCAAACCGACAAACGGTAACGTGGCGATCGCATCTCTAAATTCAGTAACTGCAACAATTTGGGAGTTGATCGCGCCAAGTAATTTGTTTGTCGCATCATCCGCAAGACTTTCAGCGTTGATCCCTCTCAATTGTTCCGAGATTGATTTAGGCAAATCAACTGCGGCCTGCAATGCCTGAATGGTCGCTTGCTTTAGATCAAGCGAAAAGTTTGCAAGAGCCGTTTTAGCATCTGGACTTTGTGAGCTGGATTTTTCAAATAGAGTCCCTCGGTAATTATCACCTGATCCTGACTCACCAAAAGCCACTCCGGTATTTAGCATGCCTCCGGCGAACACCCCTCCGCGGCCCTTACCACTAGTTTCAAGCGCTGCTTGAAAACCAGTTAACGCAGCGCTTGACCCCACAGCTTTAAGTGTTGCATTGATACCTTGTACTGTAGCGGCTATCGCGGTTCTGACTGCGTCCCCACCAAGTTCACCACCACTAGGCCCTTCTAAAAATGCAACACTACCAGGTGATGCATTTACACTTAAACCCGGACGACGGTTATTTTGCACAGTACCGTCGAAAGAGTAACCATACTGCCCACCACCACGAGTTTCCCCCTTAGTATTTTTAATAATCTGGGAAATGGCTACTGCTGCAAGTGCGTATGGTCCTAACGTACCCGCTAAGGAACCAAGACCTCCTGAAATATTTCCTGCCCCTAGTGCAGTAAAACCCGCGCTCAGGTTACCACTAGTAGCCGCCAGGCTACCGAAAGAGGAAAGGCCTGATGTGAACCCGCCTGCAAAATTACCTATAGCACCACCACTACCTAAAAGGCTACCGACGCTACTCAGCATACTGCCACCGCCAGATGAACTTGAACCTGCCGCTTGTAGTAAGGAACCCCCCCCTCCGGTTATATTAGAGGCGATATTTAATACCCACTTCTTAACTGTCATTTGATAAAGCATGTCGAGCAATCCGGATTTTAAAGTATCGCGCAACCTATCAAAAGCGCTTTTACCTCCATTAAAAATTGAGACAAAAACGTCATGGGCAGTCTTATCAACAGACTCCCACATCTTTTTAGTATCTGCAAGTTGGTCTGAATTGGCCTTTATTTGCTCTTCGACTATTACTTTACCGATCGATGCTTCCTTTATAGCTTCTGCGTAATTAATATACGCCTCGGTACCTTCGACGACCCCTGCACTTTCAAGTTGACGTAAAGCGTTAGCTTCTGCACGCTGAATAGAATTCAATCCGAGTAATTTTGTCTCAAATTGGATCGTAGCCAACATTGATTTTGCCGAATCATTTTGCTTATCGATAGCGTTTTTTAATGCTTCAATCTCGTCTGCTTCTTTTTTTGCAAGATCAATATTAACTTTTTGTTGACTATTGTATTTGAGCACTAATTTCATATACTCGTCTAGAGTGAGTATATCTTCTTCATACGCTCGATTTAGTATTGTTAGATTTTTTTCATAATCAGAATCGACCCCCTGATCTTTGCCTTGAATTTTTGCATACAATTTCTCAAATTCATCCTTGACCTGGGACACAGCCTTAACAGCAGCCACCATATCTTCCGTAACAAATTTTGTAGATTTCATTAATTTTGCTTGGGCTAACACGACTACGTTGGCTGAACCTTCCCAAGCAGTCGAAATTGCTTTTGCACTATCTAACCAACCATTACCTATATCTTTTGATGCTTCACGGGCAATACTTGCTGCCAATTTAAAATCACCACTCAAAGTAGCAACAATGGCCGCAGCAGTCGCCCCGATTGTTTTCCCTAACGTACTAAATATTTCTACAACACCAACAGCCACACTATAGAGAATTTTTAACCCATTAGCTAAAAAATCAGCTGTATTTTTTAGCTTGTCACCCTCGGTCATAGAACCTAAAAATGAAGTAGCTAGGTTAGTTAGTGTAGGTAGTAATTCAGCAGCAATCCCCCTAGCCACACCTTGACTACCCAAACGAACTAACTCTAAGGTATCGTTGAATTCTTCAGCTCTTTTTGCAGTGGATTCTGAGATTGTTAACCCTAACTTTTGGGCCATTGCATCCATTTCTTTAAATGCAGCAGATCCACCATTCAAAAGAGGAATTAAATCAGCGCCTGATTTACCAAAAATTTCAACGGCCTTTGCTGTCTTAAACGCACCATCTTCTAAGTTTGAAAACAAATCTGCAACAGAATAAAGGACGTCTTTCGTACTTAGGAATTCACCACTAACTGTTTTGGTTTTAATGCCCAATTGGGCCAAACCTTTATTACCTTCAACCATCGCGACGGACAGTTTGGTCATTGATTTAGCGAAAGCATCACCCTCAGCCCCCCCTAAACTATACGCGAGCTGTAATCCGGCTAGGTCTTTGACTGCAACACCAGTCTTAGCAGATAATTTACTCGCAGCATCCGCAGCATCAATTGCACCACGAATCCAGCTAGAAAAAGCAGCCACAGATAGGCCTGCGGCTAAACCACCCAAAAGTTTTGTAGCAGTAGATACACTTGAAGATATTTTACCCATAGCACCACCAACTACACTTGATGCTTTATCCATATCTTGCTGGAGTCTGGCAATATCTGCTAAAAGTTGGATTTCAAGTGAGCCTGCTATCATATACACCTCTATTTTTTGTTTGAATACTCAATCGCAATACGATCAAATTCTTCGATCATATCAAGTTCAAACGCAGTGAAACGAATATTTCTTAAAGATTGATAAGATATTATTTCTTGGGCACTAATAGGACTCACTCCACCCATAGCTACTGATCGTCCAAGTTGATTAAAGATCTCCCAAATCACACCTCCATGTTTTGGCCATGTGATGTTCAACCTCTCGTCAATCTTGCCGGTATTTTTGGCTAATCGTTGTAGGTGTGTACGCAGACTCGCCCCATCACCCTGCCGTTCTGATAACTCAAACTCAGAACGGCAGCAGGCGATTAGTTCTTCCCGGAGTCCTTGATAAAAAGCGAGTCTTTATTCAATGCAGCAACAACTTGAGCACGTAGCCAATGTTTCTTCGGGTCAGTGTATAACTGTCTTGCAACAGCAGGAGAAAATTCTAAAGGTTGACCACCTTTAATCAAATTCCAACCTAACGTTGAAGCAACCAAGTAATCTGTTTCGTCTTCGTAATCTTCAACTGGGTCAGAAACAGGCACTTTGCCAGTCTGGTTAAAAGAGTTGCGTAGTTTACGAGTACGAGCCAAGTCAATCTGTTTGCGAGACTGATGTTCACGACTAGCAAGTGTGATTTTTGATGTAGTCGGGGCTTGAGTTTCCGGATTCAGAACTGTTAGCGTACCTGTGCTAACGTCTTCGTAATCTTCAAGATCTAGATTTGCGAGCAAAGAAGATAATAAATTGCTAGGTGTACTATTCATTTTTTACTTTCGTGAGTTAAAAATGCCCGTACCAACCTACCGCTCCTCACGAAAGGAGACAATAGGTTGGCCGGTGCTGGTTATGGCTTGCGCCGGGTTTATTACAAGTAGGCAATTAAGCAGCCGAATCTTGTATTTGAATTGTTGTTGCTTCTGTTGCAATACCTGAACCGCCTGCAGTATTCAATAACGCCGTGTATGAGTATGTACGGATTAATCCCCCTTCACCATCATCTACATTTGAACTACCTAATTTAATACGTGGCAAACCGATAGCAACAAAGTCTGATGTAGCAGTATTGTTAGCAGTGAAAGCTGCATACAAATCAATCTCGGTTTCATTAATGAATGCATCACGCAATGTAACAGAATCAAAATACGCTGTAAATTGACCTGAAACTTTTACTCGGCCGGGATATTGAGCAGTAATCACGTTACTACCAACAGTTGCATCTCCTGTTTGATCACTCATAATATCCATCGATAGGCCGGTAACATTTGCAACGCTCGTTGCATTTACACGTAGAACCCCATTCACAGAAGCAAGATTACCTGTTGTAGTTGCTGCTGTGGGTGAAGTAAAATATTGAGCTGAAGCTGTTGTAATACTTTGCCCTTTAAATTCAATGTTACACGTAGCCATACCTGTAGGGGGCAAAGACAAACCTATCTTTGCAACTTTACATCCACTAAAAACTTCAGATTGAGTCAGGTCACTGAAAAAATGCTCAATCGAAAAAGATTTATTTGTGTGGGATGTGGACGGTACCCACGTGTTTTTTCCGGCGGCAGTTACTGTACAACCAGTAATAGGACCTTCAGCAACCATCGCAACTCCATTAAGTACGAGGACCGTTGCAACTGTTGCAGTTAAAGCTGTAATCATTAGATTTTTATTAATATTCGCAGCATTCAGTGAACCAACACTTAAGCGAATAACATGGCCAATTTTATATCCGTCAGTCAAAAAAGAACCGGCAGCGCGAGTTACCGTAAACGTCGGTGAAGTGCCTGCGATTGTCAAACTGACAGAGGTGGATGGGGCGATTGCAGCAAAAGCTTTTTTCAGTGAAGCAGCAAAAAAGTCTTTGTATGTACCTGGAGACAATTCACCGTCAATAGATCCACCAACTCGACGTACTCCATGCCTCATATCTGCTACTTGAAAGTCTGCACGAATCTCATTTGATTCGTAAACATCCTTAGTCATATCGAGAGAAGATTTAACTCTTCGAAGTAATTGTGCTGAAGCAGCCGACGGAACTGTACCGTAAGTCACTTCTTCTTTATAAGCTACTTGCTTAAATAGTCCGGCTGCTGTAGGCATAATATTTCCTCGTTATTAAAAACCCTTTAGGGCAGGTTAAAAATTTAATGTATGAAATTGTAATACGTTAATTGTCTTCATTGAATATTACTTTAAAATCTATCGACTGCATAAAAAGTCCTGTTTCCAAATCATTAAAATCTGGACCATTATGTAATCTTTGCACAGATACTACTTCTGTAGATGCAATATTACCACGTTCATAATTGCATGCCTTTCTCACCAGGTCTAAAACTTGTTTTTGAGTCGCGTAATTTGATGAAAAAATTGTTACTTGAACTCTAGCAGAAACAAGAGATTTGGTCGCTTGAGCATCAATATTTGGCAGTTCTAACGTGCTTATTTCAGTAACACACAAGGCAGGAACGACGGTCGATTGAGGTAACACCCCTGCAATTATTCGAGTTGAAGGTACTACAGCAACTAAATTCGAATTAGCAACCAGCAATGCTCTGATAACTTTTACGGAGCTCATTCTTCAACCTCTATAAATATGTCTGTAGCGTCTAAGCCTTGTTTAGTGAGTCGTTTTTTTATAGCTTCACCAACAGCAACAATTGCCTCAGAAGATTTTACATCTAACGCGGGTCTCATGAATGGTTTTTCTTTTGCTCCCGGGTGCAATACTGACTTACCAAAAAATCCACCGAATGACAGAACACCTTTATCTTTAGCAGAGATAGCATGTTCAGCAGTACCATATTCAACAAATCGCCAATACCAGGCTTTTTTATTACCTGCTTTAACGGACGCGGTCACCCTGCCTTTTTTAATTCTAGTCGAGATTCTAATACTGTCTCTTAAATCACCATGTCTAATTGGAACATTGAGTTTTGCTTCTTCAAGTATAACTTTAGCTCCTGCCCGTAGCGCGGTCCTCATAATGTTGCCTTCAAGTTTGGCAGGCAATGAGTTTAACATTGCCTGCAATTCTTTTAAGCCTGTTATATTCTTAACGGTCACGGTTGGCCTGTAGTAGTATACTTCTCACACACCAATTCGATCACTCGTCGGCCATCTAATTCCGATGGTCCACCGATAATCTGGTAAGTCTTGTCTGAAGCATCGTGTACAATCACCCTCATGTCTGAGGTTATTCCTGATAACCGTCTAAGTCTAACACGAATTTGATTTGAATCTAGACGTAAACCTTGTTTCAAAGATTCAGACCTACTAGGTAAAACTTCTTGAATATTGGCACCTACGCGTGAAAATAAAGTGGTCCACGTTATGGACTCCGTACCGTAATCACTGTTCTGAGTTACGACTTTATATTCAATCGTAATTCGACGATTCATCGAGTAAGCTATTGCTCCCATTATCCGTACACCTTAAATCTGTCAAGCAATCTATCAATGTATGAACTTTGGACAGTATCTTTTTCCGCTCTAACATTTGGGTCAAATTGTTCGGTCAATTTGGCCAACAAATACAACTGAATTTGCTTTGGAACATTAGCACTAGTTGCCCCGTATCCGGCAACGTATTGTACTTGTACCGCATTAATTTTATCATATGTTTCAGGCCAAGACACACTTATCGAAGGGACAATGTAGCCAGGTTCGCTCACATTGTCCAATACGTAGTCTGATGGATCTAAAGTCTGAATAACGTTGTCTAAATCATAGTATTTAACAAATGATACTGACGCGACCGGTACGTTTGTTAGTTTGATAGCATCTGGAAAACTGTCTAGAGTTTCTTGCCATGTCTGACTAATTAAAGATCGTCCAAGATAATGTTCAGCGTGTGATGTTACACCTTCAATCCACAAAGTAATCAACGAATCATCGTCAGATGTATATACTCTTAAGTTTTCTTTGACTGTACTTAGAGATACGGCTAAAGCTGATGGTGGGGTAATGAGTTTTGTTGTCATTTTTTAGCCGTAATTTTGTTTATCGATTGTTGTTTTGTTTTGCCTCAGGTCTAACTTGTATGTTAATTCTTTTTGGAGAGTAACCCCCACCTCCAGGAGCCCTTGTGTAACTACCAGAGGTAAATACTACAGGCACGCCGGTCAAAGTAAATACGCCAGCACTAGCCGTCAATCTGAGTTGGCCTGAACCATATGTAAACCCGACAGAATTACCTGTAAAAGAGTACGTTGCAACAGATGCAGCCAACTTCCTGGTAACCTTCAAAATTGCCGAATTTGGGCTTAATGAAAACGAACTACTTTGGGCTACTAATTTCCTATTCGCAGCCAATACTGCATTATTTGCAGTTAAAGTAAAAACCCCTGTGGCTGCGTTTAAAACTTTATTTGACCCATAATAAGTCAGCGCAACATCGTTACCTGTTAATGCAAAACTACCTAGTGACGCGGTTAACTTTCTCGAAGCATTGAATAAAGCAACGTTACCTGTTAATGCAAAACTACTTTGAGCAGCAAGCATTGCTCTCGAGGCTTTAAATAACGTCGTGTTGCCTGTTAATGCAAAACTACTTTGAGCTGCTAAAATTTTACGATCAGCTTTTAGTCCTGCAGCATTACCTGTTAATGCAAAACTACTTTGAGCTGCTAAAATTTTACGATCGGCTTTTAGTCCTGCAGCATTACCTGCAAGTGAATAGGCGCCTAATGCAGCAGGCATAGTATATCCACCCCCACCACTAGGAACATCAACCCATATTCTGCGATTCGGACGATGAAATATCTGGTATGGGTCTTGTGATAGCTCCCATATTTCAGTGTCGCTTAACGCCCTGCCCCACAAGCCGACTAGAAATTGTGCTTGATTAGCACCTGCGCCAACCACGCCAATATTTACTGTGTTAAACGTGGCACCTGCAAACGCGGTTGTGGTAGGGTCTTTGACACCGTTGACAAATAAGGCCTGCTCTACGCCAACTTTTTGGCGCGTCACCGCGACAATTGGCTTATTAAAATCCGTAATTGTCGTGCTGCCGCCGAAATACCGCGTGCCACTTAGGTAGCATCTGCCGCGTATGACATTTGTCGTACCATTACCGACCGACAAACCGAACGACATTGCGTTACTTATTTGCCCAACGTTCCCAGGAAAAGTTTCACTAACACCTGTTGCAGGGAAAAAGACACTCAGTAGCGTCATGTCGCTACTACCGGACACAGGTGCAAACACTGTTGCTAGTGCTGTCGCGCCGATTGTTCCCATCGTAGCAATACCGAATCGCTGGTCATAGCGATACGTGCTGTTTGGAGATGTCTGAGCCGGTGATGTTGCACCAAAAAATGACCGAGTTGAAGCTAAATAGCCTGCGTTTAACCCGCGTGATATCGGGTTGCCAGTGTCAATTAAGTTTGACGTTGGTTGCCGGTAAAACCTGTTTGGCAGAATCAGTGCCATTACGCAACCGTGCTAGATATTTC
>ENA-OSIY01001212-OSIY01001212.1-marine-metagenome-genome-assembly--contig:-NODE-1212-length-13978-cov-4.660456_pt1 | contig 13978 bp, 7 predicted proteins | sample MGYA00237884_ERZ534233 | MGnify/ENA primary metagenome ERZ534233 (study PRJEB26412, sample SAMN06343840) | marine metagenome | isolation source: estuarine water | place: USA: Columbia River Estuary... | reverse complement strand
GGCAGCGTCAGATGTGTATAAGAGACAGTCATAAGGACATTCATAAAAGCCATTAAACACATCTTTAAATCTTGGAGTAAAGCGCTTGCCTTGCTCAACGTTTTCAATTAGTGTATTCATAATATGATCAAAGCTTAAACCATTTACATATGGTGCAAGCATGCGGTCCCAGCCACTATCTTTAAGTTTGCTGTTTAAATTATCTCTTAAGATATTTATATCTATTTCCATTTTTTTTATTAATTTATAGTATATTTGTTAAAACTTTTTATTATGTCATTAACATCATCACGACTAACAGACCCATTTATCTTAAAGAATAAATTGTCGTCCATTGCGATTGTTTTAAACTCAGCAAACTTAATCGGTTCTTTTACAAAACTATCAACATATGATGATAATACCGAAAGTTTTACATCTATTGCTTTATCAAACGATATTTTAATAACATCAATTAAACCCTTATTTTTTGAAATGTTTTCTATGTTGTTTTTTACAAATGACTCCTCTAACTCGGTATCCGACTTTAATAACTCATAGTAGAAATTCTCATAAGACCCCACATTGTTGTCTGATTTTTTCTTAGCAAAGTCCATAAACATTGTTTTAAACTTTTCTAACGTTTCATAACTAAACAACGACACTAAACTTTCAATATGACCATAAGACAATGACAATGTACCCTCACTGTTAATGACATACTCATCTGTTTTTGGTCTACTTACTGTTGAGAACGGTAAATCTTTAAACACACCTTTATCAAACTGACCGTCCCAATCTTCTGACACTGAACGGTTAACCAACACAGGTATTTTATTTTCACTAATAGGGGTGATAGGCCCTGAGTATGAAGGTAATCTAATAATCCCTTCCTCTGTTATATAATAACACCTATACAAATCAATACTTTGACTAGAATCTGTTGTTACAATGTTTCCTATTTTTTTAATAACTAGTTTACCCGAATCAATATACCCTTGTATTCCCCCAACCTCAAATTCAACATCATTAATAACCCTGTTAAGTTTGTCAATTATCAATTCAGGGTAAAACCCTAAAGAGATATTCTTACTTGTTATGTCGTAATTAAAAAAGGTACTAACTCCGTTACTATTTCCTTTAATATCATATAGGTTTTGACTATACCCACTAATGTCTAAATCACCCCAAACATTATCTAAGATATCTTCATTAGTTTCGAGTTGATGTGTATATCTATACCACATAGACCCCCACTTCAATAATTGTACATTAGAGACCTCTTTTATGTCCCCACCTAAAAATCTTGCGAAGTAGTTTTGTTTAAGCGAATCCTCACCTTCGTAAATGTCAGTCATCGACTTAGTTGGTATCGTATTTAATAACCAATATGCTTTTGATATGTCTGAATCTGTTGTAACAAAATTAGGTGTTTGTAACGGATTTATGTCTGAACTAAGAAATAAATCTTCTTTTGTAACATCTTTGTCCGAGTTAGATACCGTATACCTTAAACTTTCCGTATATGTGGTACTAACCTTTCTGTTAAACTTATTTGTTTTGTTAACTTTTAAATTGTCTTTACACCATTCGTCATTAGTATATGGATAAGGCTCTAATCCGTGTGTTTCGTATTTTTTAACCTCCTCCATTAAAACGTCCCCCGCCTTTGCAAAAGGATTTAACTTAACATCGGTATTATCAACAATTGTGTCAATTACCGTAAAACTATTACGGTCTTCTATATCTTTCTCAGTGGATTTTGTAAGAATTAAACTCTTAGCGGTTTCTATTAGTTGGATATCTTTACCCAAATAACCTCCACCAAACAATGCGTTTAAATTAGTTACCCCTTCCTTAAATAAGTTCTTACCGTTAAGTAGTCGATTGATAGAGTATTCACCATTTTTAGCATCTTCGTAACCAATAACATCAATAGTCTTTTTAGAAAACCCTGTACCTAATACAGAATAAATTGCTCTATTATATAATCTATATATTAAACCTGAAAATGATGACTCATTAAACGCCCCCTCATTATCGGTTAAATCCTTAGTTAAAACACCATACCTCACTTTATCCGAGACCTTAGATGTTTTGTCAGTCGTTGCGGTATCACAAAATTCTGATGATATAGCCCCGTTCGTTGTTGCTGCTGAAAGATACTCTTCAACCAATTTAACTTCAGGCCATGTCGCAGTGTCGTAACCCTTTAATTTACTCTTAACCGCAGGGTCACCAGGATAATACTCCTCTAACCTACCCTCTTTGTTTTTATCATATATCGTAGGAAACGGATAGACGACATCATTAACAGAATCGGGATTATCTTTCATATCAATACCCTTTTTTCTGTCTCCATTAAACCTTTGCTTATAAGACAGGTCGTGAGTATATTTCATAACCTTTAAAAACGTCTCTGTGTTTGCCAATATAATACCCATCACGTTTTTAAGTGTAGGTTCAAACCCTAAGTAATTGTTTTGTACATTACTTAAAACCTCTTCGACTTGGTCTTTAATTTGTTCGTATTCACGAGTATATGTGTTAATCACTTTTTCTAACTCATCAATAAACAAATCAATTCTTACTTGTTTTTTCTTAAAATTATAAATCAATAACGAATGATTTAATTTAGATGTATTTATTGAGGAATATGTGATTTCATTCATACCTCCCTTTTCATCAGTTTTTAACATAAGTTTTTGATGTTTACCAAAATACTTAATCTCACTTAACCTTTTAAGGTATCCGTCTATAATCGTATATATCGATTGGTTATAGTCTTTGTTATCAAGGATATTAAACGAACCTGTTGTCTTATCCCCTACTTTTGTTTTTAGAATCCCACCCTGATACGCCTTTTTAAATTCAAAGTATTGACCTCCTTTATCGTCATCAATAGGTATTGGATTATTTACGTTACAGAATTTACTAAACCACTCAATAACCGCAGTGTTTAATTGTGATAATACTTTACCATACTCCGATATGTCAGAGAAAAAACTAATGTCCGCTTCGTCCATTAAATCATCCTCTAAGAATGTATCTAACCTTTTAACTAACTTACTTAACTGTGGTAATGTTAATGGTTTTTTAGCCAACTTTTCACTAATTAAATTATCTTTACCGTAATTAAGAAAAATTTGATTTAGTATGTCGAACCCTTTGGTTGATTTACAAGTTTTAACCTCCCCGCCAGCATCTGTCTTTGGTTTTACATATTCAAAAAGATAAGGCGCCACTTCGGCATCCTTTAATCGAATATCATTTAATAATTTTTGGTTTGTCGCCATAAATGATGCAGTGACATAATAATCACCATCACTCTCAAACGAAGTTTTCACTTGTCCCGATAATACCATTTGATATGTTATCGCTTCACCATAATAACCTTTAACCGTTAAATAAAACTGTGGATATGGTAAATGAAAAAATGTTGAGTAAATCGAAGAAGGTCCTTTATCAAATAAAGCACGTCCCCTAACGTCAACCATTCTAATCGTAATAATTGAGGTTTTTAAATTGTCGGGTTTAGTATCAATCTTAATATCTTTAATACCCAATAACTGAGTATTATATTGATTCTCCATTTGGAAATCGTAATCAACATTACCCGTATAATATTCTCTCTTAGTATCTGATATCGCAGTTTTACTATTTGTTTTACCCGAAAAATCTTCGGTCCATGAAGTGTCCATTGGTTTACCACCGTTTGGTCCTAAGTAATTTACCTTACCATAGGCAACCACGTTCCTAACCGTTTCTTCGTTCCCACCAATGTCTAAAATACTACGTGGTACAGGGTTAGCTTCTAAGTTAACAAAATAAACTAAATCTTCTTGAGGTACGTACCTGTCAACAGGCGCACCTGTCTTACCACCCGTATGTACTTTATTTGGGTCGATAATGACTAAGTTGTTCTCCTCTTTCTGAACAAAGATATTACCTTTCTGTATTTTATCTGCCATAGTAGTAGTAATATTCGTCAACCTTTGTCTTATACTCTTCTAAAGTTGGGACCAAAGGGAATGGTATAATAATAGTATCACCATCCGGAATATTCCACTCTAAACCACCATATTTTGGGTTTGCCTGTAATATTAACCAATTAAAGAACGGTGTCCCGTAATATTGTTGTGAAAATTTATCCAATCTTGATACCCCTTTTTTATAGGTAACAACAACATCAGAACCTTTTTTATTCAGATTAATCGCCGGAACAACTTTGTGTTCTCCGTTAAAATGAAATTCAGAATATCTATCGTAGTACTGCATAATTTTTAGGCCGTTTGAGTGTCATTATTTAATTGGTTAGTCTGATTATAAAGCACCGCCCAGTTTTCTGTAGGTTCACTAGGTATTGTAAATGGATTCCATATTCCCTTAGAATCCTCTTTATTAGGATTAACTTGTCTATAATATTCTTTTAATATATCAGTGTTTGACGGGTCAACAGATTCGGTTAACCTAAAGTCATAAACTTGGTTTGTTTTAACAACGTTTTCCCAAGTAACACTATCAACATTAAGTGTCTTAGCATTTTTGTTTTTTATAACCCCTAACTGTTCTGCAAATTTTCTTCTAATACGTCTATCAAACCCTACATTGTTTTTGATTTGTTCGTCAACATCAAATATACCATCATTTAAAAATAAGGGTAGTAATTCATTGTGATAATAAACCGCAGCATCTATTTTGTTACTTTCTTTACCTCTATCTGTTAAGTCAGATTTATCACTTATTTCATAATCATTACCTTCTCCAGATAGTGTGGACACATAATCATCATAAAGTTTTTTCGCTTTATTTAACGCCGATTCAAAATCACCCGATAAATCACCATTATCCTGTGTTAGATTATTAAGGTATTTCACAACAAACTCGTTGTCTTTACCTTTATACCCATCAATTTCATCACCTAAGATGATATTAAAAGCATCTAATGGTTCTTGTAATGATTTCTGTTTATTGTGTACCGCACTTATGGAGTCCTGTATTTGTACTCCAAAATCTGAAAATGTCTTTTTAAACTCTTTTAATAAGTGTTTATTTATTTTTATATATTCTTCGTTCTTTTCTTCGTTGAAGTTTATTGTTTTTCTTAGCTGGATATAAATCTCGTCCCAGTTTTCATCTACGTCATCAACCAATAATTGAACGTTAGACAACAATTTAATATAAGCTTCATTATAATCATAATTATCTCTACCAATATACCCTATTTCAACACTATCAGTCGTACTATATTTTGTAATCGACTTTGTATTCCATCTTTTTTCTTTCCCATAAAGTAGTCGTACCGCAGAGTTACCAAATTTGTCGTATAGAGTTTTCGTCTGAGTGATTAACTCGTTTGCGTAATCATTAAGACTCTCAGTAAAGTTATTATAAAACTGATTATATGTAATATTTTCAGTATCACTTTCCATTAAATTACCCCAATATTCGTCATCATCTTTTGATTTTTCCGGGTCATTTAAATTGTCTGATAATTGTTTAGTCATTCTATCTTTATACGCGTTTTGAATTTCTTCAACCTTTTTAGGGTCTCTACCACCATCAGTCTCAGTCGACATCCAATCATAAACTTCTGTGTTTGCGTAATAATTAAACGATAATGCGTTTTGTAATTCGTTAACCGCACCACTAATACCGTGACCACCAATAAACTTAACCCCCATATTAACAGACGCTATCATTGGTTGCAACCCAATACCCTCAGGGTTCATATCCCATAACGCATCATCATACGAAAAATTGACATTATCAATAACCATTTTGGTATGGAAAAAATCTCCAATTCTTAACACACATATAGGTGGTTTACCAAACGCACTATTCGATGATAGGTCAGTAACTTCATTTTTGTTTTCATCAAAAACTTTTATTGTTTCTCCGGGTCTTAAACATTGTTGTAAGAATGTTAATCGTGAGTTTAACCCTTCAGGTGTTGTTGAGTGAAAACCTGGTTGGAAATATTTTAATTTCTCCACTAAACTTCCAAACACCAACGGGTCAGTTTCTTTTAACTCTAAAAAGTAATCACATTCAGAGTGAATAGTTTTTAATATTAAATCCCAACCGTCTTTATTCTCAGGATTTTTTTCTATTTTATCTATCGCTTTCTTGTATGTTGGTTCTGTTTTTCCCTTCTTGTATTTTGTTATTGTTGGTTCACCTAATACAGTAATACTAGCGGTTGCCGTACGACAATAGGTTGCCGATTTTGAGTATATTTTACCTTTAGTGGTATTTTGTAGTTTAGTACAATTCAAACCTGAGAATTCAGGATTTTCACCTATTGATTCTATTACTATAGATATCCTTTTTTGGTCTTTATCCCCTAACAAATATTTCTTAAGTGATTCCGCTCTTCTACTAGCTAAAGCATCGTTATATGCTTGTGTCGCAACCGCAGACGTGGTCGCTTTTATTTTTATTTCAAATGTGAATTCATCCTCTGTGTCGTCTTTTTGGTTAAGGGTCTCACTAACCGTTGTCTTTAATTCTTCAACAACCGATTTAATATTATCTAAAATACCTTTAAAATCCAACAATTCATTTTCCCCCCAATTAACATCTCCTTCAAATAAATCATCGTCTGTAAGTTCGTTAACCTTTTTTTGGTAATCACTATCTATTTCTTGAGGTGCGTCAAACCTTTCTATATAATCATTAAGGTCATTATCAAACTCCGAATTAGGTGTCTTATCTGCCGTTGTGTTTGGTCCCGGCACATCATTAAACCAATATAACTGAATATCTTTCGTTTTACTATTATATTTTTCTTCAAAAACAGACTTAATTTTGTCCACCGTTTCTGTTGGTTCAGTAATGACTTTTTCTCCATCTTTTACATCAGATTTTAAGTCCCCTTCTAATTTTAAATATTCGTCAAGCCTTTCAACATCGTTCATTGATAGTGAACTAAACTCACTTGCTAATTCGTAAATATCATAATCTTTACAACCAGCAAAGAAAGCGGTCATTATCTCCTCTTGTTTCTCTGGAGATATATCCTTCTGTAATTTTTTTCTTAATAAATTAACAATTGAAGGGTGGTCAACAACAACTTTAAAGTTAATAGTACCACTTCTTTCTGAATTATTATATGTATATACAGGTTCAGGTCTACCTAGGAACGTGTGTGTGGTCCAACTAGCTCTGTTGTCGTCGGTATATTTTAAATCATAAGGAGGGAACCACATAATTCTACCATCGTTAGGTCCTTGTTCACATATTGGTCGGTCTTTTAATTTATCAGAACCAACCCACGCTAAATTCTCAATTGAGAACATATACTTAGTTAAGTTCTTACCTTCTTTATCTGTCCCAAAATTTATATTTTCTCCATCATTATCTTTAGTTGGTCCGATATTTAACATCATTTGTGACCTGATTACAGAACCAGGAACCCTTCTCTGATTATTTTGTATCCCTTTATGTCTAACCAACCTTCCATAACGGTCATATCCGTAATCTTTAGTCCATACACGACAGAAGTCATCATCCTCACCTATAACCCCACTACCTTTAGATATTATTTTATACCCATCATGATATTTGTAGGCCACGTTACTTATAACAGTACCGGGATGTTTTAATCTTGCTTCACCCTCTAATGCGGATGCGTCTTGAACCATTTTTTCTGTGAACCCTAAAAGAGTATCTTCTTTAATGGTTTTCTCGTTTGATTGTACGGAAACACCATCTATCGTTCCTCTTGGTATATCATTACCATCACCAATCCAAATGAAATCGGTTTCTGTATTTCTTGGTCTAGTACCGTTTAAGTACTTTCTACCACTCTGTGGGTATGTGTTTAATGGTATATCACCCTCAAACATTTTAACCATCTTAGACGGTCCTGAAACAATAAACCCTTTTTGTGTGTTACTTTGACTATCATAGTTAAAGATTGTTCCTGGGTCTGAGTCTGGCGAACCAACGTAAAAAGACCCATCTGAAGGGTCTAACCCTACAAGTCCTTGGACAAACCCAACAACATTGTTTAAAACACCCCCAACACTACTATCAAAGTTTGGTTTATATTTATTATAATTTACGGATTTAAATAGTCTTGATTTTTGACCACCCGAAGTATATTGTAATAGTTTTTGACTATATGTTTTTTTGTGACTGTTAAAGTCTAAATTTAATACTTGACCAATCGCAGAACCAGCCTTATCTAAAAACCCTTCAACTTTACCTTTTTCAACATTTTCTTCAAAGAACTCACCAGGAATATAAGAAACGGGTAACTGTGTCCCCGAAACTCTTGCGAAATATTCTGCAGCTCTTGTTATCGGATTACCGGGAACTGTAATTTGGTAATCTCTTTCAATAATACTTTCTCTTCCTGTTAGTAACCCGTCTAAAGCCGTTGGGTCATTAATGGCGTCTAATGCGTTAATTCTACCTAAAGTAGATTCTCTTAACTTAACACCCATCGTTTCCAATGCCATACCCCTAAGTTGAGCACGTGCGATAGAAACCATTTCAGTATCACCCTCACCATTATCGTCACCCGTTAATATTGAAATTAACCCTAAACTACCTCTACTCGGTGAAGGAACAAAACTCTGTAAATAGTCTAATTGACTACCAATACTACTTATTACCGTTTGAATATTTGTTATACTATATTGTTCAGGACCATATTGATTTAAAACACCAATCGTATCTATGATTGGTTCAGCCGTTTCACTAACGTCCAATTGGTCATTCACTGAAAGGTCTGAAGTTCCTTGTATTCCATATGTGGAATCGGTGAAAGTATTAGGCAAAGGTGTACTAAACCCATAAGAATCATCTAGATTCCTACTAAGTAGACCGTTTCTTAATATCTCAGTATTTGTAAAATTTAAATTAGACATATATTATATATAGTATTCTTAATTATTTTTTTGTTTTTATCAATCTGTATTCCTTCCTCCCATTTGTGCTTGAAGTTCGATTTTATAACTCTCAGTGGTGGCTTGTATCGCCTTCTGTGTATCACTATCTACTTTTAACTTTTTCCCCACACCGTCATTAATCGTAAGGTTTAGGTTTGTTACGTTTTTATTTGTAATCTTAATATCTTTCTCTTTCAAAGAACTACCAACTCCTGATATACCACTATTTTTTGCCGATACCCCCATAAGTTTTTGGTATTCGCTCATATAATCCTGCATCTTATCTTTAATACCTTGTACCGCAATTTTTTGGTCATTTGTTTTAGCATTCGCTTCTAAACTAGCCTCAATACCTCTAATATCATTTTTGGCAAACATCGTCATAAAACCATCTAACATCGCCTCTCTCTTGGTATCGTCTTTAATCATACTGTATACCAAATCGTTTAAGTCATCTCCAACGGCAGTAAAGGCACCACCACCATCTCCTGCACCTGTAACCTGCAATGCTATTGCTTTTAGATAGTAATTTGACTTAGTAAAAAGGTTTAACTGTTCGTTTAATATTTCTTTCTCAGTCATCGCCTTTTTCTTGTCTTCTTGTTTTAAAGACCTAAGTGTGTTTGTAAGTTCCACACTTCCCATTTCACTAACAACTTTACCTTTTAAAGTAACCTCACCACTATCACTTATAGACCCTAAATTTCCTATTAATGTTCTTTCTTCTTCAGATAATTTAGGTAAAAAGGATATTTTATCCTTTATCATATCCATCTTCGCCAATCTCTTACCACTTCGTATAACTTCTTCGATACTCATCCCCGTTACTTTAGCAAATTCACGTGCTCGTCTTAAATCTAAAGGACTAGCATCAAATGTGTTTTTCTCCGCATTAAAAGAAACGAACTGTTTGGTCGCATCCATTAATGAATTAGTAAACCCTTCCATGTCGTTCGTTGGTGAGAACATTAAATCAATTGCGTTACCTAACTTACCAAAATCACCCCCCAAAACATTTAGTTGTGCCGCCATTTCAACTGCACCATCAATATCAAAAAGTTTTTCAGCTGCGGACTGTGCACTAGAAAGGTCGTAACCAATAGAAGACGCCTTTGCGGCTATCTGAGTAAAACCTCTAATTCCCTTACTAAAACCTAAAGTATTTATCATCTTTAAATTTGTAGTAGCAAATTCCATAAATTTGTTGGTAGACAGACCCATTGACCTCGCAGTTGAAGCCATTTCCTTAAGTGTTTCAGGCCCTTTTTCTAAACCAACACCAAAATTTGTTAAGGTAGCTAAGAAAGAACCTGCTTGAGAGGCCGTAAGACCAACCGCTCTAGCTTGTAACATTAGTCCTTCACCAACCTCTCGACTTATAGGGACCGCAAGTCCTAAGTCATTTATAAATGTTGAATATGTGTCTGCAACATACCCTATTTCAATACCATATTTTGTTGTCTCTTCCGCAACCTCAATAATATCAGCTCTAAGGTCTCTAGCCAATCCACCTGTAAGACCTAAACTTCTATTTACTTGATTTCTAAGTGCGGTGTCTAAGGCTATTATTGGTTTTGCTAATTCTTTAAATGAAGTAAGAATTTTACCAAAATCCAAACTAACCATTGCCTTACCGAATTTTAACACATCATCCGTTAAATCTAAGATATTCTTATCAAAACTAATTGTTGCTCCCCCCATTGAACCTAATGATTTTATATATTCACTAGTCTTACCTAACGCAGACTGACTCGTCACACTTCCACCGACTTTTTTAGACGCCTCACTAGCAGCTTTAGATAATTCATCAGCCATTATCTTCTGCTTCTGCGTTTCATCAGTTGCGTTATTTAGTCTCTTAAGGGCATCAATGGCTTTTTGTGTCATTTGGTATTAAGTATAACTATAAATACCCGTTAACCTTTTTTTTGTGGATATAATGTAGATTACCTTTTAGCCTTTTCGTTCTCGTAGTCTTGTTTCTTTTTTTCAAATTCCTCAACTAACATATTAACAAAAAACTTTCTTTCGTAGACAGGCATAATCATAACATCACTATACGTGAAATTCAGATGTTTCCCTAAATAATAGATTTCTTCTAAAACAGATGTTTTATAGTCCGTAGAATGGACGAAAAAATTCTGTGTCAAGGTTAAAGAATGTTTGTATTTTTTTTTCCGAAGGTAAAGTTATCTCTACCCCTTTGTCTAAACCTGGTGTGTTGTCAGTGACATACTTCCTAAAACTCTGAGAATCTCTAATAGGTATTGTACTAATGAAGTGTGATATTCTCATTGGGTCTTTTTCACCATCAACTGAAATAATCATCTTTTCTAACCTTTTAGTTACTGTTGGTTTTATTAACATATCTTTATAAACCTCACTAATTTTTTCTAATTCTCTCTCATCATTTGGTGATAAGAACTTAAATTTAACGACTTTTTTAGATGTTGGTAGTGTATAATCAAATAACCCTTCACTATCAGATGTTAGAGTAAATTTTTTATACTTAATGTTTTGTAGGTCATAATCAACCTCAACCGAAGAACCGGTATCAGGGTCAATTACAGATAGTTTAATCATAGAACCATATGCGGTATTTCTTAAAAACAATAAAACTGCTTCTTTGTCTGAATCGTGTAATTCATCCACGGTAATATCGTCATCTAAGATTTTAACCTTAAGTAACTCATCAATAACCAAACCTTGTTGGATTAAGTTTTGTGATGTTAAAATGTTTTCATCCGATGCCGTAAGAAAAGAAACTTTAAGCGTGTCTTTCTTATTTTTGTAGAATACCCCGTTAGTCGGTAACGGTATTACGTCGAAGGCTACTTCCATTTTATAATTTTGTTCGTCCATATTAAACACTTTTGTTTTAATAATACACCATATAATCACATTGTAAAGCATAAAAAAACCCACATGAAGTGAGTTTCTTTAATTTTATATGGCCGTTATAGTTTTAGTATACTAATATACATCTATCTGGTCTTAACGTTACTGAGATGTCAGCTAAACCTTCATCAGAGTAAGATAAGTCATTAAAGTTTAAGTCAGTTAAAAAGGCTCCTTGTATAATCCATTTTTCTACCACAACACCTGTTGGGTCTAACATATCTAATTCGATATCTTTCTTATAACCCGCAGCATAACCCATTCTACCTGTAACAGATTCTGCGTGTAATCTAAACCATTCCATTAATGCTTGTGCCGCTGAAGGACCAATCGGGTCTTTAAACGTTACATTAATAGTGTTCCAATTAAACCTACCTGCAACGAATGTTGAGGTGTTTAGGAATGGTATTTCAACTGAACCTATGTTCGCTGAAGGTCTAGATGTTGTACTTACATACCACTCATTTATCCCTAAACTTGAAGGGAATCTTAAAATAAACCTATTCTTTTTCTTTGGTTCGTAAGGAACAGGCATTTTCATTAATAAATCAGCCATTTTGTATTTTTTTTAATTTGTTTCTTATTTATCTATAAATATCAAGTAATTTAAAAATCTTTCGATATTAGTTGACACTTTTAATTATTTTGTTTAAACTAGGTTCCAGTATACCTCACTTAAAAACACTTAAGAAATAAAATATATAAAATATAATAACTTAAATATTACTAGTATACTAGTTCTAGTATCTACATTTTTGTTTTATCAGTCTTAGTGTAATACACGTTGACATTTTCTTCTCCTTTGTCGTCTAAGTATTTTTTTACGTTGTCGACATTAGCCTTATCATCATCAGAAAATCCAATCATCGGGACAAAATTATTTTTGATGTCATTTTCTAACTCCATCGTAACTGCCAATTCTTCAGATAAAGAATTAACGTTTTTAATAAATAATTCTAATGCCTTAATTTTTTCTTCTTCAGGGTTAGCAGCACTACCCGCTCCGTGTGAAACAGGATGAAATCTACATAAGTCTAAATATTCTTGAAATAATTCTTCACCATCCCCGTCTATAACCCCTTTATATTTCTTAAGTGACTCTACACACGATTCGAATGATAAACCACCCTTACCGTCTTTAACAATAGCCTCTACACCCTCTCTTAATGTCTCAGGGTTATGTCCTCTTGCCGTGATAATAGAAAATATTGAACCTCCGTTAATACATTCTATAAAATCATTCCATGAAGGACCTGTTTTAGCAATCATAGCGTCTTTAACAAATTGGTCATTTCCATCTACACCGAAATTTCTAAAAGGATTTTCAGCAAAACCAACTATAGTATGTCCTTTGTAGTCAAAATCTTCTTTTCCTATCTGTCCTCTATACTCAGCAAAATCTGCAGTACCCATACCTATTTCTTGGTCTCCAAAACTTTTCACCATAATTTCAGTCGGCATATACATTAGGTTATCATCCCAATCAAATGCGTAATATTTAAAATCAGGTAAACCCTCTTCGTTAAAACCTTCAGATACCTCAACACTCATGATTTCCATAAGTCTTTTAATTTCTGATTCTATTAATGTTTGTTTCATATATTATATATACAAAGGGGAGGAAACCCTCCCCTCTATAGTTTTTTAAATGTTTTCAAAAGATGCTCCTGTTGGTGTTACTAAGAATTCAATATCAATGAATTCAAGAGCTCTTGTTGGTTTAATGTATATCTTACCCGATAACTGATTTCTGTCCATATCTTCTGGTGAAGACGACAATACAACTTTAAATTCTGTTAAACCTCTTTCTCTTTTTATATTTTCTAAAATTGGGTTAACTAAACTTAAGAATTCGTTTCTTACAACTTCATCATTCTGTTCGAATAATAATCTTACCGCCACGTTTGAAATAAGTTTTCTAGCTTGTAGTAATAATCTTCTTACGTTGATTCTGTCTAACGCCGATTCTCTAACTTGTAATGTTTTGTTACCGAAGATAATCGTACCTACGTCTGAGAATGTTGCTATTGGGTTAATTCTATTAACATATAACTCATCTCTTTCGTCTAATGTTAATTTCTTTTTCGCTTTGATTGCGTTTACTAAACCTCTTGTGTAACCCGCTGATGCGAACCATGGATATGCCACGTTATCTGTTAACGCGATGTTCTTTAATACCTCACCTGTTGGTGCCACGTATA
>ENA-OSIY01001211-OSIY01001211.1-marine-metagenome-genome-assembly--contig:-NODE-1211-length-13983-cov-5.276284_pt1 | contig 13983 bp, 26 predicted proteins | sample MGYA00237884_ERZ534233 | MGnify/ENA primary metagenome ERZ534233 (study PRJEB26412, sample SAMN06343840) | marine metagenome | isolation source: estuarine water | place: USA: Columbia River Estuary... | reverse complement strand
CCTCTTCTGCTTCTAGCACCGATTAGATTTGATTTAGTTATAATACTTGAAATTAATAATTTTGAACCATCTATTCCACCATTCATTAAATATGATTTATATCTAATTTTTGGGAATATTTTCTTAATTGTTTTTTTCCATGGATTCATAATTTCTTCTGCAGATTCTTCTCCTAAAATATTATAGATATCTAATAGCCTCTTCTGTCTTTGTATTAGTGATTCTGATTCTAATACGGATCTTACAATTTCATCCCCATCTACAGCATGAAATACTTTTAAATCTGCTATAAGATCCTCGTCAATTCTAGACTTTACCTGATATGTCTCTAATTGTATATGCTTAGTATTTGTCATTAATTTCAAATGAGGATAATCCTTATCTGATGTAATAGGATCTAGATTAAAATCCAAATAGGTAATTATGCCGTGTCCGTGTCCGGTTTCTAAGTTCTTTGCTGTTTCTAAAAAATCCATATAATTAAAGTTTATTTATTAATTCTGATGATAGTACTGAAGATAAGCTCATCATAGCGTGTTCTAAATTGTCATGTAAAGGTATCTTATACCTAGAACAAACTATTTCAACGTTACCCTTTCTCCAGAATTCATCAGGACAGCACACGATCATTTTTCCTGAATCTGCATGAAGTCCTAGCTCTAATAATGATATTGGTGATTTTGTACCAGGGGAGAAGTACATAAATATAATATCACATTCATTAAGTCTGTCCATTTCCCAATTAACTTGTTGGCTAAATTGAGGATTAGATTCTCTCTGCTCCCAAGATGAATCCCATGAATCTCTTCTAGGATTAAATATTGTGATTGGCATTTCTAATTCTTCCATCTTGTTAGAAACAATAGTCTGCCAATCTTCTGCTACACCCATTTCTATAGATCCAGCAAGAAAAACGGTGACACTGTTTAGCACAGAGTCACCGTCAGTAGGTTTTAAAATTTGTACTTTCATACTTATTTTACTTCACCTTCTCCTGAATTGTTTCGTTTTTTACTAGAAGTTTCTGTTAAATCCTCAGATTTATTTTTTTCCGAAATTTGTTTTAACAATTCCATCCCAAGAAGTCCTGAGATTGGACCGTTACCTCCGTCATTACCAGAGATAAGTATTTCAGGAATTATTTTAATTCCGTTTGTACCAATCATCTCAGTAACTTTTAATTTACCAAAGTTATCAGCTCCCATTGCCTTAACCTGAAGATCGTAAGCTTCAGCAGTTGCTTTACCTATTGCTTCAATCTTACTTGCCTCTGCGTCTCCTGTTAATTTGATCTGAGCAGCATCTGCTTCAGCCATCATCTTTTTAGCTTCTGCCTGAGCACCAGCTTTAAGTTTCATTGCCTGAGCTTCACCTTCTGATCTCTTAACCGATGCCTCTGCTTCACGTTGAGAGATTTCTACTGATTGCTGTGCAGCAACCATTTTACCTTGCATATCAGCTAATGACTTAGCAGACTCTAAAGTCTTACGTTGGTCTTGAGCTTTACGTTGAGTTTCAAAAGTTACCTCTTCTTCTTGTGCGATCTTACGATCTGTAAGAGTTTTCATAAGTTCTGCAGGAGGTGTAATATCTCCGATTAATGTGTCTACTGCATGTACGTTGTATTCATCAAGTACTTTACTGATTGATTCTTTAGCAGCATTCTGTCTTGTTTGTCGTGTGCTTAAGAAAGAGATAACATCCGAATCCTGTGCAGAGTTACGGAAGTAGTTACCAATTGTTGGCTCAAGTACCTGAGAAACTAGATTTGACATAGAACCAAATCGAGCAATTACCTTAGGCGCTTCTGTAGAAGGAATATGTATAATTTGTGATACGTCCAAATTGAATGGGAAACCATCTTTAGAACGCACTGTGATTGTACTTAGGTTTTTATCTAAGTTGTGTGATTCACTTCTAGCATTTGCCCAGTTAAGAACTAAGTTTGTTGTTGGTACAACCTCAATCTTTTGTGTGTATGGGTTAACTGCATATTTACCAGGATCTAATGGTGTGATCCAAACTCCTTTTTGTCCTTTCTTAACAATGTTACCATGTTTGAATGTGTCTCCGGATTGATCAACGCCTTCGTCTCCAACATATGAGATAACAACACCAACGTGACCGATAGGAATAGAAGTCATTTCTTTTTTCTCTACCTCAACTGCCCAAGGGTTTAATGTGTAAGAACCTGCTTGAATAACCTGAGTCTGTAGACCTCTTTGTCCTCCATGATCTAAGAACTTATCAAAATCTTGGAAGTTGTTATGATCTTCAACTGGTGATCCTGCAATAGCATTCTGATCTAATGGCTTACCGTCAAGTGTTGTGATGATACCTACCATTCCATCTTCAATATAAGTGATATCTGCTTGAAATACTTCAAATAGCTGGGTATTAATACGGTAAACTCCGTTATTAAGATATCCAACTTGTTTACCTCTTTGTCCTCCGTTAGTTAAGAATGCACGAGTGTCTTGATAATCGTCACATTCTACGTGACGTGCTAAGATAGCACCAGTAGGAAGAGACATACCATCTTTTGCAGTGATAAGACCCAATTTTCCTTTCTCAACGATTATTAAATCTGCTTGATCAATAGAGTATTGCCAAACCCAATAAGCCCAGTATAAACCTGGTGCTAATGTATCTGCTTGATAACCAGGTTCTCCATTTAGAGCAATAATCTTACCGTCTGGTAAAGATTTGTTGTCTCCAAAGAGAACGAATTTTTTGGTTACTAAACCAATTTTATCTTCTGGTATAATTACCATACCGAAGAAGAAACGGAGCGTGAACTTGTAAAAGACCAACGCAAGTACTGGGATTATGGTCCACCAGTAATCTAAAATTAAATTCATAAACATTTTTTAATTTATATTGTTTAAATAAACCCCAATTATTTTAATTCAGTAGTAATAAGGGGATTTTTATTACTACTGAATATTTTTAGAATTATGCTAATTCAAATTGTAAATGAATAGCCTTATCCAATTTTGTTCTTATTTCATTTAATGTAATAGGATTGTGGAAAATACCGTCACAATAAATAGTCTGTAATAATCCAGTATCTTCTGTGTTCCAAGACACTTTATCGTAAAGACCTATTTTACCGTCATGATCTTCAACACATAATAAACCTGTAGCTGATTTTTTAGTTCCATCGTCTGTAATAGGATCTTTAAAGATCTCACGTCCTTCTGGATTGAAATCGCCTTCAAATTTAGGTTTGTTCACTTCGACGTATGTTGCCTTCATTGCAAATCCAAATGTGTCACGAGTGTTATATTGGTAAGTAAATGAGCCAACTCCAAGTACTACATTTGTTGAAGCAAATCCTTTTGCTTCCAATCTTGTACAGATCTCATTTGCACGATCAATTGTAATTGAGTCACCGTAGATAGCTCCAATATGTGGATCAAGTACTTTGTAACCTTGAGCATTGACTGTACCGCCAAATACATCCCAAAGTAATTCAATTACTCCTTTATTTTGTGGCTCATTTTTAGCTTCTTCACTTTCACCTTCAGGATCAAAGCCACCCCACCCACAAAGAATATCAACCGGATCTCCTGAGTCAGGACGTATAACCAATTTACCATCACGAGCAAGAATCTCTTCTTTCAAAGTAACTAGGTGTTCTGTACACACTTTCCATAAATCCCAAGTATCAGATACTACTGAAAGAATTCCAGTTGGATATGTTTCTGTTAGAAGTCTTCTAAAAGTTCCAACCTCATCATCTTTTGTACCTGCACACATTACTGAATGTTCTGTAGCATTTACTGATCCAGCAATAAACCCTTCTTCTCCGTAGTATTTACGAGCTCCATAGATAGCAGGAAGAGAATCCGATCCAAAGAAAGATGTGAGATGTCCCATTCCTGAAGAGATAACAGCATCTACAGAATCCATTCCTCTCATAGAGAAATCATGCCCTTGCCATAGAACAAATTCTTTTGCTCCCGGATTTGTTTTTTCCGCCCATTGGGTAAGTACTTTTCTATATTGGAATGCTATAGTAGCAGAAGTCATAGGTTTCCAAAGTAAATTAGAAATGATAGTTTCTAAGTAATTGGTGATCCAATAGAAATCAGGATGGGTATTGCTAATTGTTAAAACTGGAACCTTAATAGGAACTAAAGTTCCTTCAGGAAGAGCTTTAACACGGATAGGTAAATACCCTAGATCGTGAAGTGCTTCAAAGTGAGCCACATCATAATCAGTATTCAGATACATAGATAATTCTCTTTTCATTTCCCCACAAACCTCATCTTTTGGTCTATCGAAGAAATCTTTTTTGAAAGTCTCATTAAGAAACTTCATTATGTATTGTTGTCCAAAAGAAACTAAACGATCGCATCCCTTAGGTGCATACTTGTTAGATCTCGGAGTAAAGTTAGAATAAACTAAGGTAGTTCCTTCTGGGTACTGGAGATGGTGTCCAGTTTTATAGCCATCTGTTAATAATAATGGATTCATTTTACTTTATTTAGATTTATAATTTATACTTGTTTATTTCCCGTATGTTTCTTTTAAATAAACCTGGGATTCAGAAAGATCACTATTAGGAATAAAATAGTCAACAGAGGAATTCATTCCTGAATTAAAAGCTCTTTCTATACATTCCGATTCCTCTTCTAACATCTTTAGAGATTGTTTCCAAGCATCCCGATATGCCAATAGAGTTCCGATGTATTTTCTTCTGTGGAAAGGATCCAGGCTATGATCCTCCGAATATTCTCTGTATTTGTCCATCATTTCTTTAAGCCACTCAGAGTGATTTTGCATTGGTGTTTTTTCTCCCATTAATTTTTATTTATTACGGAATCCAAGAATTCCTGTGCTTTCTCTTTTTCCAGAAATAACTTTATTTCCTGTTTAAGGGGTATACCAAAAGATCTGTATTTTCTAAATACGAAATAAGCAGTAATTTTCCTATCCTCGAAAGAGCATGGGTATTCCGATATGAAAAATCCGGCATTGTCTTCGAATGCCCAATTTATAATTTTCTTTGCACCTTTTACCATATGGCAAATATACGATTTTTTTCGTAATAAAAAATTATTCTATGTCTTTATATAAAATTCTCTATTAGGTTCATCATAGTCTAATGACATATCTCTTACTAAAGCTGAATAAACCCAATCAGCTAACATCTCGGTAGGACACTGGCAAACCAATTGATCATAAGTTATATCACCAGTGTCTGGATCTATATCTCTGTATCTTATTTCTGTCATGCTAATCTAAATTTGGGAAGCCAATCTCTCAGCCAAACTATTTTATCTGCTTCTATTTCGCTTTCAGAGAATTTCATTTTCCATTCCCAATATTCAGTTGGATCTGGGGTTCCGTCATCGTAGGTAAGCCCATCATATTCAGGCCAAGTCACACGATCGAATACCCTATCATCAACTAAGAACACAACAGCGGTCAAACAATCCCCAAGATCTGGTTCGTAGAATCTAGAGTTTTTAATCCCGTTTACTGTCAAATCTACCCCGTGGCGGTTTAAAGATCCAACCAAATCACCATCGAATCTTCTTCCATTAGTAGTTCCTCCGTTTAGGATTATGAATGTTTTATCCTTCTTGGCCCATTTTTGATATTCTGGGGTATCCCCAAAATCCAAACTGTATTCTATAACTCCATGCCCATATTGAATTCCCTGTTGTATCGGGGATAGGTTATATGGGACTAACCCATACATTCTGTAAGTTCTTTTATCCATTAATTAAACTTTTTAGACGTTTAATTTCTGCAATCACGTCATCACCCAATTCAATCTTGGACATCATTGTTAGATCCACAACTTGTGAGTATAAAAGATCAATTAGTTCTTGTTGTGCTTTAATTACGGTAGCTACTTTCTGTACCGATTCAATCATTTCCATTTGCGTCATAATTTTCTTTTTTGTTGTTACTTCAATTATTTGTGGAGCCATATACAAGTGCATTAATGTTCCAGCCTTATCTGAATCAAGACCTATTATCCAATCTTTTCCAAGACCTTTAACATCATCTTTGTTAATTAAGAAATCATGTATGTATTTACTCTGTTCTAGAATTTCTTGTTTTTGTTCTTCTGTTTCAACTATTATTTTCATAACTTTCTATTGTTTGTTCATTGATTCTAATAAATTATTCATTGCTTCCATAATGGTATCACCAACACCGTAAGGACAGGGGTCAACATTTCTTTCCAACCAAGCTTCAAGTTCGTAACTTACCTCTTCTCTATTTACGTCTTGAACAAATCCAGCATCTTCTGGAGCATTAAAAGCGATATAACCCTTATATCTAAGATTGATAAGTGTTAATGGGTATATGTCTTCCCAAGTTTTATAAATTCTTTTACTCATAACTTTCAATTGTTTTATTGTTGTATGTTATTGTGATTAGTTTGGTATAAATCCATATCTAAAATAAGGTTTACCATATGTTGCGTTTGTAACTATAATCCCTTCGGATTCATTTATTTCTTTCACATCAGATTCGGATAATTCACTTCTGTTTTGTAAAGAGATAAAGATATTGTTTTCATAAGTTGCTTTTAGATTACCATTACCATCATCTATCACTTCAAGTGAATTTGGTTGGTCTTTACCACCTACAAGACATTTCCGTGTCTTTGACCAAATAACGACAGATGGAGAATTGGTTGTTATTATTTTGGTTTGATGAACACCTTTATTGATAAATCTAGTTAATGTTTCTTGCAATGTTTCTATTTCATTCATAACTTTCTATTGTTTTATCCCACTCATCACACTTGATAGTAATGTTGATTTCATTATCAAATTCACTTTCTTCTGGTATAAATTTAAGATTCTTAAATCTACCAACAGGTGTTTCAATCCAAAAATCTTCTTGTGGTGTTTCTTTATTAACAAGGTCTGACCATTGCTTCATCCAATCGTATACTTCTTTACTCATAACTTTCAATTGTTTTATCGTTGTATGTTACTGTGATTAGCCTGGTTGGTATACCATTTTCATCTAATCTTTCTCTAACATTAAGAGTATATGTCAAACTACGATTTGTTTTTTCTTTAAATAATTTTATTCTCTCTTCATAATTCAACTCTCTTTCTTCAATCTTTAATCCCCACTCTTCAGAGAATGTTTTATCGGAAGCGCATAAATCGACAAACATTTCTTTGTTGGGTTTTCGGTAGGTTTTTTTACCATCTAATCGTTTAACGAAAAGACACATACCAATAGAATTATCCTTTTCATATTCCTTTGAGTAATTCTCATATGCCTCATTAATAATCTGATTGTATCTTTCTTTATTCATAATTCTAAATTTATTTCCATAGTAATTGTATCATTAATATGGAAAAAGATAATATTAAACACACTAATGTTTTTGTTGTTATAGGTTCATTAAAAATACCCCAACTTAAAGCAGTAAAAACAATAGCTCCTATGCTAAATCCTATTAGCCTGGATGGCCACATCTGCCCATCGAATGCTATAATCATATTCTTTACCGAATACATAAACACCATTGATATGGGAATACCCATTAGCACAGTTAACCAATAATGATTTTTAAACCAATCATATTTCATTGGTCCTTGAAGCTGGAAAAAGGTCAACGTCTGAGCTACAAAAGCAAACACGATACCAATAATTAACATAATTACATTTGACATATTTCTATTCTTTAATTTATAAATCCCAGATACTTTTCCTTTTCATCTTAGGAAATTTATAAGATAGCCAAAGAAAAAATTTCTGTAATTTTCTTTTCATTCTATATTTCTTTTTCTGATTTTGCTCGAAATAAACTAATCAAAGATCCTCTCATTCTTTCTTCTAGATAAGGTCTATTTGAACTTCCTTTTGGATGAACTGGATACCATTTTATGATTTTTCCCGGGCGAGGTTCTGTTTCGAATACATCTTCCTCTTTGTATCTGACCCTTTCGATTAGCCAGTCGCTAATGAATTCATCTACCTCTTTCTGAAGCACTGAATACTTTTCTAGAGCAGGTTGGGTTGATCCCTTTCTCTCCCACCATTCGCAAAATGATGAGATCCCATCAAATGCATTTGCTAACCGATCCCCCTGGAAGTCAGCATCAATGATAAAATTATCGGGAAAGTCGCAATATAGTTTGTATATTTGACACGAGTCTTTAGAAAGAGAAACTTTAAAATCTAGGGTTTCTATCTTCTCTAAGACCTCCATGAGCCATTCCCAGGAAGAATGATATTGAGCTTCTTCGATCTTATATTCTTTATTCTTACGAATATAATACGAAGGTTCTAACCCAGTATCGTAAAAATCTTGCATGAATACTGCAATATGATGATTTCCCTTACGTGTATATTCTTCCATTTTTAATTTTTTAAATCTATTGTATAATCCCAAGCCCATTGAAGAAGGTTTTGTTTGGTCTTAGGTGAATCTTTTCCTTTTGTTTCGTAACTTCTAATCATTCCCATATGACGGGATATAAAAGATTTAAATCTTTGTATTTGTCTATCATCGTCTTGGTGCCTTCTTCCGTAATAGAATTTTATATACCATTCTACCCATCCATTAGGATCATCGTCGTGAATCAATTTCTGATTTTTCCACCATTCTAGAGAAGATCCGCTAACTACCCCGTGATAATTCTTATTCTTATCTTCTTCATTCCCGTATCCTATTCCCCCTAATTCATCTATGAAATCAGAGGGAAGATCTGTTTCTATCTGAAAATAAGATCCCCCGAAAATACCCATGTTGAACATTTGGACTGGGGTGAAACATGGGGTGAAATCTTTTCTATCCTCGAAATAAATCATTTTATTTTCTAGTTTATATGATAAAGGTGAAGGAAGATCACTGTATTCACACCACAAATCTTTTTTTACCATTTTATTCATTAATTAAAAGATCATATCCATTACCAAAATTATTTTTTGATTCTGAATTGGAATCTACCATTTGATTTGCCATTACGCATCCGCATATTCCACTTCCCCCGTTTGAAGGGTTACATGAACACTTGGTCCAGTAAGGTACCTTTCCATCTTTGGGAATCGAATCAGTTCTTACCCAAGGGAAAGGATCACTGATAGGAAAAGAATCTTTATCGTAAAGATCTATTAATCTAAATACCGAATCCTTGAATTGGGAGATTGTCTCTGATCTTTCAAATTCTATCCCAATTAATTCTTTAAGTGTTTCTTTATTCATTTATAACTATCTGGAAATTTTTACCACTATCATATTTTAAATTATCTACCCATTTTCTACCTTCTTGATCGGTATTAAAAGATAAACTTACGCTATATTCAGACTCCAGATAAACCGTTACGTTACATTTTTTCCAGACCTCTTTTTTCTCGTTAATCAGATAGTTATATTCCTCTAATTTTTCTTTAGTCCTTGGTCCATATTCTGAATAATCACCTTCGGGGTAAAATCCTTCTTTGAAAGGAGGAACTTTTATGAGTCCAAAAAATCTTGAAGGTCTTTCTTTTGTTGGGAGCCACACATAATCTAATTTTTCAGATTCGTAGATCTTGATTCCGATTACTCTATTTACATCAAATTGATATTCCATCTTTATTCTGGTTTATAGTTTACTATTGTTATTTGACAATCTTTAAGTTCTGTATTGATAATGTGTTCTATACGATTCCAATTTCCACCAGCAAGACCAGCTCCGATCTTTGGCATTCCGATATGCTTATCAGCAAATACAATATTCATTTTTTTCATACAAAGTGTAAATGCTTCATAATTAAAAGGGCGAGCATCACCATCAGAATGATTTCTTCCATAGTTAAATTGCGTATAAGCATTAACGACAGTTAGTTCAGGTTCATTGCGATTATTCTTTGCGTCCTCAAGGGACCAAATAGCTTTTTCTCCAAGAACAAATGTTTGATAGTCAATATTACCTAACTTGTTAACATCAGATCCCCAAAGTTCCATTGAGAAACGATCACATCCAAATGCTTTTGCCATTTGTGGAGCGATTCCCGCGCCCATTGTGCTGTGACAGTTGCATCCGTGTGCAATAACATCAAACTTACCAGCCTTAGCAAGAGTGATTAGATCTCCGTCTATGTAATTTATCATTTACTTTCTACGATGTTATAAGTTCCTTCGACTGCACCCCAAGAAGATTCCTCGTGGAATTTATAGGTCTCAACAATATCATTGGAATTCATAGGTCTAGTTAAATACCAGATCTCATCTTCTTTCCATGTGATATTTACCAATTTACGTCCTTGGGGTAGATTGATTGTTCCTTCTCCGCCAAAGTTTTTTACTCTTGAATTTTCAGTACAAGAAGATGCGATTACTAAAATAGCTACAATAGGTAATAATAATTTTTTCATTTTTCTTAATTTTTAAAAAGATTAAATTGTAATAATTGGGAATTATCAAAATCCCCGTATGAATTAGTGCTAAAGATTTTCTCGAACTGGCTATTTAAATCACCAAATCCAGCGCTAAATATTCCGTGGGTTACTATCAAATATATCTTAGCAGTTGGTCTAACAGCTTTAATAGCCTTTGCAATCTCAGTAAAAGTTCTACCCCCATCGCAGATATCATCTACGATCACATACTTAATATCATTGTGCATTTCCGGGGTAGGAACTTCCGTATGAAGTATCTTTCCGGTTTTCAGATCTCTAACCTTTGTAGCCGTTACGATATTGTCAATCTTAAATTCTTTTGCTACATCAAAGATTTTCTTATATGCACCAGCATCAGGAGATACCAAACAAATTCTGTTCTGTGCTCCGTCTTTATTGTCGATATGAGTTAACGCATCTTTAACTAAACGATGGTTGTTGTGCTTGTGATAGTTGTTTAGACACGCTTCTAGGACATCAGAGTGAGGATCTAATACGGTCACTCTTGAAAAGTTTTGCGAATTAATGATCGGACAAATAACGTTTTTAAGATAGTTACATGTGCCTGCTTCGAATTTACGATCTGAACGTGCTCCTAAGAAATATGGAACATTTAGCTTAACATTTTCCACATACGAAAACTCACGTAATGCCTGATTAGCCGCAATAATAATTTCTAAATCTTTGAATGAATTCAATCGACTTGTAATACTTACTGTGATTTTGTTTGGCAGATCTGCGTCAACCATATCCAAAGTGATTGATTGTTGCCCGTCAGGAAATTTCGAGATCTTGAATTTTACATCCGAATCATCCGGATTTGCTAGATTTAATCTTGTTACACTCATATTTATTAATTTAAGGACAATATAAAATACAAGGATTATCTTTATGATGATCCATCCTTGCATCTAGATCATTTATTAAAATTTTTAATTTGGAAATATTAAAAGGTCTACATATTATATGATACCCATTTTTAGAAGGTATTTTATTTAGCATAGGAGTTCTCCCTGTTTCTTTTTGAAGATTTACTATTACGTTTTCTATGGTATCCAATTTTCTTTTACCTTCCTCATTTTCGTAATCTATCCAATCAACATCAAGAAGCCAAGTTTTATCCTCTTCTGCAGAGAATTCTCCGGAAACACTCCAATAGATATTCTTAGCATTATACTGTTCAGATTCTATCATTTTAGCTAATCTCACCATCATATTAAGTGCAACTTTCTTATGACTTCTTCTATTTAGCCTAATGTAAGCTCTAGCATTATTGTCGTCACATATTTTTTGAATCCTTGGTAATGCTCTATCCAGCTGAACTTGAGTTGATATTGAATAGTTTTCTAAAACTACCATATCCTTATCCATTCCTGGGTTATCCTTTCTTCTTTTATAGATCTGGATAAAATAGAATTTATCAGGATCCTCGAAGTTTAAAAGCGGAGATATTATTTCTAGATTATTCATTAATCAAATTCTGGATTTTTATAAAAAGAGATTTCTTTTAGAAGATCAGATTTTGCTTTTTTGATCTTTCTATTTTCTATTTTTGTTTTAGGTGAAATTCTTTTTATCTTTATAATTCTATTTTTTATCATGTGTTAAATATAGGAATATTTTCGTATTAAAAAAATTAATCTCGTCTTTCGTTAATAAAATCGAAAACCCTTTTCCCGAATAGAGTAGACATAGCCTCTTCGAAAATGTAATGATCATAGTCGTTATCCTCGTAATACTCTTCGTCATTATCAACAAAATCCATATATTCCTGACAGATTTTTACTAATCTAGAAATGTCTGGGTTTTCTAAAATTTTTGGTTTTTCCATTTTTTATTGATTTTCTCCTTTTACTAATTTTACTAATTCTTCTACCGTGATAACTTCTGAAGTAGAAACATTTCTTATTCTAATTTTTTGATCCTCTATTTTATTTGCTATAGATGATCGTATCATATCTAATATACTTTTCATTACTTCTTCTTTATTTGTAAATCCTGATGGTTTACTAAACGATTCCGTATCGTTATACCGGTTCAAAATATCCTCTTCGGTCGAATAGGTCTCACTATTTCCTGTCTGCAGATTTAAAAAATAATTTGCATAAATTTCTCTAGAACGATAGTCATACCTTTTAACATATTCAGATGTTTCTTTATCCCATAATTCAAATTCAAATATGGTATATTCGGATGTTCTTATCAAATCCCATTCCTTAGCTGATAGCCAAAATAAACTTCCGAGGGTTAGTGTTACTAATGATATAAGTACAGCCCCTGCCCAATCAAATGAAAATCCTTCATGTGCCCAAAGGGAGATCCAAAGTGTATTCCATGCTAAAAATACGAAAAGGAATATCCAACCTGCATAAGAACGTTCGTCCTTTTTCTTCTTTTCCTGTGTTTTATAAGTTATCTTTGCCATTTTTCTTTAATATTTCTTTAATATTTCTTTAATTATTCCCAATCAATTTTAGGACAATACTTATTGTATTTAGCCTTTATAAATTCTTTAATAATATTAGGACGAGCTTCAAAAGGAACATAATCTGGATTTCTTACATAATCACCATATTCATCATAAATCCATTCCTTTTTTATGTGTCTTTTCTTTTCTACCCCTCTTTTGATAAATTCAAGTATTCCCCAAGTTACCGAACCGATCAAAATCATTGACCAAACAAAAATCCCTGCTAACTGCCATGAACCAAATAAGGTCTTAGAATCAAACCATCCCCAAAAGAGATACGTGATAGGAAATATCGCTACGAAGATGATAAATAAAATACCCCAACCGAATGCTCCGGCAAGAGGTCGTACTCCCCATTCTTCGATTTCATTTTTACCAATAATAACAGGTAAAGAAAGTAAACTATATGGGATAATCAGAATCCACATGATTACCAATTTCCAAAAGTACGGGCATAAATTCTGTGGCATACCCTCCTTCATATAAAACCAGCGATACAATCTAGCTGATATACTATTGTGATTTAATTTCATATTATTTTTGTTTTTGAATTACTACTGCCCATTTCCCTGCTTGCTGATACGATTGACCTGCGGATACAATCTGTGCCGTCACAGAAATAACTTCCCAACCCTTATCTAACCAATCATTGATATCTCTTGGGGTCTCAACAATTAAGAATTTTTGTTCTTTCATTTTTCTGTTTTTGATTTATAAATATCCGATACTAATTTTCTATCTGCAGGTAGTCCTGCAAATGCTTTCATTACTTCTCCCATGTTAGAAGCAGCTCCAAATTCAATCAAATCGTCGATTTTCATTTCGATTTGTTCAGCTGTCATTTGTTTAGGTAAGTAGGATTCAACTATAAAAAGTTCTTCTGCTGTTTGTGGATTTGCAGCTTTTGATTGGGTTTCTTTCAAAGACTTAACCGTTTTGTTTAAGATCTTTGTTACCTCTTCATCTGATAAGGTTTCAACCCCTACATTTTTTTCTATGGTCTGGATTTCTCCCTTGATAACAGACAGTAAGTTTTTAGCAAGTACATTCTTTGCTCTGAATGCAGTCATGTAATCTACATTGATTTTCTCTTTTAACATATTCTTTAATATTGAGTTATTAAAAGTTCTATAACA
>ENA-OSIY01001208-OSIY01001208.1-marine-metagenome-genome-assembly--contig:-NODE-1208-length-14010-cov-21.952272_pt1 | contig 14010 bp, 5 predicted proteins | sample MGYA00237884_ERZ534233 | MGnify/ENA primary metagenome ERZ534233 (study PRJEB26412, sample SAMN06343840) | marine metagenome | isolation source: estuarine water | place: USA: Columbia River Estuary... | reverse complement strand
TAGATGGGGTTCTTAAATTTATTTTTGGAACACCAACCCAACCATCATCAGTAGCAGCATCCACAACCGGATTTGCAACTGATAGATTTAATAATGTAAATGATGGGTATTCGGTTAATGGAAGTTGGAATAATCAGGGATATACATTAGTAAGTGCATCTTTATACGAAGGAGCAACTCTATTAACGCAAGTTGGTAGTGGAACATCTTTAACATATAGTACAACCACATCAGGTTCTCACACATATAGATTGGAATATACGGCAAGTTCTCCGTTGGATAATAGTTTGTATAAAACATCAACTACTACAACAGGAACAGTATCTAAATCCAATCCAGCGGCACCTACTTTAACTGCAACCCCATCGGTTCAGTTAGGTTCTACATCAAATCAAATAGAACAAGGTGCAACGGGTAGTATTTCATTTACATCATCTTCGGCAAATCCTTCTAATAGTTGGAATTTGACAAGTTTAACTACAAACGTAGCATCACCATATTCAGTAACTAACGCAGCAACGGGTTCTACTTCAATTAGTATAACCGCAACTGCAAACTACGCATCTCCAACGGGTGATAATAATCCTGATTTAACAACAACATCAACTGCAACTACTACATATACAAAAATTAGAAGTTTAAGACATGGTGCAAGTTCAGCAACATCGTTTACTGCCGGAGAATTAGAAAACATTGGAGCTTGGGATACTACATTGGGTGGAACGATAGGAACGATTATAAAAGGTACAACCACCGCAAGTGGTCAATCGGTAACAATTAGTTGGACAGGGGATAAATACCATTATATAGTATTCAATAGTTCTCTATCAAACTTATCAAATATTACGACAAGCGGATTTGGTGTATTGGGTTCATTTAGTGTGACAACGGTTGGACAATATAAAGTTTACAAATCAAACACACTACAAGCGGGAGGAGCAGGAAGTAGCATAACATATATATTAACATAAATAGAACGATAAGAAATGGCAATTATATTACCTGGCGGTTTTAACATAACAAATAGTGACCCGGTCGATGCGAGATTTAGTTTAGCAGACCAATCGGCACGTTATGCATTGTCATTGGCTAATGTATATGAAGGATTGCAAGTTTACCAACAAAGTGATAATACAATTTGGGTACTAACTGATACGGCAAATGTAGGAAATTCAAATGGTTGGATTCAATTAGTAATAGGTAGTTTGGAAGGAAATTTACCAACAGGCGTTATAAGTAGCTCTCAGCAAGTAATTGATATAATATTAAACAACTTTACTCAATTTACACAATCAATTGATAACACTTTCGCAACCGACCAGGAGTTATATGTTACATCTTCTAATTTAGATGCAGGAGAGTTTTAATATAAAAATAAAAAATATATTAGAATAACATCTACTTTAGTTGTCGGTTACATAAAAAATTAATATTTATAACGGAATAGCACATAATAGCGCAATAGAATAATAAAATAGAATAACCAATCCAAAAATATGGCACAAATCATTAGACACAGACGTGGTAGTTTAGAATCCCTTTCAGCAGCAACGGCATCGTTCCAAAAAGGTGAATTAATAATTGTATCTGGCTCATCAAACCTAACCACAACAAATGGTGCTGGTATGGTGTTTGCAGCTACCGAAAGTGGTTCAGTTCAAGCAGTAAATAGATTTTTAGTTGGAAACGCCGCACCAAATGTATTTAGTTCATCTACTTACAATGGGTTAGTTAAAGGTGTTCCTTACTATGCAAGTGGTAGTTCAACTTTATACTTACTTGGTTCTGACAAAAATGATATTCCAGATTTAACGGGTAACATTAGTAACTTTAGTTCATCGGTAGTAACTTCTTTTTCAGCAAGTAATGCAAGTATTACTGCATTATCTGCGAGTGTAGCAAATGTGACTGGAAACTTTAGTTCTTCAGTTGCACAAACATTTACAACTCAAAGTGCTAGAATCGCCGCATTAGAATCATTTAGTGGTTCTCAATTAACTCAAAATACTGCATTAGCAACTATTACGGGTTCTTTGATTGAATCCGCATCAACTGCAAAAACTACAAATGATTCACAAGGTGTTTCAATAACAAATTTAAACTCATTTAGTGCAAGTGTAAACACTTCAGTAGCAGCATTAAATAGTTCATCTGCATCTCAACAAACATCTATTGATGCATTAAATAGTTATACTTCTTCAAATACATCAACAACTGCATTAAACTCATTTACTGCATCGGCAGCAGAAAGGTTTACTGAAATAGGTGTAGTAAGTGGAAGTTTAATAGCATCAGCATCAGCAGCTAAAACTACAAATGACTCACAAGGAGTTTCTATAACAAATATAAATTCATTTACATCATCAGCAGCAGAAAAGTTTACTGAAATTGGAGTTGTTAGTGGAAGTTTAATAGCATCAGCATCAGCAGCTAAAACTACAAACGACTCACAAGGTGTAAGTATTACAAATTTAAATACAACCTCTGCGAGTGTAAATACTTCAATTGCAGAATTAAATACATATTCATCTTCATTAAAACAAGCATTTACCGCAAGTGGTGTTAATGTAACATTTAGTGGTGATGTAACTATTCCTGGTAACTTTACAGTTAGAGGTACTCAAACTATTGTAGATTCTACAACTGTTCAATTGGGTGATAATATTATTGAATTAAACGGAAGTGCAGCTGCAAATGGTGGATTGTATGTAAAAGATTCAACCAATCCAAACACCGCAACAGGTTCAATAATTTGGGATTCTACAAACGACTATTGGAAGGCAGGAGCTAAAGATGCTGAATCAAAAGTATTATTAGCAGGTGGAGATAGTGTAGTTAGTGGTTCATCACAAATTACCATCTCATCAACAACCGGGTTTGATACATATAGTGGTTCGGTATCCGCATCATTCGCATCAGTAATTGCAAATGTAGGTTCTGGTGTTGGAGTTTCTATAACAAACTTAAACTCATTCAGTTCTTCTACATTAGGTAGATTAACAAATATAGAATTATTTAGTTCTTCGGTTGAAACCAAATTAACTGAAATTGGTGTTGTTAGTGGTAGTTTAATTGCTTCCGCATCAGCAGCTAAAACTACAAACGACTCACAAGGTGTTTCAATAACAAATTTAAATTCATTCAGTTCTTCAGTATTAACTCAATTAACTGAAATTGGAGTTGTTAGTGGAAGCTTGATTGCATCGGCATCGGCAGCTAAAACTACAAATGATGCACAGGGTGGTAGATTAACTAATTTAGAAACAACATCTGCAAGTGTAAACACTTCAGTAACGGCATTAAATAGTTCATCAGCATCTCAACAAATATCAATTGATGCATTAAATGTTGTAAGTGGCTCAAATTTAACTAGATTAACTAACTTAGAAAGCACATCAGCAAGTGTAAATACTTCAGTAACTAATATTAACTTATTTAGTTCATCTGTATTAACGCAATTAACTGAAATTGGCGTTGTTAGTGGAAGTTTAATCGTTTCGGCATCAACTGCAAAAACAACGAATGATACACAAGATGGTAGATTAACAAATTTAGAATCTAAATCTTCAAGCGTTGATATATCGGTAGCAGCTTTAAATTCTTATACATCTTCTAATACTTCTACAACCGCATTAAATGCACATACGGCATCAGCAAATGAAAGATTTACTGAAATCGGTGTAGTTAGTGGAAGTTTAATAGCATCAGCATCAGCAGCTAAAACTACGAATGACTCGCAAGGTGTTTCGATTACAAACATAAACTCATTCAGTTCTTCAGTATTAACACAATTAACTGAAATCGGTGTAGTTAGTGGTTCATTGATTGCATCAGCATCGGTAGCCAAAACAACAAATGATTCACAAGGTGTTTCAATAACAAATTTAAATTCATTTAGTGCAAGTGTTAATACTTCGGTAGCAGCATTAAATAGTTCATCCGCATCTCAACAAATTAGCATAGATGCATTGAATGTTGTAAGTGGTTCTAACTTAGGAAGATTAGCAAACTTAGAAGTAACTTCTGCAAGTGTAAATACTTCAGTAACTAATATTAATAGTACAACTGCAAGTTTAAACACTTCGGTAGCAGCATTAAATACTTCATCAGCATCTCAACAAATTAGTATAGATGCGTTGAACTCTTACACTTCTTCTAACACATCTACAACTGCATTAAACGCACATACCGCATCTGCAAATGAGAGATTTACAGAAATTGGTGTAGTTAGTGGTTCATTAATCAGTTCGGCATCGGCAGCAGCAGTTGCAAATGCAAATCAAAATTTATTCACACAATCGGCAGAAACTAGATTTACTGAAATTGGTGTAGTAAGTGGAAGTTTAATTCTTTCAGCATCAGCAGCTAAGACAACAAACGATTCACAAGGACTTAGATTAACAAGTTTAGAATCCAAATCTGCAAGTGTTGATACTTCAATTACAAATTTAAATTCATTTAGTTCTTCTACATTAAGTAGATTAACAAATATTGAATCAACTTCTGCAAGTGTTAATATTTCAATAACCAATATTAATACTACAACTGCAAGTTTAAATACTTCAGTAGCAGCATTAAACACATATTCATCATCGTTAAAATCGGCATTTGAATTAACTGGTTCTAACGTAATAGTATTGGGTGATTTAACTGTAAAAGGTACAACAACATCGGTAGAATCTAATACAATTCAATTAGGCGATAATATCATCGAATTGAATGGTACGGGAGCAGCAAATGGTGGTTTATTAGTTAAAGACCCAACTGCACCTAATACGGTAAGTGGTTCTTTACTTTGGGATTCTACAAATGATTATTGGAAGGCAGGAGCATTAGGTTCTGAATCTAAATTATTAAGAGCAGTTGGTGATAATGTAGTTAGTGGTGGAGCTCAAATTGCAATTGCAGATTTAGATGGATATGCCGCTTACAATGATAATATTTTAGAAGAATTTAGTGCAAGTAATGCAAGTATCACTTCATTATCAGCGAGTGTAGCAAATGTGACTGGAAACTTTAGTTCTTCAGTAGCAACTTCATTCTCAGCAAGTAACGCTAGTATTACCGCATTATCCGCGAGTGTAGCAAGTGTAACGGGAGATTTTAGTTCTTCGGTAGCAACTTCATTTAGTGCAAGTACCGCATCTCAAACATTATTTAGTTCATCGGTAGCAACTTCGTTTAGTGCAAGTGTAGCATCTCAATTATCATTGAGTTCTTCATTCGCATCTTCTCAAACTGCACAAAATGATAGATTAGGTTTAATAGAAGCATCGACAGGAAGTTTAAATTTATTTACTTCTTCTATTGATAGTACTATTAAAACCAAATTAAATGTTGAAGGTGTAGTAAGTGGTTCTTCACAAATTACATACGCAAATATCTCATCTATACCAGCTGGAATAGTAAGTGGTTCTTCACAAATAACAGCATTATTGCCAGTAGGCACAGTAAGTAGTTCAGTACAAATTGATATTACTTCAACAACCGGATATTCAACATTTAGTGGTTCAATTGCAACATCGGTAAGTGCAAGTAATGCTAGAATAACAGCATTGGAAACAACAATTGATGGTGGAACTTATTAATAAAACAAAATAAAGAAATAACAAAAATATGGCAACAAATAACATAACTTCATCAATTTTATTAAAACGTTCAGGCGTCGCGGGTTCAAAACCAACAACCGCATCGTTAAAGGTAGGTGAAATCGCATTAAATACCTATGATGGTAAAGCGTTTTTACGCAAATCAGGTTCAACCGATGAGGTAGTAGAAATTGTAGTTACCGGAGCCGGTACAACGGGCTCGATTAACCTTAGTGGAGCAGTAACCGCATCTGCATTCGTTGGAGATGGTACATACTTAACAGGTGTAACTGCATCAATGAGACCTGATGACTATGATTTTAATTCTGACCCATTTGCTGGAAGTATTGGATACATACAAGGTAGCGGTTCTCTTTATAAAGTAGCAACTACATCTGATTCAATCGATTTTAGATATAACGATGTAACAATCGCAACTATTACCGCAGGTTCGGGATTTAGTGGTTCTCTTTATGGAATCGGCGATGTATTAGCATTTAGTGGTTCGGTAGCAGGTAGATTATATAACTTAGAAATATCGGCATCATTTGGACCAGATGGTGGAGAACTTTAATAGCAGATAAAAAATTTAATAAAACCCCTCTTAGTAGGGGTTTTTTATTTTATAGTATATTTATATCCGTAGTATATACTACATTTTTGTTAGATAACTTTAAAGGATTAGACATATGTCACAAATTGTTCAGCTGAAACGCAGTGCGTTATCGGGTAAGGTACCTGGTACAGGTTCACTTAATTTAGGAGAATTAGCATTAAATACTTACGATGGTAAGATATTTTTTAGACGTTCAGGTTCGACAGATACAATCCAAGAAGTAGTAACAACAAATTCCGTAGTAACGGGTTCTATTAGATTAGAGGGAACTGGTTCATTTGGTTCTTTAAAAGTAAATGATACACTCACTGTTAATCACGGTGAAACCATAATTAGTGGTTCTGCATTAGTAACAAATGACCTAACTATATTAGGAGCAGTTAATGCAAGACAATTCAATATTTCAATTATATCTTCATCTGTCCTTTTTGAAAGTGGCAGTTCTAAATTCGGTAATACATCCGATGATATACATTCATTTACGGGTTCGGTTCAAATTAGTGGTTCACAAAATATAAATGGTGGAATAAATATAACCGGTTCAATTATACCTGGTGTAACTAACACATATGATTTAGGTTCTGATACTAATCAATTTAGACACTTATACATTTCATCCGGTTCAATTTATATGGATGGAACTAAGGTATTTGGTTCAGAAACAATATTACCATCTATTGGTGCACAATTAGAAGGTGGTACAGTTTTCTATATCGCACCAGATAAATCATATGTTTTAATCGTTGATAATGATAACCTTACTGATGCTATTAGTGGTGGTACACGAGTAGATGCTGCAAGTGGGTCAGTAATAGGAACGGGAGAATCTAATACAAACATAATAATAGCAACCACCGGCCTTACACAAAATCCTGCTAGAAAAGCATATGATTCGGTTAGAGGGGGTTATTCAGATTGGTATTTACCATCGGTTGAAGAATTGTATTATGTAGCATTATATTCGGGAACGCTTGGCCAGGGGTTTTATTGGTCATCAACGGCTGGAACACTTAATGGTGGGCCAGGGTATAATTATCAATTAGTTAGAGGTGATGGACTTATTATTACTAATGGTGATAACGCAAGTTGGCCAGTTAGAGCAATTAGAAAAAGTACGACTCGTACAACAACATTACAAACTTTAACAAATCAAAATATATCGGGTTCTATATCCGTAACGGGAGCAGTAACCGCAACATCCTTTGTAGGAGATGGTAGTGGGTTAACCGGATTATCAGTAGATTTGGGTAGTGCACAATTAAATGATGTCGATGGAAATAATATCCCACCACGTTCATTTGCTGAATTATTTGTAGCATGTGCAGCATTGGACATAGTAGATTTAGATTTTGGACTATAATTAAAGAAAAAAGATATTACTATATTTATAAGAAACATAATAGAATTAAATGGCAGCTATATTTCAAATAAGAAGAGGTTCAGGTTCAGTACTTACATTACAAGATGGTGAATTGTATCTACACGAACAATCACGTTCCATATATGTAGGAACTGATAACGCAACTAACATACAATTAGCAAAATTGGATGCAGTAAATACGGGCTCTTTCAATGTTACGGGGGATATTACATTGGGTGGTACTATCACAATCGGTGATACTACTTCTGATAGTGTTGTATTCAATGCAGATTTAAGTTCTTCAATCATACCAGATGCAGACAGAGTATATGATTTAGGTAGTAATGCTAGATGGTATAAAAATCTATATGTTAATACGATATCAGCTTCATTTATTTCGGGTTCAATAGCAGGTATAGGTAATTTAGAAGCATTTTCTCAATCCGTAGATAGTAGATTAGATTATTTAGAAGGCCCTTTTAGTACATCGGTAGATAGCAGAATGGATTTATTAGAAGCTGCTATGAGTGGTTCTAATAGATTATATGTTTCTCCCGAAGGAATTGATACAAATGATGGTACAGAACCACATAAACCATTCAAAACAATTAAAGCAGCAGTTGAATCATTAGGTTCGGCAATAGCAAGTAATATAAAAAGATATACTATTTTTGTAGGTAGTGGTAATTATACGGAACAAAACCCAATAGCAGTTCCTCCTGGAGTTGCAATTGTTGGTGATACATTGAGAACAGTTAGATTAACTGCGGCAAATCCAACAAAGGATTACTTCCACGTACACGATTCAAACTATTTTTATGGTTTGAGATTTTTAAATTTACAAAACCCTGCATTCTGTTTCTCATTTCCGTGTTCTACTGCAAACGCAACAATAAGTGGTGGTGGTATTAGTTCCATAACAATGGTACATACTGAAAGTGGATATGCTGATGGTGAAAGTGTAAGTGTAATTATAGAAAAGCCAAATGCCGATGCCGGTGTTGCAGCTACGGCAACCGCAACTGTATCCGGTGGTACATTATCAATTAATCTAATTACAAATGGTAGTGGATATGTTGCAGGTGAAAAGCCACATATTTCTATTCAAGCACCAACAACTAAACGACCAATTATTGGAACATCACCATATGTTCAGAATTGTTCATCAATCACAGGCCCATTCACAACTGATGGTACTTTACTATCTCTTATACCGGGAAATGCAAATTATGCACCACTACCATATAACGTAAATGATGTAAGAAATGCATCTAACGCTGTAATTGGTTCGGGTATAATAGATGAGCAAGGAGCTGGTGGCGGTATCCGAATAGATGGTAATTTAGTTAGTGGAATATCTCCATTAGAATCATTTGTAGCAGATGCTTTCACACAGGTAAACCAAGGTGGACCTGGTCATTTAGTAATTAACAAAGGATATGCACAATTTGTATCGTGTTTTACTACATTTTGTACTTATGGATTCAAAACTGCAAATGGTGGTTTTGCAAATATTTCAAATTCGGTAATAGATTTTGGTAAAGAGGGATTGGTATCAAAAACTTATTTCCCAACAACATATAATACAGGTTCAGCATTAGAAACAAAAACTTCACAAGTAAGTGGATTTGTTATAGATGAAAACGGAGCAGGATACGTTGGACCAACTGCGGTTGTAACAATTACAGGCGGTGGAGCAAGTGTTCAGGCAACCGCTGAGGCAACTGTAAATGCAAATGGTTCAATTGATGAGATAGTATTATTAACAGGTGGTAGTGGATATACAACCCAACCATCGGTAGAGATAGCAGCACCAACTGGTCCAGGAGGAATCCAAGCAACAACTGTAGCAGGTAAAGCATTGATTAGTGGTGTTAGTGAAATGTTAATGGCATTGGAAAGTGGTAGTAGAGGAATTGATATTTCTTCTAATATGATTTTGAATGGTGTTGATTATTTAGTAACGGATGTAGCAGCAGTAGGTGGGCAACCAAATCAAAGAAGAGTAACAACTTATCCGGCGCCACCTTCAATTGCAACAAATAATCAAATTAAATTTCACCAATTATCAAACATCTCAACGGGTGGATTGGTAATGGAATATGTTGGTAGTGGTGTAACATATAACGCACTTCCAAAATTTGGTGGAGTTCCAATTAGAACGAGAGAAATAATAGAGTTTGCACCAGGTAGAGTTTTCTATTCTACGGTGGATAATATTGGTAATTTAAAAATTGGTGATTTCTTTTCGGTTAATCAATTGACGGGAGAAGTAACAATAGATGCAAACTCATTTAACTTATCAGGCCTTAACGCAATTGGACCATTTAAAAGAAATGGTGTAGCAGTTGGGGTAGTATTGCAAGAAGTAAGTAACAATACAACTTTATTAAACTCACAAGGTTTATTTGGAGAAGATACTGTTCCTACTCAATATGCCGTTAAAGAATATGTACAAGAAATAAATACGAGCTTAGATGGCAGATTAGATAAATTAGAAATCGCATCTGGCTCACTTAATACATTTAGTGGTTCAACTCTAACTCGATTAGAAAAAATTGAAACTTCTACCGGAAGTTTAAACGGATTTAGTGGTTCAACTCTAACTCGATTAGAAAAAATTGAAACTTCTACCGGAAGTTTAAATTCATATACAGCATCCTTAAAAGATGCAATATCAGTTAGTGGCTTAGATGCCGCATCAACTACTACTATTAAAGGAGATTTAATTGTAAACGGAACAACAACCGCTGTAAACTCCACAACTATTCAATTAGGCGATAACATCATTGAATTAAATGGTACGGGTATTGCAAATGGTGGGTTATTAGTTAAAGACCCAACTGCACCAAATACAATTTCAGGTTCTCTATTATGGGATTCTACAAATGACTATTGGAAAGGTGGAGCAGCTGGAAATGAAAGTAAATTATTATTAGCAGGTGGCGATGGAGTTCTTTCAGGTTCAACAGACTTTAACGCATTTTCAGTATCAGTAGATAGTAGATTAGATAATTTAGAAGCTTCAACGGCAAGTTTAAATACATTTAGTAGCTCAACTCTAACTAGATTAGAATTATTAGAAATATCAACCGGAAGTTTGAATAATGCAACTGCGAGTTTATATACTTCCGCATCATTAATGACAGCATCAATTGCATCATTAACATCTTCAGTTGTTGCATTACAAACGTTTAGTGGGAATGTTCAAACAAAATTTGATAATTTACAAACATATACAACATCGGTAGATGGTAGATTTACAACATTAGGAGTATATACCGGTTCAGTTAATGATAAATTTGGAACATTAGGACAAGTAACCGCATCTTTATTATCATATACATCATCTGCAAATGTGTGGAGTGGTACAATTGATAGTAAATTTGCTACATTACAATTATATACAGCAAGTGTTAATCAAACTACATTATCATTAAATGAATTTACTGAATCGGTTAATACTAAATTTGGTACTTTACAAACTTATACGAGTTCGATAAATAGTGATTTAACATCCATACATCAAACTACTCAAAGTTTAAATTCATTTAGTGCAAGTGTAACTGCATCATTAGTAAGAATAACTGCATCGATTGTTGACCACGAAGATAGAATACAATATTTATATGATATAGGTGGAATTGGTAATGGAAATCCATTAGTACCATTAAATCAATTTTCAGCATCTGCTAAAATTTCAATAGCAAACTTAGAATCGTTTACATCTTCAATCGATACAACTATAAAAACCAAGTTGAATATTGACGGAGTATTAAGTGGTTCAACTCAATTAATAGGATTATTGCCAGCAGGCGTAGTTAGTGGTTCATCGCAAGTGAACATATATGATGTGGAAAACTTCGCAACATTTAATGACGCAATTTCTGATGATATAAATGGTAAAGAAGAAGTAGCATCGGCAACACATACATTGGTATCTGGCTCATCTCAGGTGATAGCATTATTACCAGTTGGGGTAATTAGTGGTTCATCTCAAATAAGCTCCTTATTCGAACCAATAGCAAGTGCTACACGCACATTGGTATCAGGCTCATCGCAAGTATTAGGAGGAAGTGGAGTTTGGAGTGGTTCGGCACAAATGCCAGCAGGAGTTGTATCAGGCTCTTCGCAAATATTAGGAGGTTCTACTATTCATAGTGGTTCTACCGGCGATTATCAATTCAATTCAATTGGAGTTGGAACTTCACCATCAACTACGACAGGCGAAATTAGAGCATTAGGCGATATCACCGCATATTACTCATCTGATATTCGTTTAAAAGAAAACATAACACCAATTGAAAACGCATTATCAAAAGTTGAATCAATTAGTGGTAACACTTATGATTGGAAAGAAGGATATGATGATGTTCACTCTCATAAAGGAAATGATGTTGGGGTAATAGCACAAGAAATTGAACAAATACTACCTCAAATTGTAACAAATAGAGATAATGGATATAAAGCAGTTCAATATGAAAAAATAATTCCATTATTAGTTGAAGCAATTAAGGAATTATCGGAGAAAATAAAGCAATTAGAAAATAAATAGATATTTATAAGGGTATAGGGAATTTCTTGTACTTTAACTAAAAAAAAGAGTAAACTAAAATGGGACTTAAATTTAGACGCGGTAGTACCGCACAACAATCCGGTTCATTAGCATTCGGAGAACCATATGTGAACACCACATTGGGAACATTGGTAGTAGGTGGAGCAACAGGCGATATCATACTATCATCAACAGGTACGGGAAGTACCGGTAATTTTGGTGCAATCTCTGGTTCGGGATTGGATATTACAGGAAATGCAAATATAGCAGGTAACTTAACATTAGGTGGAAAATTAACAATAGGAGATGCATCATCCGATACTGTTAATGTAGTAGCATCTTTAAGTTCATCACTTATTCCATCAGTAACAAACGCATTTGATTTAGGTTCTGAAAATTATTTTTGGAGAGACCTTTATATATCAACAGGTTCAATCAAATTTGTCGGAGCAGCAGGAACGGTAGTAGGTACATTATCTAATAGTGGTAATGGAATGGCTTTAGATGGTGGTATAGTAGCAAATGGTAATAGTACATTTGGTACTTCATCATTAGCAGTAACATCAGTAACCGGCTCATTAAGAGTTAGTGGTTCATTAAATGTAATAGGTGGTATCAACGGAGTAATAAATGCAACAAATGGTGTTGTATCGGGTTCATCACAAATAATTAGTATATTAGATTCATTAAATACATTTAGTGGTTCAGCGTTAACAAGATTAACCGCATTAGAAGTTGAAACGACTAATTTAGAAACATTCACATCTTCAATCAATACAACTATTAAGAGTAAGTTGGACGCAGATGGTGTAATTAGTGGTTCATCACAAATATTGGGTGGAAGTGGATTAGTAAGTGGTTCATCTCAAATAACTTTAAGTTCAACAACAGGGTTTTCAGCATATTCAACATCAGTAGATAGTAGAATCACAACTGAAAAGGGTAGAGTAGATGCAATCTTATCAGCAGCAGATGCAGATAAAGATACTTTTGCAGAAATCGTAACTTTAATTAATTCAGTAGATTTATCAAATGATACTTCTTTCGCATCATTCTATACTGCGAGTGTTGGAAGATTAAACAATTTAGAATCAACATCTGGAAGTGTAAATGTTTCTGTAAGTAATTTAAATACATATACAGGTTCAAACGATACAACTAACGGAACACAAAATACAAGATTAACGGCATTAGAAGCATCAGCATCTACTGCATTATCTACAAATGGTACACAAGCTACTTCAATTACAAATTTAAACTCTTTCAGTTCTTCTGCATTAACGAGATTAACTGATTTAGAAGGTAAAGATTTTAGTATTACTCTAACAGGCGATGTGACCGGTACAGGCACTGTAACAAATTTAGGTAACGTTTCATTCGCAACTACAATCGCAGCTGATTCAGTAGCATTAGGAACTGATACAACAGGTAACTATGTTGCGAGTTTAGTAGCAGGAACAAACATTACACTTTCTAACAATAGTGGTGAAGGAGCAACTCCTACAATTGGATTAACAAATAATACAATTAGTGGTATTTCATTAGGTTCTAATTTAGGAACTTTAACAATTGGTACGGGATTAAGTGGAACTTCATACAATGGTTCGGCTGGAGTAACAATTGCAAACACAGGTGTAACTTCAAATGTTGCCGGAACGGGTGTAACTGTAAGTGGAGCAACGGGAGCAGTAACAATATCAATTGGACAAGCAGTAGCAACTTCATCAAACGTACAATTCAACTCATTAGGTATTGGTATGGCAGCATCCGCTACCGCTGGTAGAATTGACGCAACAAATGATATCGTAGCATTTTCATCTTCAGATATTCGTTTCAAAGAAAACATTACTCCAATCGAAAATGCATTGGATAAGATTTCTAAGATTAGTGG
>ENA-OSIY01001207-OSIY01001207.1-marine-metagenome-genome-assembly--contig:-NODE-1207-length-14014-cov-6.117385_pt1 | contig 14014 bp, 12 predicted proteins | sample MGYA00237884_ERZ534233 | MGnify/ENA primary metagenome ERZ534233 (study PRJEB26412, sample SAMN06343840) | marine metagenome | isolation source: estuarine water | place: USA: Columbia River Estuary... | reverse complement strand
AGCGCCAAGTTTTGGTTTACCAAACTCTAATGGTAGTTTTCCACAAGGTTGGGGAGGAAGCTCAAGCATTATAACTTGGGATGCAAGTGCCGAAAAGATTATTATTAATGATACAGTTAACGGGTATAGAAAAATATATGAATTTGGGAACATGAGTCAGTCAAATTTATGGAAAATTGCTGGATTGGAACAAGGTGTAACATATTATTGGAGTGTTCAAACAATTGATAATACTTTTGCAGCTGGTACTGGGTTTGATAATGATGTATTGGATACTATAAAAAAATCTGATGGAAAGATAATTTGTGGTGGAGGTTTTACTTCTTATAATGGAACAACTCAAAATTATATAACTAGATTAAATTCCAACGGACCTCTCGATACGAGCTTTAGTATTGGCGACGGGTTTGATAACTATGTGCGTGCAATTGCAATTCAACCCGATGGTAAAATACTTGTTGGCGGTGATTTCTATCAATATGATGGAACCTATGTAGGATCTATTATAAGACTAAATTCTGATGGGACTCTCGATTATGATTTTATTGAACTTTTAGAAGGTTCCGTGAAAACAATCGCAATCCAACCCGACGGTAAAATACTTGTTGGCGGTTCTTTTACAGCTTTTGGTCGCAACTGCATCGCAAGATTAAATTCTGATGGAACTAACGATACGAGTTTTACTACTACGGGAACTAGTGGCACTCCTATAAATAGCATCGCAGTCCAGCCAGATGGTAAAATAATTGCTGGCGGTGAATTTACACTTTATAACGGTTTATCTCAAAGCCGCATTGTAAGACTAAATACCAATGGCAGTGTTGATACAAGTTTTACTGTTGGATCGACATTTAATGGTGCGGTAAATACTATATTAATCTCTTAAGGACAATAATGTTATCATTCCTACCACTATCAACAACCCCATTATCATCATTAGGTGGAATTAGCCCACTTTATGTGTCTGCGATATTCAACGCCGAAGGCAATTTAGACCTGTCGCCAACCATAAGACTCTATGAATCAGCGAGTTTTGACTGTTTTGCAAATTTCGAAGCTAGTTTATACGCAGTACGTCAGATAAATGTGTATTATACTGTATACGTAACTACAGATAAAAATCACACAATGACATTAAATACAAACGATCTTGAAGTTTTATACAGAGCCTCTGATTACACTTCAAATTTTTATGTAAGTACAGATTTAAATTACCAACTCGCATTAACTCAATCACTAGATTTACTACTATATGCAGTAAAGGAAACTCAAGATGGCTTCTGAAATACACTATGGTGATATTGGAGTTAACTTTAATATAACGGTTATGAATGATACGGTTCCATTAGACGTTTCTAATGCTGATGATATATACATTATATTTCAAAAACCCGATAGTAGCGATCTTACAAAAACAGCCTCTCTTACCACAAATGGTACAGACGGCAAAATAAAATACACTACAGTCGCGGGTGATCTTGACCAAACTGGAACTTGGCAAATCCAAGCTAGAGTAGACTTCGGGGCCAGCGTCTTTTCTACAGATATTCAAAAATTTAAAGTCTATAGGAATATATAATATGGCATGGCAAAATGAATTAACGATTATAGTAAGACACATTATCGGAGATTTGGACTCTGATAGTTATAGCTTTTCAGATAGCAGAATAGAAGAGTCTATATTAGTTGCCGCTCAACTAATCCATAATGAAATGGAATTTGTTATAGATTATAATATAGAAGTTGATAATGGATCTTTAAGTCCCGATCCAACAACTACCCCAGTTGGCACAAGTAATAAAGATGATGATTTTATAGCTCTTTGTTGCTTAAGATCGGGTTTATTATTAACTAATAGTTTACTCAGAACGTATGCTCTCAAATCTTTTTCTATTAGAGATGGGGCTTCTTCATTGGATATGAGGGGCGTTGTTGCTGGATTAAAAATAGTTAATGATGATTTAACTAAAAAATATGAAAATGTTAAAATGGCATACGAAACTGGCAAACTTGGCCTTGGAAAAGTTGTTCTTTCGCCATATTCTCCGGGTTCAGATACTGCAAATCGTGGTTATATAGATTATAGAGCTGGGTTCTTCTCTTAATTAAAAGGAAATAAAAATGCCGAATGCAGACATTTCAGATGTAATAAAGGGTACATATGCCCAACGTGATGGCAGAATTGTACTCCAAGCTCAACTAGCTGATCCTCTTGGATACAAATCATTAAATCCACCCGTTATTAAGGGTTATACACCAAATGAGTTCTACTCTCGTATGGATACAAGGCTTGATCGTCCTCGTTACTACTGTTCAACTCCATCAGGATTACCTTACTAAGATGTCTATATCCTTACCTCCAGAAATTTTTAAAGCGTATAACGATGCCGTAGATAATATCTGGAATAGGAGTATTACATTAGTATATCCTGAACTCAGGGAAGAATGCCCAAACTGCACATTTAATGGGTTGAGGTCCAACGGCGTGTATAAGACTGGTGGACCATATCCATTTGAAGCGGGTTTCTTGTGTCCTTTTTGCGAAGGAGCAGGATTTAAAATGATTGAAACTACAGAAGTAATTAAGGCAAGAATATATTATTCTCAAAAAGACTGGATTAAAGTTGGGCCACAAGTTCAATTACCCAATGCTGCCGCTCAAATTGTAGCAAATATGAAAGATCTTCCTAAATTACAGCAATGTAAATATTGTATACCTCATTATTATGATAATATAGACAACTACAACAATCAAAAATTACAACGTATTAGCGATTTCTATCCACAGGGGTTCCTCCAAAATCCCCAAAAATACGTTGTTACATTCTGGACTGCATACAATGAATCTCAAGGGTAATATAAAAATAATAGATTCAAATATAAAGGTTGAAGCCAACATACTTAAATCAATGTATGAGGGCGTTAAGAATATATTATTTAAATCTAAACCCAATATAGAGTCTAGAGTAAAACAACTTGTTCGCGAAGCTCTTTATAAGTGTCCCGAAATAGAATCCCTCCAAGGTGGCAAACTTAAATTTGATTTTGGATTAGATAGCGACCCAACACAAGAGATAGTAGAAGCAATTGTTGCGTCAACATATGTATACTTTAAAAACTTTAAATTGGTAAAGAATGGGTATTCAAATGTCCTTAGCGTATATATTCAGCCGAGCGACTTTATTAACTTGTTTAGTTTATCTTCTGCAAGTGTCGTTACCGAAAAGGGGGTTGAATTACCTTGGTTAAGCTGGTTATTAACTCAGGGGGATACTATTCTTATTACCCAACACCATGTGACTTATGGCGCATATGTTGATAGTAGAAGTGGTGGAGCAGTTATGAAACCCGGTGGGATATTTAAAGTAGATTCTAAATTTTCAGGAACTCCCGATGATAATTTTATAACACGGGCTTTAGAAAAATATCAACAACAAATAGTAGACACGATAGGAAAAAGCTTATGAGTTATAACTATGGACTTGTTGGAGTAGAAAATACTCAAGACTCAACACTATCTAATATCTTAATTGATAATTTTGTTACATTTCTTGACTGGGGGTTTTTGGACAAAGGTGGATTTAATAATATTAATATACCTAGCTCTGGAATGTATGGCGGTTCAAAAAGCGAATTAAGAATAGCAAATGACCCGAATTATGTAACTGGGCAAGTATGGCAAGGCTTTAGAGAAAACTGGGCTTGGGAAACAGGGATAAATAAAACCACCCAACCAATCGCTATTTCCGGCATATATGTTAATAATAATTTCTTGCCATATACATATAAGCCTGCGTCTGGCTATTACACTGGGCCAAGTGCCACTGGATATAGAATAAATTACCAAGACGGGAAAGTTATATTTAATACTCCTCTCCCTGCAACTACTTCTGTTAAATTAAATTACAGTTATAAATGGGTAAAGGTTGATCGCGCGGAAGGTGTTGGCTTCTTTCGACAAATTCAAAACAACGATTTTAGAATAGACAGTAATTTTTTAAATGGTTCGGGCGATTGGGTCCAATTAGGTCAAACTAGAGTTCAACTTCCCGCTGTTTTCGTAGAGGTGGTCCCCAATAGAACGTATGAAGGTTTACAGCTTGGCGGGGGCCAATGGGCTAATACTGATATACTTTTTTATGTATTGTCTAATCGTGAGCCAGATTGTTCTAATTTGCTAAATATAATTTCGTATCAAAACGATAGAATTATAAATTTATTTGATAGCAATAGAATATCTCGCAGTGGTGTATATCCTATGACCTTCAAAGGCGACCTCGTAGATAGACAATACGACTACCCTTATTGGATTGATAATTATCCAACGTATAATAATTGTAGAATATTTAATACAAAGATAAATAACATTACTCAGATTTCAGTTGACTTTTATGTTGGGACTGTTAGATGTTCTACTCAGGTAAAGTTATTACCTGTTACATAATTTTTGTGTATAATTTTATAGCTTATAAGTCGTTATTCCATAGATCTATGAATGGAGAAATAAATTATGTCAGATCGTATTTTTTATGCAATACAAGCGGTTGGCCTTCAACCTCAAGATACAGCTAGTGGTGGTGATATTACTTGGTTGCAGGGCGTTCAATCAGTAGGCATTACAACCAATTTTAATCTAGAGCAAGTTTTTGAACTTGGTCAATTGGCTCTCTATCAAAACGTAGAAAATGTCCCTGAGATTGAAGTTACAACAGAAAGAGTCCTTGATGGACACGCGACAACATACGGAACTGCCGTTGGTAAGACTGTTGCGGCTAATAATATCGTATTAGCTTCAACTAAACAATGTGGTGTTTATTTAATTATATATCCAGATACAGAGACTGCGGCCACTGGAGCAAGTTACAGTTCTAAAGTGTATTGTTCGGGGATGAGACCTAGTAATATTACTTATACATTCCCAGTTGAAGGCAATGCAACTGAATCAGTAACATTTGTAGGTAATAGCAAATCATGGACAAGTTATAATTCCGAAGATACGCCAGAATACTTCAAGGGGATTACAGAAACTACATATGATGCCCCTTATGGAAATTCTGATACTAATAAAACTGTTTTTCGTAGACAGCACTTCGTTTCTGGATCGCCAAGCGTTATCCCAACTGAAGTTTCAAGCAATAGTATGAAAATTCAAACTATCACAGTTACAGCCGACATTGGACGTGAAAATATTTTTCAACTCGGTCAGTTTAGGCCATATGTTAAATATGCCAATTTCCCTGTTGCAGTCACTTGTGATTTTGAAGTTATCTCTCTTAATGGAGATGGAATTTCTACTAGTGGTGAAAACCCATCATTGGGAGATAGACAAATTACACTTAAATTTGATAACGGCGCAGGAGCTACGATTGAAATTGATTTAGGTCCAAAAAATAAATTGACAAGTGTAAATTATACAGGCGGCGATACTGGTGGCGGCAATGCTACAATGACATACTCCTTTCAAGGATTTAACGCCTTTAAAATAACTACAAATCCTAATTAATTTAAAGGAGGATAAAAATGTCAGATCGTATATTTTATGCTATACAAGCAGTTGGGCTTGAGACTGCGGATACCGGAACCGGAGTTATTACTTGGTTGCACGGTGTTCAATCAGTTGGCGTGACTACTAATTTTAATCTTGAACAAGTGTTTGAATTAGGACAGCTCGCCCTTTATCAAAACGTAGAAAATGTTCCTGAAATTGAAGTGACCACCGAAAGGGTTCTTGATGGACATCCGTGTACATATTTATCTGCTTGTCCTTCTGGCAGCGATAACGTAGTAGCCGCCGCTTCGCAAAAAGCGGGTGTTTATTTGATTATCTATCCAGATACAGAGACAGCTGCTAGTGGCAATGTGGTAGGGACAAAATTATTATATTGCTCAGGTATGAAACCAAGCAATATTACCTATACATTCCCAGTTGAAGGTAATTCTACCGAATCTGTAACATTTGTAGGCAATAATAAAGTATGGCAAACGGGCGCTATTACAAATAAGCAATATCCAACAGGAAATTATTACGCGCCAATAAGTGCAGCAACATATGATAGCCCAACTGGAATTCCAAATTCTGGAACTGTTTTTCGTAGACAGCACTTTATCCCAGCCTCATCTGCTTTAAATCCAGTATTCTTTTCGGTTTTGCCAGCGGAGGTGCTTGCCGCTTCTGGTAAAATTCAAAGCATTACAATTACAGCAGATATTGGGCGTGAAAATATCTTTGAACTTGGATATTATCGTCCATATGTCAAATATGCTAACTTTCCAGTTTCTACGACATGTGATATTGAGGTTATTTCTCTTCAAGGAGACAAACTATCCACAAATTTAGACGATTACACTTTAAGTGATCAACGTATTGTAACTAGATTTAGAAATGGTCCAACTGGCGTAACTGGAGCTAAACAATTCTCCGTTGATCTAGGACGTAGAAATAAATTGTCCAGTGTTAATTATACAGGAGGTGATACAGGTGGCGGTAATGCTACAATGACATTCTCTTATCAGGGGTTCAACGCATTTATTGTAACCCAAGGCACTCAATAATTTTAAGTTAGGTTATCAGGATGAATAGGACGGACTGTTTAGCATATAGAATAATGAAGGGCCATCTCAGCTTTTGCAGGGATGGTCTTTCTTTATTTATTAAAGAGCCATCGCCAGATATAATGTTTGAATCAATCAACATATACAATGAAGTATATGAAAGTGCATATGGGGCTGGAGCTTATCTCAAGGATGAAATATTAGAATTCTTATATGAGAAAGATTTCTACAGTCCTTTTGATGATATGGAAAAAGATAAATTAAAAAAATATATAGAAGATTTAAAACTAGCTTGCTTTCAGAATTATCAAAGAGAGCGGGAGTTGTTTGGCATTAAACAAATGATAAAAACCGCAGAACAAAATATGGCAAAGATATATAGAAAGAAACACCAGTTTGATCATATAACATGCGAGGGGACTGCTACGCTTGCTCAATGGAATTGGATTATAGAAAATTCAACTTACTATTCTACGGGCGAACGATATGACTGGAGTAAGTTTTCACCCTCCTTCTTAATGTCATTCTACGAAGAGTCCGTTATTATGTCAGAAGAATTTAGAACTATAGCTAGATCTGATATATGGAGACCTGTATGGAATCTTGGAAAAAAAACGGGTAATCTTTTTGATAAACCTTCAAGTATGTTAACTAGAGATCAGCTAGCATTGTGTTCATATTCTACAATGTATGATTCAGTATATGAAAGTAGTGAGTCACCCCCGGATACAGTTATTGAAGATGATGACTGTTTAGACGGTTGGTTTATAGATCAAAAACGTAAACAAGAAAAATACAAGAAGGATTTAGATGCTCAGAAATTTACTTCTAACAAGAAGATAGCTAAAGCGCCTGAAGTCTTTGTTGTTGCATCGTCGGGTAAAGAAGCAGAATATGTTGAGTCACTGAATAGTCTTCAAGCTCAGCATATCAAGAAGCAAAGAATGCAAACTGTTGAAAATAATAAAACCGCTACTGATCTCGATTTCATGGACGTTGCGATTGATAGGCAAGCTCAAGAAAATCAGGCACTTTTCAATAAATTTAAAGGAAAATAAAAATGGATGATTTTTCACAATACCTAAAAAAGTCTTTCGACTTAAAGCAGAGAAAAGAAGAAAGACAAAAGGAACTGTCTAAGGATAAACTCCTAGGAGTGACTAAAAAGAAGGTTCAGACGACAATGATAGGGGCGATTTCTACTGTAGAGAATCACCTTGGATTTTTGTGGGATGTGGAAAATCCTACAGCAGAGCAAAAGCAATTAAAAATTATTTTTGAAGATATGAGGTCCGAAATACTAGATCGTGGTAATACACAAATAAGGAACTTGGAAAACGAATTTTCAAATTATGATATCAGTTGGAAGAATTATACAATTAACTTACCAGTTATTAATCGAGGAGATAGATAAATGTCAGAAGGATACAGAACAGTGGTAGAGGGCGATGTTACGGTTCTTGTCAAGAAACCTAACCGTAAAGACCTTAACGAATCTCAAATTGCTTATAATAAAGCTTGGAGAAAATCACTTGAAGAAAAGGCTATTCTTCGTCAAAAATTAAACGATTATTTGACTGAGCAAGGCGTGTGGAGTGATGACAAGCAAAAGCAATATGAGGATTTTGTTAAAAAGATCAATGATAGAGAATTAGTTCTTAAAAAGGGTGGAATCCCCCTTAAGAAAGCTAAGTCGATTGCTCTTGAACTAAAGAGACTAAGGGCTAGCTTTAGAGAACTTATCTCGGAAAGGACTTCTTATGATAACAATACGGCAGAAGGAACAGCAGACAATGCTAGATTTGATTATCTTGTATCTGTTTGTGTAATTGACCCTTCTAACAAACAACCCGTATTCAAGAATATCGACGACTATAACGAGCGAGGCGCTGAACCTTGGGCATTAAAAGCTGCCGGGGAATTGGCAAACTTCTTATATGATCTTGATCCTAATTATGAAAGTAATCTTCCAGAGAACGACTTTCTTAAAAAGTTTAAATTCACTGATGACAAGGGTCGTCTTGTGAACAAGGATGGACATCTTATTTCTATCGACGAAGATGGCGTTGAAAGACTTATTGATGACAAGGGCTTTTATATTGCATATAATGAAGATGGCACTCAATATTTCATTAATCGAAGTGGCGAAAAAGTCGAAAGAGATGAGGATATTGTTCAACAACCCTTCTTGGATGACGATGGCAATGCCGTCGATACTTCAGAGGTCGTGGCTGAGGTCGAAGAAAAACCTCCTGAATCTAGCGACGAAGTAAAAAAAGTTAAGAAAAAGAAATCGGATTCTACTGAATAATTGTGTAATATAAGGTAGGATGGAAAGTAGCTACATGCTGGATAGTGTCCTTGTTTTAATATATGGTACTACCCAGCATGTACACGTTTATAGAGGAAAACATAAATGGCTCAAAAGTTCACTATCACTGCTGAATTAAACTTACAAACTAAAAATTTAAGTCAGGTTGTTAACAATTTAAAGCAGCAGTTCCAAGGGGCCAACTTAAATATTAAAATTAAAGACTTGGCTAAAGCTGAGGCTTCAGTTCGTAATATTTCTAAAGGGGCAAAAGACGCACAAGGCTCTTTTAATTCCTTGGGCAGTAGCATTGCGTCCGCAGCTAAAAAATTCACTGCGGTTACATTGGCTACTGGAACTTTTGTAGGGCTTGCAAGGGCTGTAAAGGGCGCTGTGAGCGATGCCGTTGAGTTCGAGCGTGAAATGGTCAAGATCGCACAAGCAACAGGTAAAACCGTAGCACAACTCCAAGCACTGAGAAGTGAAGTTGGATCGGTAGCTTCGGGTTTTGGCGTTTCATCTAAAGAACTTATTGAAGCTGCCCGTAATTTAACTCAAGCTGGCTTTGCCGCTGATAAAGTTACAGGAGCATTAAAATTATTGGCCCAAACAGAATTGGCCGCTACATTTGATTCTATCGGAGATACTACAGAGGGAGTTATCGCGGTTCTCAATCAGTTCGGGCGCGAGGCTCAGAGGACTGGTAATGAGATAGACTTCTTAGAGAAATCTTTATCTGCAATTAATCAGGTTTCTAAAGAATACGCTGTTGAGTCATCGGACTTAATCACCGTCATTAGAACTACAGGTTCTGCGTTTGAAACTGCTGGTGGAAGTCTTAATGAATTAATTGCCTTATTCACATCAGTAAGAAGTACAACTCGCGAATCAGCAGAAAGTATCGCAACAGGCTTTAGAACTATATTTACAAGAACCCAACGTCTTGATACAATTAATAATCTTAAAAAATTAGGGATTGAATTACAAGACGCTGAGGGTAAGTTCGTTGGTCCAATGGAAGCGACTAAAAGATTGAGCATTGCTCTCTCGTCGATTGACCCTAAAGATTTTAGATTTAATCTTATCGTTGAACAATTAGGTGGATTTAGACAGGTTTCTAAAGTTATTCCCCTTATCCAACAGTTTGGAGTAGCTCAAAAAGCTCTCAACGTAGCTCAGGGGTCTAGTGGGTCTTTGGCTAAAGATGCACAAACCGCACAACAATCTTTAGCTGTTCAAATACAAAAAACCCGCGAAGAATTTTCAAGGTTTATACGGGATTTAACTGAAAGTAAAGCCTTTAAGGACACTGCTAAGTTCTTACTTGATATGGCTAATGCTTTTATCAAAGTTGCTGACGTTCTTAAGCCCCTTATCCCCATGATGGCGGGTTTTGCGTCGATTAAAATTGGTCAAGCTCTTCTTCCCGGACTTAAATCTCTTACGGGGTCTGCTCAAAAAAGACATGAAGGTGGAAAAATCCACGCTTTTGCTAGCGGTGGACTTGTTCCCGGATCTGGCAATAGTGACACTGTTCCAGCAATGCTTACTCCCGGTGAATTCGTTATTAAGAAAAGTTCTGTAAAGAAATTGGGTGTTGATAGTTTAACTAATGCAAATAAGTACGCTGGAGGTGGAGCGGTTCAGTATTATGGAACAAATACTGGCGCTGGAGCGGTAAAAGAAAATGATAAAGCTAGACGTAAAGAGATTATTAAAAATGTTAAAGGTGTAAAAACAGCTAATACAACTGGCAATTTTTCTACACAAGGAAAAGGTAAGCAGGGAATTATTCAGGCCGCTCCGTTAAAAGGAGCAAACCCTTTAGAGTTTGGTGGAGCTTTTTTAAGACCAGCGACTTCTGGCAAGATTTCATCACAAATTAAGCAAACGCTTAGTGGTAATGTCCCGGTTTCTGGCGAACTATCTCTGCTAGATGATAATATAAAAGACGCCATTAAAAGTAATAAAAGTGGTGTCAAAGGGTCTAGTTCTGGTCTTTTAAATTTTAAATTACAAGCAAGATCATTAAATCCAGATCTAGGCAAAAGAATTGATAAAAGTATTAAATCCTATGTTATAGGAGCTATTGATAAATCTACTGAACTACTAGGATTAGTAGATTCAAAAACAGCTAGCAATGCTGATCTTGGGGCTATTATTAAAAAGGCTAACGTAGACAGTATAGTTGGAAATATATTTGAAGCTATGCTTGCAAACGCTGGAGCGCCATTTGATAGCAATGCTCCGTCATCTGCAACATTTGACTTTAGAAATGGTCTTGGAGCTAGAGCATCTCTGTTCGGTGACAATGCATTAGAAAATATTCCAACTGATGCTAAGTCAACATATACAACATCAAATATTGGATCGTTCATCAAGAAAGCTAAAAACTTTATCAAAGATGAAATAAAAATTAAAAAGGCTGAAGCCGCTACCCCTATGCAATCTTGGGATAGTTTATCTGATGAAAAAAAGAATAATATTCTAGATAATAGTAAACTAGGAAAAGTTGAAAAGAATAGAATATTAAATAAAAGTAAAGGATATCAATCTGCATTAAAATCCCTTAACTTCTTTGCAAATGGGGGTTCTGCTGAAGGTTCTGATACTGTTCCCGCTATGCTTACGCCGGGCGAATTTGTTATCAATAAGAAATCAGCAGAAAAGATTGGTGGATCTGCATTAAATAGAATGAATAAGGTTGGTAAGTTTGCTAATGGTGGCCCTGTTGGAGTTCAATACTTATCTCCGGGCGGTAGACTAAATGCCGCATTCCCACTCCCCCAAAATGCATTTGGAAGTAAGGTGGCTTCAGCTGGAAATATTCCAAGCAATTCCCAATCAAGCTCTGCAATTAATGAAGTATCTAATACAGCAAATGAATTAAAAGATAGTCTTAATAAAATTCTTGAAGCTTCTAATAACACTTCATCAGGCATGTTATTGCTTGGGGCATCGGTCGCATCAGTTGTATCACAAATGTCAGGCATTGATAAAGAATATGCCGATATGATTACTGCATTTTCTGGCACATTTGGCACAATTCAGGGTATTGGTCAATCTTTGAAAAATACCGGAGCAACCATAGCTGCTCAAATTATTGTAAGCAAAAATCATAAAAAAGCAACACAGGAAGATTCGCAAGCTTTAGTCCAACACAAAACTGCTGTAAATGCAGATTCTTCAAAGGAAAGTCCTTCTTCAAATAAAATTACACAAAGGTTTGAATCTGGTCTAAAAATTGCGGAAGGGGCTATTACTGGATTTGCACTTGCTTCGGCAGCACAAGCTGCCCTTGTGGCAAGAGATAATGCAATTGCAGAAAAAGAATCTAAAAAACTTGAAAAGGCTATGGAAGGCTATACTAAAGATTTAACTGGCGAAGCTCAAGTTCGTTCACAGATGACAAACACGCTTATGGCGGCTGAAAAAGCTCAAGCTAGAAGCAATGCTATGTCTAGCAAAGAAGCTACGGGTGGCGCTGTAGCAGGAGGAGCTATAGGTGGTTTAATAGGTGGTCCAATGGGAGCTGCCATAGGATCAGCAATTGGAATGACCGTAGGGGCTGAACTTTCAAATGCTTTCGATGCCGCAAAAGTTTCAAAAGCTTCTGAGCAATTAAGTACTGCATTTCTAACTGCAACTGCTGCGACTTTTGAATTTAATAAGTTCATGCAAAAAATTGATGAAAAAAGTGCAACACAGGTAGGTGACCAATTTAATAAAATGACGGGGGAATTGGCCAAGGCCCAAGGAAAGCTAGCCGAATTTGATCCAACTGTATTAGATACTGGTTCAGAAACAATGAAGGCTAATTTCTTAAAAACTACCGACACTGTAGACACTTTAAGAAGAAATTTTGATCAACTTTCTGGAGTTATAACTGGGAGAGTTGTTAAAGCTATGCAGGAAGCTGCAAAAGTTGGAGTTGTTTTTGATAGTAAAAAAATAGGAAAATATGTTGATGACTATACAGAAAATCTGAAAAAGGTTTCTGATGCTAAATATAGTCCACAGATCGCTAGAGCTAAAGGTCCGGGAGAAAAGCAAGCTCTCAAAGATCTAGGAGAGCAAGAAGTAAAATTAGCCGCAGCTGAATTTAAAAAAACCTTATTAGAATCAAGCATCCAAATATTAAAGCAAGAAAAAGCTTTGATCCAAGAAAGAGAAGCAAGGGAAAAGGTCATAGGAAGTTTAGTTCAAGAAAATGCACTTAAGGCTGGATTAGAAAGATATAATGCAGCTATTAATAAAGCTGCTGATAGCTCCGATGAATTAGACGCCGCTTTTAGTGATAGTGTACAAGGATTAAAATCTTCTATTCCTAGCTCAAAAATATTTGACATGCAATTTCCAGATCCTAGCGATTTAAATGCGGCTCTTGAAAAAGTAAAAGAAATTGGCCCGCTGGGAGAAAAGCTTGCGAGTAATTTTTCAGATTTAAACAAAGTTACCCCGGTTTTAGATACAGTTCTTACTCAATTAGCATCTAAAAAATTTGCAGATATAGATATTAATAAAGATCTTGACAAAGTAATTTCTGAGTCATTTGGTATAGATGCATCCGGGTTGGTTGGTAAAGCTTTAAAAAATATGATTCAAAAAGCCTATACTAATCAAGAAGGAGATGGTGGTGCTGGAACTATTGATAGAGAAAAAATTAAACAGCAGTTTGAGGGCTTTGCGGACGAGCTAAGAAAGAGTGGAAGTAGTATTTTACAAGCTTTTGAACAAACTGAACAAAAGCAAAGGGCTATTGCCGATAAATTAATACAGTCAGAGCAAAGAAAATTAGAAATTGCCAATGAAGGTATTGATTCATACAGTAGAATGAATGACGCTATTTCTAAAGCTATGGGTAAAGATATCCCATTAGTTCAAAAGAATGCTATACGTTTTGCAAAAACAATGAATCTATTGGGTAAAAGCGCTGGGAAAAGCATTCCTCAAATTGGCAAAGACCTTAGTGATGCAAGAAAGAAATTAGCTTCTGGAACTCTTCAACCTTTAGATGCCGCTAGGGTTTCTAACGAAGCTAAAAATTTAGAACAAGCCCTTAAAAACTTATCTGATCAAAGTGGCAGAACTTCTGATACCCTTAACGAACTTGAAAAGTATAAAGCAGCAAGAGAGCAAGTTCAAAAGAAT
>ENA-OSIY01001206-OSIY01001206.1-marine-metagenome-genome-assembly--contig:-NODE-1206-length-14018-cov-7.291514_pt1 | contig 14018 bp, 6 predicted proteins | sample MGYA00237884_ERZ534233 | MGnify/ENA primary metagenome ERZ534233 (study PRJEB26412, sample SAMN06343840) | marine metagenome | isolation source: estuarine water | place: USA: Columbia River Estuary... | reverse complement strand
TTGTATCTCCAGCTGTGTTGACTGTATTGCAATCTGCAACTACATCAGCATTTGCTCGTACAACAGAAGGTACATTCGAAGCTCCAACTAACACTAAGTTCGTTGGTACATTGAACGGTGCAATGCGTGTTTTCGTTAACACATATGCATCTGACAGCCAAGCTGTTCTAGTTGGTTACAAAGGTACATCAGAGACTGATGCGGCAGCATTCTATTGCCCATACATCCCATTGATGTCTTCTGGCGTTGTTCTAGATCCATCAACATTCGAACCAGTCGTGTCTTTCATGACTCGTTATGGTTATGTTGAATTGACAAACACTGCATCATCTTTCGGTAATGCAGCCGACTATCTAGGTGAAATCGATGTTGCTAACTTGACATTCAAGTAAGCACAAACATCTTCTTGTTCGGGAGCACAGACTACGGTCTGTGTTACGGGAAGGAATCAAAGAGCACTTCGGTGCTCTTTTTTGTTGGCTACTCAAACACATATCATTGAAAAATGATAAATAAGATATAAAATAATATTTGGGACCATAAATGGCAGCAGATGCATTCAATTCAGTAGGTGGGTACACAGTAGGTATACCTCCGATAAACATTATAGATACCAATGGAAATATCACAGCTCCTAAGGCTACTATTTCCGGCAACATTGCAGTTGGTGGAAATATTGCAGTATCCGGATCTATTACGGCTACTAATTTTTATGGAAACGTTGAGGGTAATATTACTGCAAATATTAGTATTAGCGGTCTAGATCAATCAATACTATACAATAATGCAGGGATAGTAGATACTGCTAACAGTTTTACATACGATCCTGTTACTAAGTCAGTCACTGTTGAAGAAAATTTAACAGCAAATAATTTCTCATTAGGATTAGGCATTAATCAGTTCTATACAATATCATCTTTCATTGCTACTACTAATAGTACGGTGGCAGATCAAGTATTACATAGAATTCCTGCGTCAACCGTCATCTCAATGGATTATACTATCATTGCTACTGATACTATCGCAAACACTAGACAAACTAGTAAGTTAATTGCAAGTGTATTAGGAAATGATGTTGGATATTTTGAATACGGAACAATTAAGGCACCTGACGATAATAGTCCTGGTGTAGGTGATTTTAAGGTTAATTATGAAAGTGGTGGTATTGGATCTGGAAATGTTACATTATCTGTAACTCCTCAGGCTGCACACTTAACAAATTATAAAGTTTTGATAACAAGCTACAAAGCATAAAGGAAAAACGCAATGGCAATAAGAACGTTTAATTCGGTTGGTGGATTCTCAGTAGGGGAAATACCAACCAATGTAATATCACCTAATGGTGATATATCAACTAGTAACGTTACAGTTTTAACTAATATTACTGTTGGTAACATCTTAGCAAATACAGGTAACGTTACAGTAGGAAATACCTTACTTGCCGGAAATATTAGAACAAATAATTTATTATATGCTAACGGTACAGCATGGGATTTACAAGAGGCAGCAGGTAGTAATAACTACATTCAATTTAACACAAGTAATAACTTTGCAGCCAGCTCTGATTTAACTTATGATGATTCTATTAAGAAATTCAAAACAGTTAACATTGAATCTACTGGAAATTTAGTAGCGGCAAATATTTTATCTAATAGTTTAACAAGTACTCAAGTATTATTTGCAGGAGCAAGTGGCCTACTAACAAGCAACGCTAACTTCACATTTAGTACAATAACCGATACTCTTACAGTTACTAATTTAGTAGCCAACAACGATGCAACTATTAATGGTAACTTAACTGTTAACGGTACAGTAACTAGTTTATCTACTAACAATACAACCATAGATGATAATACTATCACCCTAAACAAGGGTGAAATAGGTAACGGAGTTACTTTAGGAACAGCTGGTTTTGAAGTTGACAGAGGAACTGCAGGGGCTAATGCAACATTATTGTGGACTGAATCATCAAGTTCATGGGCTTTTAAATTAGGTACAGTTAACGCAGATGTGTCACTTGGCAATCTGTTTGTAAGTGCTAATGCAAACATAGCCGGCAATGTTAATGTAATTGGTAATTTATCTGCTGATACGTTTACCGGTAACTTCTCAGGCAATATTCAAGGTGGAGCCATTAAGGGTAACTTAGAAGCCCCCGGTAACATCAGTGAAATGTTGTTCAACGATGCTAACGTTGTTAAAAGCACTCCTGGCATAACTTATAACAAGACCAGTAACTTAGTAACATTAACTGGCAATTTATCAGTAGCTAATATTACAAATGCATCAAGCATTGCGTTTTCAAACGGTGGCTACATTGACGGCACTGTTACAAACTCAATAGTAGTTACAGCTAACACTTCAGCGCAATTAAAATATAACAATGTAGCTAATGTAGCCAACAGTACAATTGCAACCGCAAATGTCAATGGATTTGATATTCAAGTTCATGGTAATCACTGGTCATTTGACACAACCGGTGATCTTAAAGCTCCCGGAAATATCTATGCAAACGCAGGTGAGTTAAGAGGCAATACTTTATTCATTAGCGCAATTGGTAACATCCGCGGTGATGTTGAATTGGGTGGAAACTTAAACGTAGCAAGTACTACAAATATTTTAGGTGATCTAACTGTTGGTAACGCTACTGCATCAATGGATGCAAATATCACTGGTAACTTATTAGTTGGTATTGATGCAAATATTACATCTAACTTAACTACTAATAATTTGACTGTTACTAGCTATGTAGATAGTGATTTAGTTCCGTTTATTGATGCAGCCGGTGGTGCGACTCGCCCTGGATATGATCTTGGTAGTACAACAAATCGCTGGAGAGACTTGTGGCTATCTGGAAACACAATTCAATTGGGTACTACTACACTGTCATCCGGTACAAGTAATACATTCGTAACAGCTAATGCAAATATATTTACCAATCTATGGACAGGTAATATCGTTACCACTGGTAACGCAACTATAGGAAATGTAACTAACAGACAAACATTAACTGTATCTGGTAATACTAGTATTACTACAAATTCGTCAGCAACTAGTACTACAACTGGTGCACTTACAGTAACCGGTGGTGTTGGTATTGGTGGCAATATATATATTGGTGGTGCTACTGCAAACATAGATGGTAATCTATTAGTAGGTACTAGTTTAGCTAGTGCTAATGCAAACATTACCGGTGATCTTAAAGTAGGTGGTAATGCTAGTGTTACTGGAGATGTTACTGTAAGTGGTAATTTGTTAGTGACAGGTAATACAACTTATATCGATGTAACAACATCAAGTATCAAAGATCCGGTAATTGATTTGGGTGGCGCTGGCAACGGTGCTAATGCAACTGCAATTGATGTATATGATAGAGGTTTGATTTTACGAAATTACGACAACCTTGGTCCAACCAATCAATTTATGGGTTGGAAGACTGGATCAAGTGAATTCCAGATGTTGTCTGGTATTACTGATATTAATAATGTAATATCCGGGTCTTACGCTAATTTACGTATTGATACTTTATACGGTAACCATGTGTATGGTATTATAGAAACTAGTAATCAACCTAACATTGGTAATCTGCTTGGACTAACTCACGCAAATATATCTAATACACTTAACGTTAACAATGCAAAAGTAACTACATTGATTGCTAGCGATTTAAAATATCCAAAGACTGATGGTAGTGTACCCCTAGCAGATGAACTAACTATTCTGATATCCGACGGTGCAAAAAATCTTGGTTTTACTACGATTAAAACAAACAGTTTGATTAACGGTTCTAGTAATATTGTTGTTAACTATGATGGTAACATTAATTTAACCGCAAATACAGTTACGTCATTGGTTGTAACAAAGACTGGAGCTAACGTAGTTGGTAATCTAACAATCAGTGGTTCACTAATTGCAGGTAATATTAAGTTAAACGATATTTCAAGTAACACAGTAACTATTGGTAATTCAACTATTGGTTCATATACAGTTACTACTACAACCGCTGCCGCAGGACAAATTCTTGCAGAGGTAAGTTCTTCTACTAGCAGAGCAGTTGAATTCTTTGTAAAAGGTGAAGAAGTTGTTGGTGGTAAATATAGCGTAGCTACAGTAGTTGCAGTACATAACGGAACAGATATAGCATATGATGTATATGGTACGTTACATATAGGTGGTTATACTGGTAGTTTAGGAGTTAATAATGCTGGCGGAAAAATTCAATTAACTGTGACTCCGGCAACTAGTGATTCTACAGTATGGACAACTCAATATAAAACTATTTAAAGAACACGTATGGCAACAATACTAAAGAAATTTAACTCGCTTAGTGGATTCTCAGTAGGAGATGAAACACCTGTAGATGTAGTAGACGCTAACGCCAACGTTAGTGCAAATTACCTATCAGTTGGAAATAATTTATCAGTAACAGGTGATGCTAATATTACTGGTAATTTGACAGTACTAGGTGCCGTATCATATATTCAAACAACTACTACCTATGTATCTGATCCACTAACAGAAACAGGTGGCGGCCCTAACGGTGCACCGTTAACAACCAATGATAATGCAGATAGAGGTTCTGTCCTTCATTATTATGGTAGTATGGCACCTGTCGATGCTTTTATTGGTTGGGACAATAGCAATGCAGAGTTTGCACTTGCAAGTAACGTAGCAGTAAACAAAGTTACTAACACGGTAACATATAATGAGTTTGGTAATATAAGATTAGGTAATGTAGTAACGATTGGTGATATATCTACTGGTGGAAATATTACCATTGAAGGTAACATCAATCTTACTGGAAGTATTACTTCAACTGGTGGAGGAGCAGCCATTAAAGGAAATGCAATCCCACTGGGAGATCCTTATGATACTAACTTAATGTCACCTGGCGCATTAGATACTTGGTCAACTGATACAACAGTAACTAATGCTATTGATGACCTAAACGAAGTAATGTTAAATGTTGTTAAAAATACTTTTGTTGGTAATGTAGATTTTACTGCCAATGCCGTTGCAGGACCTAGCCCATTATCACTGGCATTTAGCAGAACATTCAACGGTACTAACACTGACTATCTATGGGATTTTGGTGATGGGACGACTAGTACAAGCTCAACTCCTACAAAGACATATACTAACGCAGAAGGTGGCACGTTTACAGTTACGTTGACAGTAAGTAATATTAATGGTCTTGGTGCGGGAGCAAGTGATAATAGAGTAAAAACAAATTACATTACCTTATACACACCCACACCAATCCCAAGTTTCACTTTAGATAAGACCTCAACCGACACTGGTGGAACAATATCATTAACAAACACTAGTCAATATGCACAAAGTTATGTGATTCATTGGGGAGATGGAACATCTGATGCAATTCTATCAAATGCAGTAGCAGGCGGGGTTGGTGGTGGAGCAAAGTCACATACGTATAGTGTAACTGGCAGCGCAGATACTAGATATCAACCATATATTGTAGCTACTAGTACAACAGCAGGTCCAATTGATGTAAGTATTAATAGTGCGACACAAAATGTGTATGTATACAAAACACATACACCAGCATTTACTACAAGTACGCTTGAAGGAAACAATGATTATACATTAAATCCAGATGGTTGGAATGTTACATTTACTAATACAACAGCCGCCGGAGTAGGAGCAACATCTATATTCTCTGGAAACTATTATAAATGGACTTGGGATGATGGCACAACTACCATTGTAAACTCTGGTTCAGGTATTGCTGGTGATAGAAGTGTTGCCATAGTTCACAAATTCAGTTTATCTGATCCTGCAGTAACACAAACATTTGCTGTAAAATTAGAAGTATACAATGGATATTCAACTAGCCCATTCAGTTCATCAACAGTCACTGTAACTGTACACCCTGACCCACAATCAATCTTTACTGGTAATGTAGTTACGTTGTCAGATCGAACTGGTGATACCTCACAAACAGGATATTACTTTACTGACTTGAACGGTACTAATAGAGCAGTTGTTAGATTTACTAATAGTTCACTAAACACAGATTCATACAAATGGACATGGGGTGACGGAAGCAATAGCGGAGTAATAACTAGTGGTGCAGGCACACCTGGCTCTACTATCGACCATACATTCACTAGTGTAGGTAACTATACAATTGAATTATTAGCTACTGGTACATATAGTGAATCATTAACTGATGACACTAATACTAAAATTAATTACATTTCGATTAACGCGGCACCTTCTGCACCGGCTGGCTTAAGTGCTAAGACATTAAGTATGACTACAGCAAGTGTTGGAACAAGTCCATATTTGGCAGCACTTGCAACTGATAACTCGGGTGGTAATATCCCAGCTGCCGGTACAAGTGTAACACGATATACAACTGGAACTGTATTAACTAATACAGTTAGTGATGTGTACAATTCATATACAGGTACACTAACTGCTGAGTTTAACGGAGTAGATGATGGTGCTATTGCATTCACATCAATTGATAATGCAGGTACATATGGTAACTTAGTAGTTACGTTAGACAGAGATGCCCATGTACCTAGTCCGGCTACTTACCCTAGTAATTTTTACAAAGTATTTTCAGCATATGCAACCAAAGCAGTTGCTAGCATAAGCACAGGGTACAATCAAATCAAGTTAACTCATTCTACTACAGGAAGTACAAACCCAATTGGTTATGTTAAAGATGATTTAACTTCAGTACCTACTGTAGATGTTTCTAGTGCTACGTTGACAACAGGAACTGCCGGAACTTACTTATACATTTCGGGTATTCCATATTTTAACACAGGAAGTCCTACAGTAACGTTAGCTGGAGCACAGATTTTTAACTGGATTGGTCAGACATATCGAAATACAACAACACCATTTAGTATTGCACCAGACACAAATGATGAAGGCACTACCGGTAATGTTATTGCATCACAGACTAAAACATATACTAATTTAGATGGGTCAATTACATTCTTGTCAAGTGGTATACCAAAAGCTGATACAGGTAAAGATTCTAGTAACAAGTATACTATAGGATCACAAACTATTAATGTAGCACCCGCAAGTACTACAGCAGTTCAAACTATCAAGTACAGTGCTACAAACGTAAACGGAACAAGTGCAACCGCAACAGTAGCTACGAAAATTCAAGTCTTCACATCAACTCCAGCTGGATTTGTAGAGACAAGTATTACTGCACCCTCAGGAGCTGCCACTGGAAAACGTATTGCGATTTCAGGTGCAACCGGAGCTACACCTACGGTCAGTAATAGCACTAACTATTATACGGGTAACGTATGGACTGGCGCCGCAACTATTGCAGGTACCGATGAAGCAGTAGTTCGTTGGAATCAACTTAAATGGTTCAATACTGATTTAAGTACAGGTTACTTACCAGTTGGACCCAACTTAAATTCAGGTAGAACAAGTGGCAATCAATACTTCCGTGGAGCATTCACAAAAGGGTCACTACAAAACTTTAATGTAACATTTACTGGTAAGATATCTGGTTTGTTTTTTGCGGCACCTGGAACAGCAATTAGCACAGCAAGTACATTGAATGGATGGATCAATGCATCATTATCATATGCTGGTAGTGGTGTACCTGGAGCAGGTACAGGCGGAAACGGAAGTAATGGTTGTGCTATTACTGTAGCAGATAGAGTTCCTACTGGAACTGTTGTTTCAGGTACAACATATCGTTTTACATTGGGCAGTGAAAATTTATCTAATGCATTTGGCAATCAATTGTTATTCAGTATTGTTCTTGCTTCAGGAGATTATATAACATCATGGAGTTTTAGTTAATGGCTTTATCTACTACAGAACAACTTGACTATCTTTGGAAAAAGGTAGGCTTCGGGGTAACTAAAACTGATACCGCGGCAAATAAATTAGCGTTTAACGAATCTATACCTAGTCCGTTACTACTACGTGCGGATAAATTATGGGCACAGTCTTCAGAAATCCCTAACGCTAGACCTGATACAACTTCTACTATTGTTAGAATTTATAAAGATGGAACTGGGTCTTGGACTCCTACAGTTAAATTAACAGAAGACTTGGGAGCAAGTGATAACAGAACTTGGAAAACTAATCTTACTGATTGGATTCCACCTGAATTTGGAGCAACTTATTTAGTTAGTGTTTACATCGATGATGCTACTGCAACAGTACCTCAATCAACTGGTACACAGATTTTTGCAGCCGGCGCAAGTGCAAGCAGTAATGATGAATGGTTCTTTGATTATCAATCAGGTGTACTACATTTTATTGGAACTAGTTTACCCACTGCTATAACAACCGGTGTTACTGGTAAAAGTATATTTGTAAGTGGTGCTAGATATGTAGGTAAATTTGGTATTAGTTCAGCCGATACACTAACTGCAAATACAGTTGTAATTACTACTTCTGCTAATATTGGTAACTTAAGAATAGCCGATACTACAATTTCAAGCATATCTGCGAATAGTGACATAATATTGAATCCAGATGGTACTGGTACTATTAGTCTATCTGCCAACACAACTGTTACGGGAAATACAACAGTTACGGGAAATCTAGTAGCTACTAATGCTAATTTAGGTAATGCTACGTATGCTAATTATTTTATTGGTGATGGTAGTTTACTAACTAATATTTCGACTTCTGCTATAGCAGGAAATTTATCGGTAGATAATGTTACTGCAAACTCGATAACTATATCCACTATTTTTAGTGGAGATTTGAACACGGTTTCTGTCAACACAGGATCTAATACCGAAATCGATAGTTTTGCAGTCGCTTCGGCCAGAACTGCTAAATATGTAGTTAAAGCCAGTAATGATGATGGTTATGAATCTTTAGAAATATTATTAATACACAACGGAACTGACAGTTTCATAACAATTTATGGTTCAATTAGTACCGCGGCAGACAGCAATAGTATCGTTAGTATTTCTAGTAATATTTCATCAGGGAACATTAAATTATACGCATCGGGTTCTAACGCAAATACGGTTGTAAATTTTGTCGGTACTTATATTACGGATTAATGAGAATATAGAATAATATGACAACAAGAAATTTTAATGTTAAAGTAGGTATAACTACCGGCAATATCACGTTGGATGCTGCCAGTGGCAATGCTAATGTAGCCAACATTAACGCCGTTAATTTAGTAAAAGCGGGCAACTTGTCTGTTACTTTATTAGCGTCTAACCTAATCCCTAATTCTAATGGTGTACTATCACTAGCAAACGCTTCTAGCAGATACAAAGATTTATTCTTAGCCGGTAATATTGACATTAATGGGCAAACAATTTCAGCAAATGTTGACGGAATTACTGCTGGAAACTTGTTTTTAGATGCACTAAATGCTGACACTGTAACAGTGAATACGCAACTTGTCATAAATAGTAGTACACAATCTACATCTACTGGTACCGGAAGTTTCATTACCGAAGGCGGTGTGGGAGTTAAAAAGGATTTGACTGTGGGAGGCAATATTAATTTGGCAACAAGTTCTAATGCTAGCCCGCAAGGAGTTATTAATTATAACCCGTCTTCTAGTAGTATAGATTTTAAATTTAACGGATAATATATGGCAACAATTGGTGCAAGATTAAAACATGACGGAACATTGCTCACATCAGGTAATGATCCGTTGGAATTTGACGATGGTTTGGATGAGGTAACTCAATCCACGCATAGCGTCACGGCTACACAAATATTTGCAAATGAATTTGATGAAATTACTTTATCAACAGGTCAACCCTCTGGAGGTTCGATTCTATTAAATGGCACAACTAGTTATCTAACAGTAGCTGGTAGTGGAGACTTTCAATTTGGCAACAGTCCATTTACGGTTGAAGGATGGTTTTATGCTACCACAACTTCATATCAACGTCTATGGTGTTTCCCAAACGGTGACAACGTTGAACTACTAGGTTCAGCATTATATTATTGGAATGGTGTAGACGTACCTATCAGCAGTGGATCTAATGTAATACCTCAAAATCAATGGTTTCATGTAGCATTAGTTAAAACATCTGCAACTGATGCTAAAGTGTATGTTAATGGTATATCAGTAATCACTGACAACGCCCCATTCAATTCAAACACATCTAGAGCACTAGTCATAGGTGGTGAGGGCTCAACTGATGTTACTGGACAAAGTTCAACTACTGGTACAGATGGTTTCTTCACTGGTAACATAACTAATTTTCGTGTAGTAAAAGGGGTAGCAGTGTATACTGGTAATTTCAGTACACCGTATTCTCCTCTTAGTGCTACACAACTTAGCAGTGTTAATATCTCTGCTATAACCGGTTCAGCTACTGTGTTGTTATTAAAAGTAACAAATTCAGAGGCTTTAACAGCAGATGATTCGGGAACGAGTAAGGCTGTTACTAATGTTGGTGGTGCAACTTACAGTGCATTGACACCTTTATCGTCTAATTACAACGGAAAAATGAAGCAGAGAAAATCTGGTCAATTACTAGTTGCAAATGAATTCGATGAGTATACTGGGATTACAGTGTAAAAACACTATAAACTAACAAACGAAAGAATAAAAGGAAAATAAAATGGCAAAATTAAAAGGCGGTACTAGAATTTACGGTAATGCTACAGTTGACACCACATTGACAGCAACAGACGTTACAATTCTGGGTAACTTAAACATTAAGGGTACAACAACTACAATTGATACTACTGTATCAAGTATTATTGATCCTGTAATTACATTGGGAGCAGACGCAAACGGTAATGTAGTTGCTGACGGTCTTGATCGTGGTCTTGTTCTAAGATCCAACGTTGCTGGCACGCTAGCAAATGGCTTCATGGGATGGGATTCTTCAGCAGGTGAATTTGCATTCGCAGACACAACAACTTTTACTGCATCTAACAATAGTGTTGTAATTGGCACATATGGTAATTTAAAAGCCGGTCGTTTTATCGGTGAGGGTGATACTCTCGCCAACATTACTGGTGATAACGTAACCGGAACTGTTAAAAATGCTAACATGTCTGCATATGCAGGCAATGTCACAGCACCCGCACAAGCTAATATTACAAGTGTTGGTACACTAACTGGTTTAACTGTAGGTAATGCATCTGCAAACACTGTTTTTGGTAATGGTACAATTACTGCCGGTGGTGTAGTATCTATTACTGATGCTTCTACTGCTACATCGAATACATCAGGTGCACTATTAGTTACAGGTGGCGCAGGTATCGGTGGTAATTTATATGTTGGTGGAACAATATATGGAGCATTTGCAGGTAACATTTCAGGTAACATCTCAGCTAAAGGTAATACTACTGAAGTTCAATTTAATGATGGCGGAGGTCAAAATGCTTCCCCAGCATTCACGTTTAATCGAACTGGTAATATATTAACTGTCAGTGGTACAGTTACTGGTGGTAATCTATCAACAGCCGGAACACTAAGTGTAACAGGTAATGCTAACGTTGGTAATCTTGGTGCTACTGATATGGTAGCTACTGGAAACATCTCAACAGGTAATGCTACTGCAAATGTTGTAATTACTAGTAGTACTATAACTGCGACGGCTAACATAACTGGTGGAAATTTACTAACTGCTGGGAATATAACTGGCGGTAACGTAATTTCTAATGCTGGTGTATCAACTGTTACATTATCTGCTACAGGAAATATTAGCACCACACTAGGTAATATAACTGCAGGCGGTAATGCAAACATTACTGGCACAGCAAATGTTGGTAATCTAACAACAGGTGGAGATATTAATGGTACTGGTGCAAGTAGCACAGCTAACGTACAATTTTTAACAGTACGTAGTACAGCTAATATTACAAGTACTGCTACCGTTGGTAATTTAGTGTCAGGTGGTACAGCAAACGTAACTGGTAACGCTACGGTTGGTAATTTAAGTACTGCGGGTAGAGCTACTGTTGGTAACTTGACAATGAGTGCAGGTGCATTAGTTACTGGTGATTTAATCCCGTCAGGAAATGTAAATTACAATTTAGGTAATGCAAATCTTGCATGGAAAGACTTATATTTGTCTGGTTCTACTATCAACTTAGGAGAACAAACAATTACTTCTAACGCTAGCGGTGTTACTTTATCTGACGGAATTTTCACTACTGATATCACTGCTTCTAATTTAATTAGCACGGTGACACTGACTGCATCTGGCGCAATCACTGGTGCAAACGTTACTGCTAACAACTTATCAAATACGCAAGTTGCATTTGCAAATGGTAGCAAGATAGTCGGAGATGCTAATCTTACATTTACTTCAACTACTGGTACATTAAAAGCTACTCTATTAGAAGGTACATTGAATGTAAATTCTAATGCTCAACCTAATATTACTAGTGTTGGTACATTAGTTGGTTTGACAGTCACTGCCGTTGCTAATGCTAATATTAATGGTTACTCAAACACTGTTACTAATGCGGCACAAGCCAACATTACTAGTTTGGGTACATTAACAGGTTTAGTTTCTTCAGGAAATATTCAATCTAATGCAAATGTAATCACAGATAACATTCTTGCAAAAGGAATAAATGTAACTGTAACTGCCGGCGCAGATGGTAACATCGTATTAGCTCCGCAAGGCACTGGTACAGTTGATGTTTCTAGCAAACGTATTACTGGTTTGGCAACTCCTACTCAAGCTACTGACGCCGCTACAAAGGGTTACGTTGATGCTTCATCACAAGGATTGGATATTAAGAGTTCAGTTCGTGCGGCCACAACAACAGACATTACATTAAGTGGTACTCAAACTGTTGATGGTGTGGTACTTGTTGCTGGTAATCGTGTTCTAGTTAAAAATCAAACTAATGCAAGTCAAAATGGTATCTATGTTGTATCTGCTAGCACATGGACACGTGCTATAGATGCTGAAGCAAACGGTGAGCTTACTGCTGGATCATTTACTTTTGTTGAAGAAGGTACTTACAATAGTGATTCGGGATGGGTTATTTCTACTAATGGCGAGATTGTTATCGGTACTGATAATATAGCCTGGACACAATTCTCAGGTACCGGGTCATACTCAGCTAGTAACGGTGTACAATTAATTGGTACTAATTTTAGTGCTAAAGTTGATGATTCTACCATTGCTGTTGTATCCGGTTCATTAAAAGTTAAAGATGGTCTAACATTGGTTACACCAAACATTGGTGTTGCAACTGGTACAAGTTTAGACTTAACTGGTAATTTAACTGCAGGTAATGCAACATTTGGTGGTGCCTCAGGTGGCTCTATAAGTGGAGCAAACTTAATGTCTGCTAACTACTTTACTGGTACATTAACAACGGCTGCGCAACCAAATATTACTAGTGTTGGTACGTTGGGTAATCTAAATGTTGCTACAACACTAAATGTAGCTAGTAGTGCATTCATTGCAAATGCAAGTGGTGTCTACACAGATGGTTACTATTATGCAAACGGAGCCGCAATCGACTTCCAAACAGCGGCAGGAGATGCTACGGAAATTCAATTCAAGGCAACTGGTTCTAATAACTTAGCCGCAAGTAATAATTTTACATTTAATGCAACTAGTAATACATTAACAGTTACTGGTACAGCTAATGTATCTGGGCAAATTATTGCTGGTAACTTAAAAACAGATAGTTTAACAACTGGTCGTGTTACTTTACAAGGTGCAGGCAATGTATTAGCTGATAGTGCTAACTTGACATTCAGTGGAACAGCATTGACTGTTACTGGCACAGCTAATGTATCTGGTACAGTAACTGCTGGTAATCTAAAAACAGGTAGTTTAACAAGCGGTCGTGTTACCTTTGCAGGAACAGATGGTTTGTTATCAGATGACGCTGACCTAACATTTGATACATTAACTAATGAATTAAAGAGTGGAAATGCTAACGTTGCAGTCAATATGACTGCGGGTAATGTCACTTCACGTAACTTAACTTCAGGTAGAATTACATTTGCAACAGCGGGTGGATTACTATCTGACAATGCAAACTTGTTGTTTAATGCAACTGGTAACATCCTTACAGTTGATAAC
>ENA-OSIY01001203-OSIY01001203.1-marine-metagenome-genome-assembly--contig:-NODE-1203-length-14049-cov-6.872101_pt1 | contig 14049 bp, 16 predicted proteins | sample MGYA00237884_ERZ534233 | MGnify/ENA primary metagenome ERZ534233 (study PRJEB26412, sample SAMN06343840) | marine metagenome | isolation source: estuarine water | place: USA: Columbia River Estuary... | reverse complement strand
GAGGTCAAGCCTCGGTATACCTAAAGACTTCGCAACGTAGGGATGATGTGCGCGGAACAGGATTCTACATATACCCTGGCGAATCACTGACAATCGAAGCCGTACCAGATTCATCCTTCACAGGTACAGTAGCAATCGCCATTCGTTGGATAGAGGAGTTCTGATGGTAACTATCGTAAATCACAGGACGGACGCTTTCAGCGGCACAGGAACACTAGACATCAGTGGTCAATACTTTGCTAATATGATCACTATTAAAAATCTAGCGGTAGGCACAATGGTGGTGACAGCTAAGGCTAAGGGAAGTGATGTGTATGAAGACGTTATTTATGGTACACTACCGTTAGCAAGGCAAAGAACACTAACGATTGAGGGCTATCAACTAGACTCACTCAAATTCACGGTAACACCATCGGCAGCATTTACTGTTAAGGTGTACCAGTACGATCCAATCCTATAGTCAACCGAGAGGAACTATGATGACAGGCAGACCTACAGATTATAGCGAGAAGTTAGCAGGTGAGATGTGTGCCATGATCGCTAATGGCAATAGCATATCCAAGATTTCAGCGATTAAAGGGATGCCTGCCTCAACAACATTCTTTAGATGGCTTAGAGAACACCCAGAGTTTCGGGATAACTACGAGAGTGCAAAAGAAGAACAGGCTGATAGATTCGTTGAGCAGATGCTTGAGATTGCTGATGATGCAGAGCCAGAGAACGCACAGGTTGCCCGTCTAAGGTTAGATACTCGTAAGTGGATCGCTAGTAAGTTCAAGCCTAAGAGATACGGTGACAAGATCACACAGGAGGTCACAGGTCCTAATGGTGATGCTCTGTCTATCAAGGTAACGTATGAATGAGATAAAGTTCCCAAAGATATTCAAGCCATTGCGTGAGCCGTATCGCTATAAGGTGATGTACGGTGGACGTGGTAGTGCGAAGTCTTGGACAGTAGCCAAGCAGCTATTGCTATTGGGAATGGAAAAGCCATTGCGTGTGTTATGTACCCGTGAGTTGCAGAAGTCTATTAAGCAATCAGTCCATAAGCTGCTCAAGGATCAGATACAGATCATGGGCATCGGTGCGTTCTATACGGTCATTGAAGGCTCTATACGAGGCGCTAACGGCACTGAGTTCTTATTCATGGGTGTTAAGCATAACCCAGAAGAAATCAAGTCTACGGAAGGCGTGGACATCTGTTGGATTGAAGAAGCTGCTAACCTTACTGAAAACTCATGGGACATTATTGATCCTACCATTCGTAAGCCAGGCTCAGAGATATGGATCACATTCAACACTAGATTCAAGTTCGATCACATCTATCAGACATTCATAGCTAACGATCCACCACCTGGCTCATGGGTTAAGCGCGTCAACCACTGTGATAATCCTTACTTCCCTGACGTACTACAGCGCCAGATGGAACACATGAAAGAAGTGGACTATGAGAAGTATACGCACATCTGGGAAGGCCAGCTTAAGATGCTTGCTGAGGGCGCTATCTTTGGTAAGCAGATCATTGAAATGCGTAAAGAGAATAGAATCTGCAACATACCTATTGAGAAGTCATTAGAGGTTCACACGTTCTGGGACTTAGGACGTAACGATCATACAGCCATTTGGTTCATGCAGCAGGTAGGCAAAGAATACCGCATGATTGATTACTATGAGAACCGATTGCAGGACATAGACCACTACTGCCACGTTATCAAGCAGAAGGGTTATCTATACGGCACACACTTCATGCCACACGATATTGAGCATCAGATGCTAGGTATGACAGACACGCGCAGGAAACAGTTTGAGAACGGTGGTGTTAAGCCTATCAAGACAGTGCCTAGAATCGCAGAGAAGAACGAAGCTATTGGCATGAGCCGTAAGATACTGCCTAGCGTATGGATAGACGAGAAGCGCTGTGACAGAGGCATAGAGTGCCTAAGTAACTACCGATATGAATACAATGATGATCGTGACACGCACAACCAAACACCACATCACGATTGGTCAAGTAATGGAGCAGACGCATTCATGCAGTTTGCACAAGGATACAGAACTCAGACGCAAGTTAAGCGACAACAACCGAAACGGGTGGCAATAGTATGAAGATTGTAAAAATGAATGATCGTGAGTTAGCTGCCGTTGTTGATAACGCTGTAGCTGATAGCATCGTAGATAGTGGTGACTTCCTTGAGAGCCAACGGAATTACCTAGACCGCTACAACCTTGAACCTTACGGCAACGAGAGCGCTGAACAGTCACAGGTACACTCTAGTGATGTGCGTGATCTGGTAGAGGCTGACATGCCATCATTGGCAAGGGTATTCTTAGGTGCGGGTGAGCCAGTAGAGTTCCGATCATTCTCAAAGGTACAGGCCAGCATAGATGAAGCCAAAGACAAGCAGAAACTGGTCAGAGCAATCATTAAAACAATACCCAATTCATTCCGCACGCAGCATGATTGGCTTAAGGCTAGTGAGTTACAATCCTTTGCAGCTTTGGAGTACGGAGTTGAAGAAACCAAGATACCCCGTACAAAGAGATACAAGGGACTGAGCGAGGAAGAACTAGCACAGCTTGTACTTGAGTTAGAGAACGAGAAAGGCGTTACCAAGGTAGACATTGTTGAGCGTGACGATGAAGGTAGTGAGTCTGAGTTTAGCGTATCTATCAGAGTGACACACACACGCAAGCAATACTTTATGCGTAACGTGCCTATTGAAGATATGATCGTTAGCAAGAACGCATGGAACAAAGATGACGCTGATGTAGTGGGCAAGAAGTTCACCAAGACGCGCTCACAGATGATTGCAGAGGGTTTCAGTAAGTCAGTGGTAATGAGCCTAGCTAGTGATAAGAAGGACTCAGACCTCGACTCAAGCCGTTACGATCACGCTGGTGGTGATGGTGACAGTGATGCTTACTCTCAGGCTAACGAAGAAATAAGCGGCTGTGATGTTTACATGCTAGTAGACGTTGACGGTGATGGCATTGCAGAGCGTAGACACATCATCAAGGTAGGCGCTGAGATTCTCGTTAACGAGCCTCAAGAGCATATCCCTTATGCGATCATTTCATCCATGCTTATGCCTAACAGCATCGTGGGCAATCCTCGCTCTGATCTAGTCATTGAGCATCAGAAGGTTGCTACAGTCCTTAAGCGTGAGTTGTTGAACAACTTGTATGCGGTGAACCATCCTCGGACTATCTACAACGATAACGTGGACATTGATCAGCTACTAGATATTCGTTTGAACGGCGTGATCCACACTGATGGTATTCCACAGCAAGACATCATGCCTTTGGTCACTCCGTATATCGGTGACAAAGCATTACAAGTTGTGGCATTCATGGATGGGCAGAAACAGCTATCCACTGGCGATGTTATGGGTAATCAGGCACTCCAAGCTGATAACCTACACAAAGAGACAGCCACACGCTCACAGATCATGGAGACAGCAGCATCAGCTAGGATTGAGTTAGTTGCGCGGGTAGTAGCTGAAACAGGCTACAGAGACTTGTGGGAAGGTCTAGCGTGGTTCGCAGCACACTATCAAGATGATGAGTTAGAGCAACGCATTCTTGGTCGTCAGATGATCCAAGACCCTAAAGGCTGGAAGTATGACCACCATGTAGTTGCCCTAGTTGGCACAGGAGCGGGTGATGACGAGAAGGCTATGCAGAACCTATCCGCGATCTATCAGGTTCAGAACGCACTACAGCAAGCGGGCAGCCCGTTGGTCGATATTAAGAAAGTCCACAACACGTTAGCTAATATGCTACGGGTAATGGGTAAAGACTCAATAGCTGATTACTTCAATGATCCTGAATTGCCTGAATCTATGGTGATGGCAGAGCGTGACATTCTCAAGCAGCAAGTACAGCAGATGGATCAGGCGCTACAACAAGCTAATCCGTTGGCAGAGGCAGAGCAGGTCAAAGCCCAGGCTGCTATCCAAATGACCCAGATGAAGCAGAAGTATGAGTCTCAGATGGACATGATGAAAATGCAGCAGGCTAGTGAGCAGAAGATCATGGACTTACAAGCCAAGTTTGCAGGTGATCTACAGAAGCAACAGATTGATTACCAGAAGCACTCAGACAACATGAAGGTCAAGCTGATCGAGTTAGCTGCTAAAGAGGGCAATTCATTGGCTGAGATTCAGCAGATCATGACAGGCTTAGAGGGTATGAGTGACGAAGATTTGTTCGCTATGGCATCGGGTAGCCGCTAATGGCTAAACCTACCGACCTACAGCGGTACATGGGATTGCTACAGCTACAACAGCGTGGCAGTCTCAATGAGCAGCAGACGTTAGCGCTTGCTGAGTTGTCTAATAGATTCATGGCTAAAGGTGGGCAGTTCGCTAAGGTGGCTGAACCTGCTATGGCTATGTTCAGTGGCATGTTTGCTGAACCTATAGCGGGTATTGCAGGATTAACTATGCTGCCTTACGGTGTGGACAAGGCTACTCAGACGGTTAAGAACATTCAGGATAAGCTAACGTACACGCCACGCACTGAGGCAGGACAGCAAGGAGCGCAGGCGGTAGGTGAGTTTATGCAACCAGTGGCAAACGTGATTGAGAAGGTCACACAGGGCGCTGGTGATATAACCTATGATGCAACAGGCTCACCACTACTAGGTGCTATGGCTAAAGGTCTAGTTACTGCTGCCCCTGACATTCTAGGATTAGGGATAGCTAAGAAAGCTGGCGCATTCAAGGGCATGACTCAATACGAGATGGGTGATATTGCTGAGTTTACCAAAGGATACGGCAGCGGTAATCAGCGTGGCATGTTCGCAGGTATCAAGGCTAAGAATGCTGACCTTGACGCATTAGAGAAAGCCAAGGCAATGCTTAAAGATGGTGCTGACCGTGATCAGATATGGACAGACACAGGCTGGATGAAAGACGTTGATGATAACTGGAAGTTTGAGATTAGTGACGACCCGTGGAGCGGTGTAGACATAAGGGCAGACCAAGCAAAAGCATTAAATGATCGGTCAGTATCAACAAGCGCCTTGCTAGATCACCCTGAGTTATATGGTGCTTATAATCAAATTGAAGGGATACCAATCAGCAAGCAAGCAGAGCCTGGCGGATCATTCATGCCTAACGAATTGGGTGGTGAGATAACCGCTCATGTGGGTGATGTGGAAAATAGCGGAGCAGCGATAACAAATTTAAAGTCAACCACATTGCATGAAGTACAACACGCAGTACAAGAGCGTGAGGGCTTTGCAAGGGGTGGTAGTCCTGAACAGTTTGTAGTCCCATACTCATCAGTTGAGCCACTATACGAAGCAGGAGGCAAGCTAGTAAGTCTACAGCTAGACGCTCTAAGAAAGAACAAATCAATTGCAGAGATGGCTAATGCAGCTTTAGCTAACAATACAAAGAGAGTGTCTGAGTAAAAGAAAATGCTAACGCCTGATGAGGTGAAAGATGCATTACAGCTATACCGTGATGTTGCAGCTATTGGCAAAGAATACAACCTTGTAACAACTAACATTGATGATATGTCTAATCAGCTAATTAAACGCGCTGATGGCGTTGAACCATTCGACCAATACCAACGCCTAGCAGGTGAAGCCGAAGCCCGCAACGTACAGACACGCATGAACATGAGCATGGATGAACGCAGAGCAACGCCACCTTGGAAGACCTTAGACGTACCTGAGAGTGAGTTAATCGTGCGCGGTGGCAGTGGCAAGGCTATGAGTGTGGGTGATGATTTGCCTACGTTAAAGAGAGAATTAGAAATAGCCAAAGCAAGTGAGGCTGACATTATTAAGCCTCTACAGGATGAGTACCGAAACCCGAATACATCACAGGCAAGAAAGGATCAAATACTTGGTGAAGTTAGGGATATAAAGAAAGGCTCTGCCGCTATCTCTAGTCAGATATTTGCCATAGAGCGCAAGGCTACGAGTCCAGCACCAATAGCACCAAAAGAAACCAAGCCACCACAGACATTTAGTGGCAAGGTATATCACCAAACATCAGAAAGTTTTGATGACTTTGACTTCAATAAGTCAGCGGATGGAACTGTATGGTTTACGCAAGACAAGGCTAGTTTCTCTGACCCGTCAAGCGCAGCATCGGCAGCTAGTGGCAAAGGTAGGATTATAGAGAAAGAAGTTAACCTAAAGAAAGTAGCTGGTTGGGAAGAAATGGACAGATACACCATTGATGAATTGGTACAGCAAGGATATGACGGTGCTGTATTGGATGGTGATGTTCAGGTATTCAACAGCAAAGCTATAAGCAGTGGCAAGGCTATGAGTGTGGGTGATGGTAGTCAAGCTAAGAGCATAGGGCAACTATCAGAAGATATTAGCAGCAGAACAGGTGTTAAGACTCTTAGTTTGTTTGAGGATAGAAAGGGCGACATAAAACTTGAAACTATCATAATAGATAAAGACCTAAGAAAGTCAGGCGTAGGCAGTAAAGCTATGCAAGACATCGTGGATTTTGCAGATAGGAACAATAAAAGAGTTAAGCTAACGCCCGCAATAAGGGATGACTATCAAGGCACAACATCACAAGCGAGACTTAGAAAATTCTACAAAAAGTTTGGATTTATTGAGAACAAAGGTAGGAACAAAGATTATGAAATATCTGAGTTAATGTATAGATTGCCAGTCAAATGAGAAGCACCGTCTAACGCCAGCAAAATAGGCTATTTGTTAGGCTTTAAGGGTGTTCAGTCAAATGACCGTCAAATGAAACCATTGCCTTATCTTAGGAATGAACATACCAATGGATAACATACAGATATAGAAAAAGTTCTTAAAATGTGTTAGCATATACCAATTAGTTATAAGGATTGCTATGAACGAACTAGAGATCAAGAATCGAGCCACGTTAGCAGCACAGGTGTTAGATAATCCTGTGTACCAAGCGGCTCTGATCACCATCAAAGGCAGCTTAGTACAGCGCATGGGTGATATTAAGCCCACTGACGTAGCTGAGTTGCAGGAAGTGGCACGAACACTACAGAATCTTGACAAGCTAGAGAAGAACATTGTCTCTGTCATGAAGGCTGGCAAGGTTTTGGATTTCAAGAAAGAGCGTAAGCTATTCAATTTTTAATGAGGATTTACAATGCTTGACAACCTTACAGGATCAAGCGAGCAAGACGCAGTTGCAAAGTTACAAGCACAGCGTTCAGCCGCAAACCCAGACCTCGAAACTGAGACAACTGGTGGCACTGACGAGGCACAGTTAGAAGCCTCAACCGAGTCTGAGCATTTTGAGTCAGATTCAAACGATGCAGTAGAAGCTGATGACGTAAGCGAAGAAGGAAATCAACCAAGGCGATTCAAGGTCAAAGTAGACGGTGAAGAACTTGAGGTTGACGAATCCGAGGTCGTGAACGGTTATCAACGTGATGCTGACTATCGTAAGAAAACAATGGAACTAGCAGAAGAACGTAAGGCATTTGAAGCAGATAAGACTGCCCGCCTTGAAAAGCTAGAGAAGTTGATTGCTTCACAGGAAAAGGAAATTGATTGGGAATCCCTGAGAGACAATGACCCATCTGAGTATTTAAAGCAGCGTGAGTTACAAGCAGAGCGCAAAGAAGCCTTAAATGCTGAGAAGTCTGAACAAGCCAAGAAGTTCGAGGCTCAGCGTAACGAGTACATCGAGGTAGAATCATCTAGGCTTAAAGACTCAATGGGTCGTGATTGGACAGCAGAGAAGCAGAAAGCATCTTTTGATGCTGCTAGTGAGTATCTAATGTCGATCAATATCTCTGAAGACGAGATCAATCAGTTATACGACCACAGGCTTTGGAAGATGGCATTCGATGCCGCTGAATATGCAAAGCTAAGAAAGACCCAAGGCCGTGTGAGTAAGGAAGTCCGTGAAGCGCCAAAGTCAGTAAAACCAGGACAGCGTGTTGATAGTTCCAAGAAGGATTTAGACGAGGCGAGAGGTCGCTTGCGTAATGCTCCTAAAGGAAAAGAAATTGACGCTGCTGTTGCATACTTAAAGAAACAACGAGGTAATTAATCATGGGACAACCAGCAGGCACATTTAGTTCATACGATGCAGTAGGCAATCGCGAAGATTTAAGCGGTGTAATCAGTGACATTTCACCACTTGAGACTCCATTCACTTCTAGCTTGGCTACAGTCAAAGCTACAGCAACTAACCATGAGTTTCAGATTGACTCATTGGCCGCTGCTGCTTCTAACGCAGTAATTGAAGGTGATGACGCTACTACTGACGCATCAAGCGCAACCACCAGATTGGGCAACTATACCCAAATCATGGACAAGGTAGCATTGGTAACTGGTACTCAACGCGCTGTTGACTCAGCAGGTCGAGCAGACGAGTTTGACTATCAGGTAATGAAGAAAGGTAAGGAACTTAAGCGAGATCGTGAACTAGCATTCTTTGCTAACAACGCTAAAGTTGCAGGTAACGACTCAACAGCCCGTGAAATGGCTGGTGTGGTTTCTTGGATCGCTACCAACGTATCAGCAGGCGCAACTGCTACTGAGCCAACAGGTGACGGTACAGACGCTCGTGGTGCAGGTACAGCCCGCGCATTGCTAGAGTCTGATCTTAAGGCTGTTCTGGCATCTGCTTATGATAACGGTGGCAACCCCGATACCATCTATGTTGGCTCATTCAACAAGCAGGCTATCTCAGCATTCTCAGGTAACGCTACTCGCACAGTTAATGGTGAAGCTGAAAAGCTAAGCACCGCTGTTCACGTTTACGTTTCTGACTTTGGTGAGTTGAAAGTTATGCCATCACGCTTAATGCCTCAGGGCGTTGCTTTGGCTATCGACCACAGCTTGTGGAAGATTGCTGAATTGCGTGGTTTCCAATCTCAGGACTTGGCTAAGACTGGTGACTCTTTCCGTAAGCAGGTATTGTGGGAAGGTACACTTGAAGCATGTAACGAAGCTGGTAACGGCATCGTGGCTGACTTAACCACTTCTTAATAGCACGGGGGTGAAAGCCCCCTTTGGAGAGCAAAATGGTTGGTAAAAAAGTAGAGGCAGTAGAGCCTAAAGTTGAACCTAAAGAGCGTCGTATCAAAGTCATGTGTAAGCGTGGCATTTGGTTGTCTGACTCAGCGGGTAAGCCTTGCAAAGTACCTAAAGATTATGTGGTGCTGTTAACTGCTGACGAGATCAAGCATTTTGGCTCTGCGGTTACTAAAGATACTCCTGATGAGGCAAACGAATATGAGCGCATTTAATCTAAACCATGTGACTCTTAACTTTATCATTGATGATGTCAGTACAGCGGGACAAGTTTATATCCCTGTACCTGATGGCTTTGGTGGTGAAGTTGTAGAGATCATAACAGCGTTGAACGGTGCTATCGGCACTGCTGATGCTGTATTAACCCCTAAGATTGCTGGTACGGCTATGACCAATGGTGCGGTAACTATCGCAACTGCGTCTAGTGCGGCTGGTGACGTTGACGTATCCCGTCCAACAAGTGCTAATGAAGTAGCGGCAGGCGAAGCCATTGAGATTGAAACTAATGGCGCGTCTACCAACACAGTTCGTGTATTTGGTACGGTGGTAATCAAGCGATGACAAAAAGGCTCTTATCCTATGACGATGGCATATCAACTTTCCATGAATTGAAAGATGGTAAGACGATTATTACCACTTCACAGAATGTAGAGCCGATCTTGTCAGTAAACAAAGAAGCCCTAGCCAATTCAAGGACGGATTGGAAGGGTGACTGGCATCATGTAGCTGCTATCCCTAAAGAGGTGTATCACGCATGGTGGAAAGAGTTCGGTGGTGATCCTTTGTCTCCAGAACATAAGGTAAAGACCATAGCACGACTGAATAGCAGCGATTGGGCGAAGCTACGCACGAAAGAGGGTAATATCTAATGGCCTTAGACACTTTTTCAAACTTGAAAGCATCAGTAGTATCATTCTCAGGCCGTGACGATCTCAGTGAACACATGGATGACTTTGTTAAACTTACTGAGCAGTCCATCTACCACAATGACCAATCACCACTAAAGATACGATCAATGGAAGCGTTAAGCACATTGGTAACAGTGGCGGGTACTAAGACCGTTGATTTACCTGCTAACTTCCTAGCTTTCAGATCAATTACTATCGAGTCAGGTGGTAACGAGTATCCACTAAGCTACTACGCGCCTGGCGCATTGCCTACACCTAACACAAGTGGTGTTCCACGGGCATTCACAATCACAGATAAAATAGAGTTTGACTACAACCCCGATGCTGTATACACAATCAATATTAATTATTATGCCAAAGCTACACCGTTATCATCAGCAGCACCGACTAACGCTATACTAACAACTTACCCGTCCATTTATCTATACGGCTGTCTAGCATGTGTCTATGATTTCGCTAACGAGCCTGAACTGTCAGAATATAATTACGGTAAATTCATCAGAGCCATCAAAGGCGCAATCAGAGGAGATCATAAGGGCAGCCCAACACCGCAAGCGCGAGTCTATGGGAGTCACCCTTAATGGCTTCTCAGTTTAAGATCGTAAACTACCCTGCTGTTGGTGCTTCGTATCAGTCACCATCATTACCCGCATCAGCACAGCGCACAGTCAATATGTATCCAGAGGCATTACCTAACGGACTGACTCAGGTTGTATTGCACCAATTCCCTGGCCTCAAGCGCAGATTAACAGGCATAACGTCTGAATTTGATCGTGGTACGCACGTTTTCCAAGATAACCTGTACCAAGTAGCGGGTGGTTCGTTATACAGAATCACTGACGGATATTCTCGCGTATCAATAGGCTCAATAGGTGGCTCTACAAGAGTCTCTATGGCTGATAACGGCACTACGATGGTTATCGTGACTAACGGTAGCGGTGAGTACACTTATGACGGTGCTACGCTTACAGCTACAGCTATTGGCTCGAATCCATCCAATGTTGAGTACCTTAACAGCCGATTCTTCTACGATGATGATGACGGTCGTGTTGGCGTGTCAGGTGTTGGTACAGTCCCAGAGTTAAGCGGCTATTATTTCAGCCCTGAGTCTGCCCCTGATTCACTAGTAAGAACCTATGTGTTTAACCAGACTGTTTACTTGTTTGGTGAGAAAACTGTAGAGCCTTGGCAGAACGTCACGTCAGGTACGCCACCAATGGAGCGTATGAACGGTGCGATTATTGAGAATGTTGGCTTGGCAGGTCGTAACGCTATTGCTAACACTGAAAAGGCTATGTACTTCCTAAGCGCCACAGGAGACGCTGTACAGCTTCAAGCGTTTAGCCCTAACCAAATATCAACTATGGCTATTGCGAACGTCTGGCGCGATTACACGTGGTCTGACGCTATCGTACAGACTGTGGACAGCCAATCATTAGACTTTGTGATCTTTTCGTTCCCTACTGACGGTAAAACATGGGCTTATGTTGAGCAATACGGCCTTTGGTTTGAATTAGAGCATGGGACAGCAGCGGGTAGATGGCGTGGTGCTTCTATTGTATTCGCATATAACAAGAACCTAGTAGCTGATTACGCCACGGGTAACTTATATGAGTTAGACCCTGATACCTATACAGATAATGACGTTACTACTGTCCGTGAGCGTGTATTCCAACCTTTAGCGGGTGAGACATTCGGTACACCACGGCAAAGATACCAATTAACTGAGTTTGGCGTGTCATGTGAGACGGGTGTAGGTAGTTCCTTAGAACTAGAACCTCTATTAGCCGTATCCTTTAGCACAAATGGTGCTAAGACATTCAGTAATGAAGTGTTCAAACAGATCGGTCAAGAAGGTGAGTACATTTCTGACGTTAAAGTATCCTCTAATAAGCACTTTAGAGACTTAGCGGTTAGACTTAGATACACCGAACCTACCAAATTCAGCTTATTTTCAGCTTATGTGATGATTCGGGAGGCAGGTAGACAATGAGCCATGTCAATCAGATCACGCATTTAGACAAGATACGCCCTACTGACCTTAGAGGCGGTGAGAACAGGCGTTATTTTGACGATTTAGAACGATTTGCCCGTCAGGTTTATGATAATCTGTCAGGTATACACAGAGTACGAGATTATACAGTAGCCAACCTACCCGCTGCCTCGGATTTTGATCCGTTGAACGGTGGAGCTGCTTTAATTTACGTTTCAGATGAGACAGGTGGCGCTGTATTGGCGTTTTCTGACGGAACTAATTGGCGCAGAGTCACTGATCGTGTGATCGTGGCATAGGAGATTTATTATGGGTTGGTTACAAGACATAACAGGCGAATCATCAGCAAAGGCTGCAAAGCAGTCAGCAGCTTTACAGTCAGCGGCAGCTAATCAGGCGGCTGTTGATATTGGCTTATCTGAGCAAGAGCAGTTAGCGGCTTTACAGGCAGGCCAACAGGCACAGCAAGCTACGATGAGTCCTTGGTCACAGTTTGGTCAAGGCTTCATGCCTATGGCTCAAGATGCTTACGCTCAACAGCAAGCATTGATGGGTCAAGGTGGTGCTGATCAGGTGATGAACTCACCAATGTTCCAAGCATTATTGAAGCAGGCCAACGAAGGCATTATGTCTAACCAAGCTGCCCGTGGACGCATGGGAACAGGTGAAACACCTATGTTCATGCAAGATGCCGCACTACGCACAGGCTATGACGTATTGCAGGGTGAGCGACAGGCAGCACTAGCTAACACGCAGTCACTAATGAATCCTTTGCAGCTTGGATTTGGTGCAGCGGGTCAGATTGGTCAGGGTCAATATGGTCTTGGTCAGAATCAGGCCAATACTATGATGAACTCTATCCTTGGTCAGACAGGCTACCGCACAGACGCAGCAGCAGCTACAGGAGCGGGCATGGTCGGGGCAGCTAACGCTAGGCAGTCAGGAATCAGTAACATCGTAGGGCTAGGCGTAGGCGCTCTCACAGGTGGTCTAGGTGCTGGATTTGGTGGCATGGTTGATAATGGAATGAAAGCATTTGGATTCGGCCCATCTGGAACTTACTGGTAATAGGAGCATAGCATGGCTATTAGACCAGAAATTGCCCTACAAGCGCAGGTAGCTAACATACCCGCTGCGGTGATGGGTGGGTTGCAGATCGGTGAGAATATCCGCAATCGAGGCGTGAGAGATACAATCTTGCGTCAAGAAAAGCAAGTCAACCAAATGAACATTGCACAGGCGCAGGGACAGTATCAATACAAGCTGTTATCTAGCCTTAAATCTGTTCCTATTGAGCAACGTGCCGCACTATTCGCACAGCAAATGCCCATGCTTGAGCAGATGGGTATCCAAGGTATGCCTGACTTATCAGATCGTGGTATTGAGCAGGGCATGATGGCTACAGCACCATTTATGTCAGCAGAACAGCAGCCTAAGTCACCATTCGCAGCAGTAGATACGTCTAAATATACCCCTGAGTCTATTTCTGCTTTTCAACAGACGGGTGATTATTCTAAGCTAATTGTTATTGGTGACGAAGCAGCAGATAAGCCACCTATAAGCAGCATAAGCCCTAATGACTATTATTTAGACTCCATAGAATTATTCAAAAAAAGTGGGAACTATACCGACTTAGTGCCTATTAAAAAGCCTGTTGATGGTGATCCTAATACACTAGAGATTCAAAAAGAAACGCGCAATGAATTACGATCTGGGCTAACTGATATTAAAAAGCAAGCAGGCGATATGTACACCAACTATAGCAAGCTGGAAAACCTTGGCGAGGAAATGCGGAAGGGCAACAGGTCAGCCGTTGCACAAGGCTTGGTGGCTCTTGTTAAACTAGGCGATCCTGGATCAGTGGTTAAAGAGGAAGAATTAAAAATGGCTCTTGGCGCTAAGTCACCCGTTGCAGCCGTAGTTGAGGCATTGAGAGGCGCAGGGGTTGATGGTGGCGTTATTACAGCCATTCAGCAATCTCTTGATCCGCTAAACCCTGGGACTGTGAATGTTGATCAAATCATTGCAACAGCAGACGCTATGATGCTTCCTAATATCGAAAACATACTAGGCGCGTATGACGTAGCCAATCAGCGTGGTACAGAGTTGCTATCAGAGCAGGGATATAACAGTAG
>ENA-OSIY01001202-OSIY01001202.1-marine-metagenome-genome-assembly--contig:-NODE-1202-length-14060-cov-7.341987_pt1 | contig 14060 bp, 23 predicted proteins | sample MGYA00237884_ERZ534233 | MGnify/ENA primary metagenome ERZ534233 (study PRJEB26412, sample SAMN06343840) | marine metagenome | isolation source: estuarine water | place: USA: Columbia River Estuary... | reverse complement strand
AAAGCTCTTGAATCTATTAGAAATGCGAAGAAAAAATGAAATACATCATCACAGAAAGTAAATTAGATATGTTAATGACCGCATATTTAAATACTTGGGTTAGCTCAAGAAGATTAATTGAATTTGATAGGTTTATTGTGCTTGAAGACCCTAACGGAGAACCAGAAAATGAAATTGATATGGAATATGATGGTGAAGATGGTAGATTATGGTTTAGAACGGAATTTAGAAACCTTTTAATGGATTTATTCGGTAAAAATCATGATGAAACAAATGTATTCGTTGGAAAGTTTTTTGAATATAAATTTGGTGTTGAAGTTAATAAAGTTGAATAAATGAAATACGTAATCACAGAATCTAAATTAGAGGAAAGTATTGTTTATTATATAAATGAACTTTTTGATATTAATGATATTCACTGGACTTATCCCCTTGAATATGATGATGAAACAGGTGAAGAATCGGATGACACCAGTCGAATGATATTTTATATTGGAGATTATTATGGAGAAGAAGAGGGATGTTTTTATTGGTATGCATGTGATTACTTTAACCCAAACAGCCCTGCTAGCAAAAAATGTCCAACAGTTAGTGTTGAAGTTCAATATGAGAAACAACTAGATGGATATTTTGGTGATTTGTGGAAAGAACCATTTAAAAAATGGTTTAAAGAACATTTTGAATTACCTGTTAAAACAATAGATTAAATGATTAAAGAATTTCAAATAAAAGGATTAGAGAAGTTAGTTAACTCAAGTGCAATCAAGGATATCTATCCTATGGTTGACCGTATTAATATTCGTTATGATGGAGATTTATATAATCCAAGAGGGTGGGGAGGATTAGAAATTGATATATTTGTAAATGACCCGACCATAACCGAAGAAAACATGTACGAAAAGGAATTTGACCCACATTATTTGGTTGAGTATCATATTAAACAGTACTTCCCGTATTTTAACATTGATAAGTTGATTCTGAGTTTTATTGTTTGGAATCCTGATGGAGATATTATTTTTAGTTGGAATAAATAATGAATAAACATTATAAAAATATTTTATTATTTACATTATTTATTAGTACGATGTCCTTACTATATGTTCTTTATATTTGGTATCTTATATTATTCTCATGGTGGATATAAATCCAAAATTAAAAACCCTCATTTTAACCAAACTTAATTCAGACTTCGGAAATATTTCATTTCATCCGTATGGGAGAGAATTATGGTTAATTGATTCGGATGATAAGACTTGGTATTTTGTTGCAGAATGTGATGGTAGGTTATGGTTTAATCAAAAAGCATTTAATAATTTTTTTTATTTATTTTCATTAAATTCCAAAGAGTATTCCTTCTTGTTAAAGGAGTGGTTTGAAGATTTAACGAATATATCCATTAGAACGGCATCAAGTAAAAATACCAACTATGAATACGTTGTAGACGGTGTTTTAAGGAAAGATAATAAAAAATATAATTGGACGTTAGAAAATAGGTTTGGATTTGGATATCAGGTAGTTAAAAGGTATTTGGATGCTAAAAAAATTTTAAAATTAAATGAAATAAGATTAATTGATTTAATTTAAACTGCAAAAGAAGAACCACACCCACATTCACGACTCGCGTTAGGATTTCCCCATTGAAATCCTTTTCCATTTAATCCATCTGAATAATCTAATTCAGTACCGTACAGATATAATAAAGATTTTATATCAATAACAACTTTAAGTCCGCCATCAATTTTGACGGTTTCATCAGTAGGTTCAATCTTGTCATCAAAATCCATCGAATATGATAATCCACTGCATCCTCCACCTTTCACGCCAACTCGTAAATGATGAGAATCTGGAGTAACACCAGACTCCATCATTAATTCAATAACGTGTTGTAATGCTTTTTCTGAAACGGTAATCATTAGTTGTATGTTAAACCAAAAAATTTATAATTCTTATGAACGGAAATTTCATCACCTGCTTTTATTGCTAAATCCTCATCTTCGTAAATTGCATTGACAGGACATTCAGGTTCACATGCACCACAATTGATACAAGTATCTGGATTGATATACATTTGTCCACCTGGGAATGCGGATCTACCATCTCTTTCAATTTCACCACCAGAACCTTCAATATCGATAGGTCCATGAATACAATCTACTGGACACACACTTGCGCAAGCGGTATCCATACAATCAACACAACTCTTTCCAATAATATAACTCATACTTTATTTTTTTTTTGTTTTTATACATGAGAGGCCTCAAAGATTAATTCCTCTAATCCTTGTTTCTTTCTATAATCGTTTATTGCAGATTTAATAGCGTCCTCTGCTAAAACACTACAATGTATTTTAACTGGAGGTAGGTTTAATTCCTCCACCAAATCCATATTATCAATTGTTAGTGCCTCATCAATAGTTTTTCCTTTCAACCATTCAGTTGCCACGGATGATGATGCAATTGCTGAACCACATCCAAAGGTTTTAAATTTGGCGTTGATAATGATATTATCTTCCACCTCAATTTGTAATCTCATCACATCACCACACTCGGGTGCTCCAACTAATCCTGTACCAACGTTTATCTTTGATTTATCTAATGTCCCAACATTTTTTGGGTTCGAGTAATGGTCAATGACCTTATCAGAATATGACATAATTTTATTTTTTTTAAAAGTTTACACCCAACCCAAAAGTACCATTACTAATGATTGGGTCGTAATCAAGTTTTATTGTGAAGTTTTTGTAATCATGGATTGCTCCGATTTTCATAGTGGTAAATCTATCTTTGTATTTTGGGAAAGTAATATATCCAAGAGCATCTTTACCTCTCCACTTCACATCTTCATTTACAGTGCCAATCATAAGATGGACACCTGTTCTTTTTATTCTTTTACCAACACCAATATAAAAACTATTTTTCTGAACCAAGTCGTTCACCATTGGGAAATCAACTTGAGTTATCTTACCATATTGAAAAAAAGTTGAGTTGTCTCTTTCAAAACTCGAATTATATTCGGTAATAAAATACCCTTTGTTACCAATTGTAAAGAATCCACCAATTTGTTTGTCTGTTGTTTTTTGAATACCAAAACTTATGATAGGTTTTTTACCTCTAATAGTATCTCTTTTACCATTATCATAAATATAAATTCTTGCAGGTTGTCTGTAACCCCAATCGTTCCAATATGGCATTGGAGACCAATAATTCCACCCAAAATTAGGTGCTCCCCACATATCCCATCTATTCCATCCCCAATTGTTCCATCCTTGTCCATAGTTATTCCAATATGGGTCTCTGATTATTATATTTGAACCTGGTCTTGGTTGTGGTTCATTTCTCCAATTACTTACATTGTTTGTTTGTGGTGTTGACGGTTGAGTTGATGGAGTAGACTTTTGTGGTGTTGATTGTTGTTGAGGTGGGTTAGTTCTCCAGTTGGAGATTTGTCCGATTGATAATATGGGAACCATTGCGAAAATCAAAAATAAGTTTTTCATAGGTTTTAAGTTATATTTATAAATATAAGAAATTAAATGAGAAAAATCATAGTTAAAGAATCTGAACTTATTAAATTAATTGAAACTGCAATGGACTTGGATATTTATAGCCAAAATATGACTACTCCTGCAGGAAGACCAACTGAAGACGCTGAAGACACTGCAGAAGAAATCATTGAATATTTAAAAGAACTTATTTCTATGATGAAGGGAGGAAAAGAAGTCCCAACAACTCTTAGACATAAAATCTATAAAAATTTAGATGATATAAAACAAACATATCATAATATAAAATACGGTGAATAATTTACTAATTTTATATTAGCATTAAAATTAAAAAAAATATATATGCAAAATCCATCAAATGACCAAAAAGCTCAAATGTATAATAAATTATTGTTCCAATTTCAAAGACTTCAAGAACAAGTAAGATTAATCAAAGCCGAAAATATTAATGTGACTGATAATGATCAGAAAAAAATTAATGATCTTGAAAGACAAATGAAACAAGTTTATAATCGAACTCAAAGATTATTTTAATAAAATTTGATATTTATTAATTAAAAAGATTATGTCTAAAAAAATTATTAAACTAACAGAGAGAGATTTAACTCGAATTATTAAAAAAGTATTATCTGAAGGAATATTACCAACAAACAAATCCTACTATATTTTTTCTGATGCCGCTAAGAATTACGCAATTACACCAGGACCAAGTAAATTTGTGCAAGCAATTCCAAAAGCATCTTATTTCGAAATTATAATGAATCCAAAACCTAAAGGAGGGACTCTTCTTTACAACTGTTCAGGTGTAATAAAATTACAATTAGGAGGTAAGATGGGGTATGCGGCAACTAACACAGTTGTTTATAACGACACTATAGTTAACCTATTAGATAAAAGTAAGTACTGTAAGAACGGCAAATATACAAACGAAAACGCTTATACAATGAATACGGATATGCCATCAGATGGTTCAGATGAAACATTGGCTTAATTAGTTATAAAACTTAACCCCCTTCTAATAGGGGGTTTTTTTTAATATGGATGTTAAGAAAATAATAGAAAAGTTTCTAACGAAACATAAAATCAGTAAGCTTGATATTGCCTTATTGATAAATACAATTACATTAATATGTCTACTATTTGGAGTAAAATTCTAATGAAAGTGAGGGCTTTATTTGTTAAAAGACCCTCAAGAAAATTAACTTGGAGTTGTGAAGATTACGTTTTAGGTAAAAAATGGGCGAAGAGTCAACCTCACCCTTTTAAGAAAAATAAAACTCTTTGGGACTTGTGTTATGACAAACAGGAATCAACTTATACGATTGATAACTTAAATAAGTTTTTATTTAACGAAATTTAAATCCTGTAAGTTTTTCAATTTCTTTTTTATCAACTAAATTGTTGTGAATACCGTCTGGTTTGGACGTATTATTTTCAAAAAGAAACGCCATCCATTCTTTTGTTTTTACAAAATATATTACCTTCCAACATTGTGTTGGAACCGAAACTTTCCCTATTTTTTTGGCAACTCCAATATTTCCACACCATACGTGAACTGAATCATCTTTTTGTGCCCACTCTCTTTCCATTGACTCAACTGATTTCCAATCACCAGCATTTAACGAATGGTATTGTGCCGCCATATTTGAAAAGTAAAAACATTCATCCTGTATTGCAGGAGTCTGACATAAATTTTCTGCAGCTGGCATCATATGACCTCTATCAACACCTGAACCAACATAATCATTTTTTAAATTAGTTTCATTAGGCAATAATGGGTCAGGTTGAAAATTATTCTTTCTTTTTAATGGAGTAGGACATCCAATTTTAGATCTTGTAATCCACCATTCAACCAAAACAGGATAATGTTTTGATTTACTGAAAACTGTTGTATAATTTGTATGTTTAATACGAATAGTATCTTGAGACTTAACAATTATACTGAATAGTATAATACTAATGAGTAAAAAAACTTTTTTCATATATTTTTTATTATAAATAGATTATATCAGTATTAATGAATATTTCTCATACACATAAAGTTATATATAAAACAAATTAAAATATTGATATATTTATTAATATGGCAAAAAGATTTGAAATAACAGAATCAGATAAAGAATCAATAAAAAAACTTTATCTAACAGAGCAACCTGAAGAAAAGGGAGATAGAAAATTCTGCCATAGCGGAAATGTTAGATCTCTTGAAGAAATTATGGGTGATGATAATGCTGAAGATTATATCGACGGTGTACAAATCAGAAAGAATGGTGTTAATGGACTTGTTGACAAATTGGAATTGTTAAAAACATTAAGAATGCATCCAAAAGTATCTGATGGTGGTGAACATTTGGCACATAATATTATGACACATTTAAAGGCGTTCAAACCTTACAACTACTTTGACGAAACAAGAAAAGAATGTGGAACTGCAATGGATAAAATCATTGAACTCTATAAAGAAAATGAACACGGAGAAGAATTGGTTAAAGATATTGAAAAAGTATATGGTATGAACCATGTCTCACCAAGAGCAAAAGAATTCTTGAAACACGGAATATCAATGCTTAGAGGAAAACATTAATTTGAACTTTTAATAAAAATATATTATACTTAAAGCCCCACCTTGTTGGGGCTTTTTTTATGTCTACACAATCACATATAGATAAGGTTAATCTTAAACCAATGATAATGGAATATCCTGCTCATGTTGGCGCTCCAAAGATTGAACCACAAGATTTAACCGCATTTAAAATGCATGGTCTCAATAAGGTTGATCGGGTAATGAAGAAAAGATATGATGAACTTGTTAAAGAGGTGGAAATTCTTCGAAATTCAATGGTTATTAACCAGGAGATATATGAATCAAGTTATAGATTTGAACCTCTAATTGGGGAGATATATCACTTATATGAGGATTCTAATGGTAATAGGACATTATCTTTAATTGGGCCTACGGAATGGAATAAAAAACATATATATTCGGTAATTTTAAATTCAGATATGACATGGACCAAAATAAATTAAAAAGAATGTGTGAATTGGCTTTAGAGTCAAGGAATGTTATTATATCTGAATTCACTGCAATACCAACTCAAAAATTTGATGAAGAAAAGAACGAATGGGTTCCTGATTCATATTCATTATTTTTAATGTTAAAAAGAAAAGTGGAACCTGATTTAGAAAAAGTTGGTGGTGATGTTACATATTTAAGTCTTTCTTCAGAGTTTTTGGGAATTGAGGTATTATTGGAGGGATTACTGGGGTTTGAATGTTGTGTGGATTTCGTATAGATGATTAAAATACTATATAATTTATTCTATCACATAAATTAATAACCCCTTGTATACTATTTATTTAAGGGAAATTAAAATATTATGAGAATTATTAAACTAACAGAATCTGATTTAGAGAAAATTATTAAAAAAGTTTTAAAAGAAGATGCAGATGCTTTACCTGAAATGGAAAACGTTCCATTAGGAAAAGTTGAGGCGGTGCAACAAGCATTAGTCGACGCAGGATACGACATAGGGCCGACAGGTGTGGATGGTAAATTTGGTAGAAATACAAGAGCGGCGGTAATCAAATATCAAAAAGATAATGGTATTAAACAAACGGGTAATGTTGGACCATTGACAGGTGGTAAATTAGGTGTACAACCTTTAACTTCAGGAAAACCGTCAACACAAACTCAAACTAAGACAACACCAAAAACTAGTCAAATTCAAACTAAGACGGGTGGAAAAACAAGTTCTAAATTACCGCAATTTGAGTTACCTTTTACCCCACTAAAACCAAGTAGCCAATCCAGCACCTATATCACCCCACCAATAGCAAGAGGACTAGCAATTAAAACGGGAGATTATCTTATGATTATTGCATTTCCTCAATATGAACCTAAAGTTGATAAAGGAGAAAAAGTAAGTTGGATTGAAAAGGCGGCAATTATGACCCAAACTGGTGAAACGCCTAGGGAAGGAACTTATGGTAAAATAGGACACGCAGGTGTTGCTCTTATATCTAAATCAGGTGATGTAACATTATTTGAGTTTGGAAGATATAATACCGAAAAAGGTAAAGGTAGAGTTATTTCTAAAAATTTGGGTAAAATTGCAAAAATAGATAGTTCAGGTAACTTTATAAATTCAAGAGAAGTCGCTAAAATAGTTAAAGCAAGTACTCAAGGGGATGGACCAAGATTGGATATGGTTACTGCGGTAGTTCCTGTACCTAGTTTAGAAAAGGCAAGAGCCTTCGCTGGAGGTCCTGCAATTAGAGAATATGAGGCGGCTGATATGAGTCAAGGAGGTTCAGCAAACTGCGGAACTTTTGCCATTGACACTGCAAAGGCTGGAGGAGTACCTATTGGAGATTTTTGTACACCAATGCCTGTTAAAATGATTAGTAAATTTAAAGATTATTCTTCAGAATATTTTAATGTTTAAAGGTTAGAATATACCGTTTTCAATTTATCACTATTATATAAATCAATAGGGGCAACAACGGACTCATTGATATTAAATTTACCTTTATATCTTGAGTTAATTGATTGTTTAACAATTGGACGATTTAAATTAAATTCTGAAAATGTTTTAATATCGCAAAGACGAATCCCTGCATAGTGGTAAATTTTCCAAACTAATTCTGAACAGTAAATTTTACTATCACTCCACTCAAATTTTGAATCGTATGGTTTACCAAGTTGTCTTTTACCATATTCAATCATAATTTTTAGTTCAGATGATGATAAAGGATTTTTAGTTCTTTTAATAGAATATTTAGAACCAACACCTCTATTAATAAATTCTTTTAATGGAGTTACCTTAACTGGATTTACAGCTTCAAATACATATGGTTTACCTAATTTGAAAAATATTACACCAACATGAGTAATGTTTGAATTGGTTGCTATTTGCAACATTTTACTTTGAGAAGACTTTGAAGTGTGGAATATAATATCTCCGTCTTTAAATTCTTGTGAAGAACAATTTGTAAAAAATAAAGTTATAAGGATACCGATAATTAATTTTTTCATTTTTGGTAATTTTTTACAAAGATAAGGAAATGTTTTGATTAAACATCAAATCTAACATAAGTCTTTATACTATAATCATTAAAGAAATAGACAAGAGCATCCTGAATTAATACATCGGCAAGTTCCCTATCAATAGATTGTTCGTTGATAGTATTACCTAAAATAATCACAGCCTCTATTAGAACAGATTTTGATGTAACACCAAAATTAATATTATGAATTTTAATTTTAGTTCCTATCCCATACATCTCTTGAACGGCATCTCCCTTGAAATCATTAATATATGATTCAATTAGGCGATATAGTCTCCGTTTCTTATCTGACATGATAAAAATATAACATTATTTATAAAAAATTATAGATTAACGCCCTTGTCCTCTGTAATCTTTTGGTCTTGGACTATGTTTGTTATACGCCTTTTTTACTGACCCTTTTTTTCTTCTACCAAAATTAAGTTTTGATGAAGATGCAATTGCTTTTGCCATGTTTTTTGATTTACAAATAAATAGAAGTATATTTATTAATATGTTACTCACGGAACAAGAAAAAAAAGATATTTTATCAAAGTATTCAAATGATACTTCAGATGAATTATTAAATCATTTGAAGAGAGCATATCCAGTTGATGAGTATAAATCAACTTGGATGGAAAAACCCATAAAATCAATCTCAATTGATGGAAAATCACAATATATATCAAACAATAAAAAATATATTGTTAGCAAGATATCAAATGAACTTGAGGATAATTGGGGTCATTTAGGTACTCAGTTATTAAGACGAACAGTTAAGAAATTTATTGACGGAATTAGGTTATAATAGAAAAAACTCTTCAAAAAACTCGTTATAATGGAAAATAATCATCATTTTCCTGTTTTTTTATCATTTTAATAGAAAATATTTCTCAGTATCACAAATAGTTCTTATCTTTGTGAAACAAATACGGAAACAATATGACAAAAGAAAAACTCTACAAGAATTCAAAAGGTGAATACCTTTATTTGTTTAATTGGGTTAATGGTGGTTTTAATGACGTATGGGCTCCGAATAAAAAAGAAGCGTATACTCTTATCATGAAAGAGAGGGTTGAATCTGAAAAGAAATATCCTGACCATGTGAAATTGAGACCCAATTATAGGTCATTACGTAGATGTACTTATTCACAATATCAGGAACAAAATAAATTGGGTTGGATGATGTTTAATTAAAAAAAGATTTGACGGTTTGAAAAAGTCTTCTTATCTTTGAAAAAGAAATCGGGAGGACAGTAAAAATGTACCTGAAGTGATGAACCAAATGGTTTGAAATCCCGATGATAGTTCTTTAAATAAAATTTGGTTGAGGTAGCTCAGCAGGTAGAGCATGGTTTTGAAAAAACCTGTGCCAGTGGTTCGACTCCACTCCCAACCACGAAAGTCCCCAAAATTTATTTTGGAATTTTCATCAATAAAGTTTGATGGTTTGAAAAAATCTTCTTATCTTTGTAAAAGAAACGGACAGAGGTTATTTTTTAAGTTGGTGTTTTTACAATCACCCTTAATTCTTTCTTCCTCTTTAAACTAAGAAAAGGAATAAACAAAATGTAAAAAGGTTTATAGGAGTGGAACATCCTGAATTCGCCTCGAGTAATTAAAATCATATCAAGTTCTTTTTACGGTGTTTTTATCTTTGATGTAAAACAAAAGAATGTCCTTCTTTACGAGTTGCCGACTCAAATGAATTTTCAAGAGATGAACGATTTTCTTAGAATATTCGCCAATAAAGTTTGATGGTTCGAAAGAACTTTCTTATCTTTATCAAAGAAACGGACAGAGGGTTTATTTTCAGTGGTGGTTCCCCATACTCACCCATGAGATTTATAATTTTCCCTCTTTAATCTAAAAAAACAAATCTCAAATAAAACACGGGAGGGTTATGAGAATGGTATTCTTTGTCTACCCTAAATATGACAAAATTCACCAGGTCATTTTTAGTTGTTTTTTGACTTGAAATAAAAACAGAAAGATGTCCTCTTTCACGGGTCAACGGAACATCAACCTAGCTACAATGATTCCAAAAATTTTTCCTGACGGGGGATTCTAAGGAGACACGACGGTGTCTCCTTTTTTTTATGCCAAACCTATATTTATCATTAGATAAAGTATTTAATAAATAATGGCAACAGCATCACCTTTCGCATATAATTTCTCAGGTAATCCTCAAATTGAAGGTACGACGCAAGTTGGTAATTTAGCCGTTGGTATACCAACATCAGGATTTACAAATAATCCGACATTTTGGAATGGACCTGATGAAGATTTGGGTTATGTTATTGCTGCACCCAATGTTTACCTTGAGCTTGATGACTCAACAACTCCGATGCAACCGACTCAGTTCGTATATGAATGGGATTCAAATTATTTGGGACCAAATATAATAATTGGAAGACCTCCAGGAAACACTCCAGACAACGATTATATCACCAATACTGGTAATACGAATAATTCAACTGCACTGTCAACATTTACTGTTAACCCATCAACTCCAAACTACATAGTTACGTTATATTGTGTTAGTTCACCTGATGGTGGTCCCGCCTTTAATTCATTTGGATTTGGAACCACGGCAACAACCTTAAATAATTATTTAGGTAGTACTAATCAATCTGTTGGAGTGAATGGTGGGGGAGATGTAAGTTATGATGGAGGTGGATATAATATTGGACTATCTTTTGCTGAGGGTGACCATATTGATATTGCGGTTTCTGCCCAATATGGAAAATTTTGGTATAGAGTCAGTTATTCAACCCTTAGCTCAAGTACTTGGAACAATTCCGCAATTGCAAATCCTGATACTAATGTAGGTGGAATTGATTTATACCCTTTATCTGAAGGTGAGCTCAGATTGGGTGTTACAATTGGGTCTCAGGCAGCTGAGGAACCATCATGGGTTAAAACAAGGGTTGATGCGGTAACTTGGCCTCTATACGACACAAATACTTATACTCTTTATCCTGTGTACGCACCAGTTGGATTTTGGAGGTCAGCCGCTTTAACAGAGGGTTCTTTTGTTGAATTAACAAATACTGTATTTAACCAAAGTTTTTCATCTGCGACAGATGCAAGTATATGGTTAACAAATAATGGTTATTGGAATTCATATATTGTGTCTCTTTGTGATTCATTTACATTCATAGGTAATAATGCAACAACAACAAGTAATAGTGCGATAAATGATGGAACACCAGGATGGGATTCATCGGCATATTCTTTAGAGACATTTACTGGTCCTGTTTCCGTAACCTTCCAAACTTCTGCGAATGGTAATATTTTAATGGGTGGATTCTCTTACAACCCAACCGCTACCCCTGGCAGCACATATGAGGATACGTCATATGGTATTTATCTGTATAATAGTAACCAAATTGAAATATATGAAAACGGTGGACAAGTTGCCGTTTTAAATGTCGGTACTGTTGTTTCATCATCTGATGTGTGGAAAGTAGATTATGATGGAGTAAGCGTAAAGTATTATTATAATTCAACATTACTTTACACATCAACCAACGCTGTAACACAACCATTACATGTATTCTTCCCTCTTTTCACTCCTAATGAAGGAGCTGTTGATATTTGTGTGATAGGAACATTATCGCCAACACCTACCCCTACACCAACTCTAACTCAAACACCAACTCCTACAGTTACAGAAACGCCAACTGGAACACCAAGTGAAACACCAACGAACACACCAACCCCAACTGCAACCGATTTAACCAATATAACAACATACACAATTTCAGGTTGTACTAGTCTAAATGAATTTGTTGCCAATTTAGGGCCAGGAGCACTTGCACCAGGTGATGTGTTCTATTTTGATTTCACAGGAGGAACACCAAGCGGATGTTACAGAATTGTAAATAAGATTAATGCAACTCCAACGGATGGAACTACAGCACTTGATTTCTATGTGAACTGTGCGGCATGTCAAGCAACTTTAGTAACACCTACACCTACACCAACAACTACAAGTACTCCTACTCCTACGGTTACTCAGACACAAACACAAACTCCTACTCCAAGTATCACCGCTAGTCAAACTGTAACTCCAACTAATACAACAACTCAAACTCAGACGCCAACTCCTTCAATTACCGCAAGTCAAACAGTAACTCCAACGGTTACTCAAACTCCAACTAACACCGCGTCTCAGACTCAAACGCCTACTCCAAGTATTACCGCAAGTCAAACAGTAACTCCAACAGTTACTCAAACACGAACACCAACTCCAACAAACATAAACGCTCAAGGATTTAGTTATTCTAACTTTGCATCAACAACGGGTCTTGTGGGTGTTGGTAATACATCAGTGTCTTCAAACATTTATTTCTTAACAACCGCAGCTGCTAGTCAAATTGGAAATGTTTATAGAACAACTGCAATTCAATATAATAGAAATTTCTCGGCTCAATGGTCAACATTTATTGGGGGAGGTACAGGTGCTGACGGATATTGTATCCAATGGACACCAACTAATAACACTAACGGGGCTACAGGTGGAGGTGTGGGTTATGTTAGTACGGCAATAAATGCAATAACATTCTTAACATACATTAATAACAGCTATAATTGGTATAAAAATAATGTTTTACAAGTTGCAACAAGTGTAAGTTCAGGGTTTTGGAGACAAACATTGTATTTTTGGGGTGACTATAATCATTCTGCACAAACATTCGCACTTTATTACAGTACAACAAATAGTAAACCTGGTTCACCAAATAAAACATTTACTAGTTTCTCATTTGACACAAGTTCTTATTACATGGGATTTGGTGCGGCAACGGGAGGAGCAAATGATAATCATGAATTACTTTCTTGGGTTTTAACCTTTACATAACCAAATCAAAATACGGACTCTAAAAACATTACTATTATATTAACATTTACCACCTCCTAAAAAAAGGTGGTTTTTTTTTAATTCATTTTTAATAAAAGACTTTTACATTGTATTTATCAAAGAATAAAAATTTCTTTTGGAAAGTGAAAAAAGAATAACAAAATGGCAAACGAATTCGTATTAAGAAAAGGATTGATAAGTTTGGGCGGGGTAACCTTTCCTCTTACACAAATAACAGGTACATATACTGTAGAATCAACTGATTATTTTGTTGACGCAACCACAGGTACATTTACCATCTCATTACCTACTGCGGTTGGTATTAAGGGTCAAATATATCAGATTAAAAATAGTGGTGTAGGAGTTATTACTGTTGACCCAAATGGTGGGCAAACTATTGATGGTAATAACACAGTTGAGCTTAGTACAAAAGAAAGTTTATATATAGTAAGTGATGGTGCGAATTGGTTAATTGGGGGTGCTGATGGAACTTCAGGTACAAGTGGTAGTTCAGGTACAAGTGGTTCTTCAGGAACTAGCGGAAGCTCAGGTTCATCAGGAACATCAGGTTCAAGTGGTTCTTCAGGAACTAGCGGAAGCTCAGGTTCATCAGGAACATCAGGTTCAAGTGGTTCTTCAGGAACTAGC
>ENA-OSIY01001197-OSIY01001197.1-marine-metagenome-genome-assembly--contig:-NODE-1197-length-14083-cov-6.512280_pt1 | contig 14083 bp, 8 predicted proteins | sample MGYA00237884_ERZ534233 | MGnify/ENA primary metagenome ERZ534233 (study PRJEB26412, sample SAMN06343840) | marine metagenome | isolation source: estuarine water | place: USA: Columbia River Estuary... | reverse complement strand
ACCTGTTGGTGAAAATTGCTAACAACCCAACCATTTTGAAGCTGGAGAAATCGTGCTGTTGTTAAAAAAAGTGTTTTTTATTTTCAAAAGAAAGTCAAACTTAATTGGTAGTCGCTGACGTTTTCCAGTGGAGCCCCCAAACTATCTCTTAAATAGATAGTTATTTTGCTGACAGTGCTAGTTGAGCAACTTAGCAGCATGGGGAAATTCGGTTGGTAATAATTCAAGCTGTTGTAACTGGCAAACAACGGTGCTATTAAAAACGGCGTAGCATCTACCGAGGTACGGTTAGTAGTGCGCTGAGAGTCAGTGCTCAGTTCTGGTGAATAGAATTGCACTATTTGTGGGTAGGAAGTGTTGATAAAACTTTGAAAATTGCCTGTGTACGAGGTAACAGTTGTACCTAAAACAGCTGACATTGTAGAAGGCTTCAAAATATGACTACCTAGGATCCAGTTCGCAATGCCTGTGGTACTATTGTAAACCACACTCGTAGCAGCATCAATACTTTTTAAGAGGGTGTCCATAGCCAAAACAAACGATGAAGAGGTGTAATAGCCTCGAGGAACTGTCCTATTAACCCCATCAAGTACGAATCCGTTGTTTTGACTTGTCAGGTTGTACATGGTGTTGAACAGAAGCACGAAATCAACTCGGCATTTTTCAGTGGCTACCATGGGCTTGTCTAACACATAGGTGCAGTTATCTAGAGTAGACTGGCTAGTTCTATCTCGTGAATCGATTAACAAACGCTGTGGATTCATTTTTTAGTTGTCCTTTTTTTATTTTATGATATATTCACTCTCAAAGTTTTTGTAAAAACGCAGTTTCCCATCCTGCATAGAAACCACCAAGCAGCTGTAACGATCACACGTAGCGTCGGAAAACATCTGTTTAAACTTTCCCTTTTCTAACACTCCAATCTCTGCAAAAAGCACATCTTGCTCCCTCGTAGAACAAGCTGCAAAAACAGCAAAGCAATCTGTATTAGAACGTAAGATGGTAGGGGCCTGGGTTAGTTTTTGGAGCAAGCAAATCACGCTCAGATTTAAATGTCTAGAATTACTAATGAGTTTGTTGAAAACCTGTTGATTGATTCGTCTTAAGTCCTCTCCGTTGTCATCTAGGATGAGTAAGCTTTTTACGTGAGGCTTCTGCTCTGTATAAATTTTTTCCAAAATTTCTTCACTAAAAGCTTCATAGACAGTGATACCTTCAGGACTAACTCGATTCCAGACATCTTGCAATCTGAATGTTGGGCTAACTATCAGAACCTCATCATAGACATGCCTGTAGCCTTCTTTATCTCTTAGTAATTTAACCAAAAGCTGAGTTTTTCCACTTCCTTTACGACCGCAAAAAATCGTGACATGAGGTCTATCCCTTATCAGCCCTTTATATTTAACCGAGGTCAAAATCGTTGTCTCTTTCTTCCTCGATTCTATGATGACCACAGTCTTCAGCTGCTCCCACCACGTGTGCGCTTTCGTCGTAATGTTCATTTATAGTATCGTCATTTGTTTCTGCGATCTGCGGTTCCATTTGTCTTTGAGTCATTTTGCCTTGAATCACTCCATTGCATGTCAAAAACGCAATTTTGGCTTTGTTATTGAGAAATGCTACTAACGGAATACACTCATCTTCAATAGATGGAAATCATTTTGAAGTAATAAAATCATCAACGTATGTTGATATATTACAAAATACAGGTTCTTTGAATTATGAAGAACAAACAACATACAATTTCAGTATATCTGCATCAGATGAACACTATGAAGCAGGACAAGATTCTGATTCAATAGTTGTTTTACCAATTACTGTAAATGTAACTGATAACTTAGTACCAACTATTTCAAATCAATCACTATCATCTATAAATGAGAATTCATCAGATGGAACAACTGTTGGAACAATATCTGCAGCAGATAATGAAGGAGATACTATAACATTTGCTAATTTTACTTTATATAAGTTAGAATTAGATAATGTAAATGTATCAAGTGGTTCGTATGGTGGTACTTCTCAATTAACAGACCCACATGAGAACCCATTCCAAATGAGTTCAAGTGGAGTAGTAACGAGAAAAGTAGGAGTTTTCTTAAATTCCGATTTAATAAACGAATATCAATATACAGTTCAAGTTAAAGATTCATATAACGAATCATCTAACCCTGCAATCATCACAATACCAATTACTGATGATACACCAGCAATTATTTCTGATAACTGGTCAGCAGGACCGTATATTAAAGAATCTGAAGAAAATGGTACAACTATAAAAACAACAAACTATGGTTCTAGTACTGCAGATTATAATTCAAATCAAAGTGGAACATTTACATCATCAAATCCAGCAATTGTAATAAATGGCAGTGGTAATTTATCATTAGGAGTTGATTTAAGTGGTTCTGTAACACAAAGTGATGATTCATTGGATTCTGTAATTACATTTACTAATACTTTCGGTACAATAACGACTGATAACTTAAATGTAGATATAGTACACAATCATCATCCGAGTGCATCATTCACATTACAAAATTCTAATCTAAATACAAATTTAGCAACAACAAATACAAACTTGGTTCTTGTTTCGATAACTGACACTGAAGGTGATACTCCTTATTCTGCTTCTTTATCTGGTACTGATGCGGGGAAACTCAATCTCAATTATACAAACTCAAATTCATCTTCTTTATACATTAGAGCAAATGAGAATTTATCTGCAGGGACCATAACTTATAACCTAAGAGTATCTGATTCTTATAGTGAAGTTTCAGATTACATAGGTAACACGATTTCAATCAATGATGTAGATACTGGTACACTTGGTGGAGATACAACCTCTCATATTATAGAATCAGCAAGAAATAATGATTCATTGAGAGATGCAAGTGGTTTTGAAGCAGGAAACGCTTCACAATTAACTGTTGCGTACTCTGGTTCAGATGGTTCACCATCAGTTCAATCATTTACTTCATCAAACCCATCGATAGATATTGATTCAAGTGGTAATCTTACCCTTGCAGTTGATATAAGTGGTTCAGTTACTTCATCGGGTGATACAATTTCATCTGATATTACATTCCAAGATAACTATGGTAATGTAGGTAGTGGTAGTTTAACAGTAAATGTATTTGCAAACTCACACCCAAGTGCTTCGTTCACTAATAATAGTGGAGTTTACAATACTAATCAAGCAACATCAAGTGCATTGATGGTTTCACTAACAATTACAGATGAAGAAACAGATACTCCATTTAGTATGAGTTTAAGTGGAACAGATTCAGGTAAATTTAACATCGAATCACAAAATTCTAACACATCATCTATTCAATTAACTGCGGTTTCTGATTTAGATAGTGGAACTTACTCATATACTGCTTCAGTATTTGACCAATTTAGTGAAGTATCACGATATGAAAGAGAAATAACAATCGCAGAGGCTGATTTAGGTACGTTATCAACAAATGGTACGTTCTATGTTATAGAATCTGCTGTAAATGGTAACAACATCGTAACAAACTCAAATGGTAGAACTGGAACACAAGGAGATTTAGGAGTTTCGTACTCACCTAACTATGGTTCACAAGTTGTACAAGAGTTTACTTCATCAAACGCATTTGTTTCTGTAAATGCAAGTGGTAATTTATCAGTAGGAACAAATATAAGTGGAAGTAGTGAAACAAGTGGAGATTCAATCACCTCTAATATAACTTGGGCAGACCAACATGGTAATGTAGGTAGTGGTTCTATATCAGTTAATGTAACTACAAACAATGCACCAACTACAAGTTCACTTTCAACTCAATTTGAAAATACAAACCAAGCAACGGGTTCAGTTGAAGTATTAGAATTAACAATATCTGATACTGAAAGTGATTCAATGCCAAATGCTGGTTTAACTTGGTCAAGTTACAACTCAACTTATTTCACACCATCGGTTTCAACTCCAAATATGAGATTAAATGTAAATAATACTTCAGTACCAAGTGGAACTTACCCTTGGGAAGTAACATTAAAAGATGAACATGGATTTAATACACGAGTTGTAAGTGGTTCGTTAGTAATAACACAAGCCGATACAGGTACAATGAGTGGTGATACTGCAGTTTATGCAATAGAATCTGCATTAAGTGGTTCGGTATTAAGAGATGCGACTGGATTTGAAAATGGAAACGCTGGAGATGTTGATGTATCTTACTCACCATCATTTGGTTCACCAATAGTACAATCATTCACATCATCAAATGCGGCAATTGCAATAAATGATACTGGTGGATTAACTTTAGCAGTAGATTTAAGTGGTTCACTAACACAAAGTGGAGATACAGTAAGTACAACAATAACATTTGATGACCAATATGGAAATGTTGGTAGTGGTTCAGTTACCTTAAATGTATTTGGTAATCAATCACCAGTTGCATCATTTACATCATCATCAAACTATGAAAGTGATAATGCAATTGCTGATTCTGATGCAGGTGCATTAGTAGTAACTGATGTAGAAAGTAATTCACCATTTACAGTTACCCTCGCAGGTACTGATGGTGGTAAGTTTGATGTAAGTGGTTCAACATCACCATTTGAAATACAACCAACTGGTTCTTTAGAGGCAGGAACATACTCAATTAACATAGTAGTAACAGATAGTTACTCAGAATCAGTAACTTTATCAAATCAATCAATTGTAGTTGATGCATCAGCAAATACAGGTAAAGTATATATTTATTATTCGAACTACGCTTCGGATGGTAATTACACGAGTGCGTATAATTCGGTGATGGGTGCAAGTACCTTAAATAGTGATACTCCACCAGAGGTAACTGCTTATACGGCAAATACTGCATCACCATATTACAAACTTAAAACATCAATAGGTGATAGTTCATATTCACTTGCTGGTGGTAAAACTATGACCCTTGCGGCAACGATAAGTGGTTCGGATTTTGCAACAATTATTTCTGCATCAGCAGGAGCAATGAGTTGGGGAAGTACTGTACAAACAGTATTTGTAATACCAAGTGGTTCAAGTATGATAAATGTACCAACTTCAATGACAGATGGTTTTGGAGGAAGTACTGCAGGAGAATATTGTTTAGTTCACTACGCTGATGGAACATCTGCACCTTTAGGAGCATCTCCATCGATGATTCATACACTTGATGTTGATGGAACACAAGGTGGATTTGATAAGTGGCACGTATTAGGTGCTAAAATAAATAGTAGTGCAACAACTATGAGAGTTAAAGTAATACCAAGTAGTGGCTCATTAGGAGCATTTTAAAATGAAAGGAATAATATGCCATTTATAGGAGAAAGATTAGGGTTAACTTCCGCGGTTAGTGCATCGGGCACAACTGCGCTGCTTAATGTCGATTTCGTTAAAGGAGCATTCAAAGTATATGAATCAAAAACCTTAGTTGGTATTTCTCCTAACCTATTTGCAGATAACCAAATAATATTTGTTGAAGATAGTGGTTCATTATATAAAGCAGATGTTGTACCTGCAGATTTCATTTCAACATTCGAAGATACAGTATCTTTTGCAGAATTCTCATTCAATAGTGGTTCATTTACAAGTGCATCTTTTGATGGAACTGCAACACTAACATTATTTGGACAAAATTTACAAGGTTCAGACCAAATATCAATGTCTGTTGATTTATCTGCACTTACTGGTTCTGGTGGTGGAGGTGGAGGAAGTGGTGATATCACTGCAGTTTTCACATCTGATGAAGGTATTAAAGGTGGTGCATCAAGTGGAAATGTTGTATTAGAACTAGACCCAGGAGATGGTATTGTTTTAAATTCAAATGGTATAAACGTAAGTACAGGCTCTACACATTTTGTGAGTGGAGTACAAAAAATAGAAATAGATGGTGAGACTTTCTAGTATTAACATCAAAAGACATATTTATAATAGTAACAAACTCTATATAGGGTTTTAATTATGGGAATATTCCCGTTGAACAAATGGTTACATAAGTAAAATTCAATAAAGGTTATTTAACAAAAAATTATTTTAAATTAACATTTTAACAAAAAAAGGAAAAAATTAAAAATGGCACAAATTATTAAGCACAGAAGAGGTAATCTCGAAGGCCTGAAAGATGCAACAACAAGAGCAGGTGAACTGTTAGTTGTTACTGGTTCAAGTGGTCTTGGAACGATTGCCAATGGAGCTGATTTAGTATTTGTTGGTATCGATGGTTCAACGGCGAGTCCTGTAAACAAAATATTACAAGGAACAACCGTACCGAATTTAAGTGGAACAGACTACAACACTCATGTTGATGGTATTCCATTCTTCGATACTGATAACGCAAAATTATACATCTTAAACAAAGGTGGAAACGTTGAGGTAACTGCGGCAGCAGCTGCAGGTACTGTATCTGGTTCCTCACAAATAGTATTACAAGATGCTGATAAAACAGGATTTACAGGAGCAAGTTCAATAACAACATTAGGTACAATAGCTACCGGTGTATGGAATGGTACTGCAATTGCAAATGCTAATTTAGCAAACTCAAGTATAACAATAGATGGTTCTGCTATCTCATTAGGAGGTTCAGTAACAACTTTACAATTAGGTACAAGTTCATCAACTGCACTTGCTGGAGATACTACTACTATAACTGGTGGACAAGCATCAGCAATTACTGCGAATACTGCTAAAGTAACAAACGTATCAACTGATTTAAGTATTAGTGGTACATCTGGAGCTAGAACGATAGAATCTTCAGATGGTACTAATGCAATCATACCAATAGCAACAACATCGGTTTCTGGTTTATTATCTCCAACTTTATTTGATGAGATAGCAGCGAATACTGCTAAATCAACCGATGTTAATCATAACGTATCAACCGATTTATCAGAAGGTACTACAACTGAAACAACTGTTGATGTAAATTCAAGTGATGGTAATAATGCAACATTAGCATCTGCATCTACTACTAGAGCAGGTGTATTATCAACAGGAAAATTTGATGAAATTGTAGCAAATACTTCTAAAGTAGGATATACAGATGCACTTGTAAAACTTAAATTAGATGCAGATACTGTAATTAGTGGTTCAGCACAAATATTAGATTTAGTTTCTATCGATGAAGATAACTTCACATCTAATTCAGCAACCAAGTTACCAACTCAACAATCTATAAAAGCATATGTAGATTCTAAAGCAGCATCCCAAGATAATACAGATGAACTAACAGAAGGTACAACACATTTATTTTATACAGATGCAAGAGTAAAACTTAAATTAGATGCAGAAACTGTAATTAGTGGTTCATCACAAGTTAATTATAACTCAATACAAAATCAACCAACAATTCCATCAGCAGCAAGTAATGCAACAATTACACTTACTGCAGGTACTGATTTAGGAACTGGTGGTAATTTTACTACGAATCAAAGTTCAAATGAAACTATTACAATAAATCATAGTGATATTTCAAGAACTGATACAACATCAACTAGTTCACCTTCATATGGAGGAACATTTACTGCAATTGACTCAGTTACAACTTCGGCTAGAGGACACGTTACTGCGTTAAATGTTAAAACTGTAACACTACCATCAACAGATGATACATCATATGATTTAAATGTACAAGCCGGTGCATCCAATACATCTATAATCAGATTAGCTGGTTCAGATTCCACAAATGATGATGTTACTTTAAGTGGTGGAACTGGTATTACAATTTCTGAAAGTGGAAATGTTATCACAATTACTGGTACTGCACAATATGGAGATTCTGATGTAGTAACTGTTTTAAATGATAATGCAGTATTTAGTGGTTCTTTAGCGGCATCTGATATATCAGATTTCGATACAGAAGTTGGTAATAACTCCGCAGTTGCTGCCAACACTGCTAAAGTAAGTGATATCAATCACAACGTATCAACTAACCTTAGTGAAGGAACTTCAACTGCAACAACGGTTGATGTAAATTCAAGTGATGGTAATAATGCTACTTTAGTATCTGCTTCAACCACAAGAGCTGGTTTATTAACAAAAGCAAAATTTGATGAAATTGTAGCAAATACTTTAAAAGTAAGTGATATCAATCACAACGTATCAACCGATTTAAGTATTACGGGTACAACTGGAGCTAGAACAATAGTTTCTTCAGATGGTAACAACGCCGTTATTCCACTTGCAACAACATCTGTATCTGGTTTATTATCACCTGGTTTATTTGATGAGATTGATGCCAATACTGCTAAAGTAAGTGATATCAATCACAACGTATCAACCGATTTATCAGAAGGAACTTCAACTGAAACAACTGTTGACGTAAATTCAAGTGATGGTAATAACGCAACATTAGCATCGGCATCTACTACTAGAGCTGGTTTATTATCAGCAGGAAAATTTGATGAGATAACAGCGAATACTTTAAAAGTAAGTGATATTAACCATAACGTATCAACTGATTTAAGTATCACAGGTACGACTGGGGCTAGAACAATAGTTTCTTCAGATGGTAATAATGCAGTTATACCTTTAGCAACAACAAGTGTTTCTGGTCTATTATCTCCTAGTTTATTTGATGAGATTGATGCAAACACTGCTAAAGTAAGTGATATTAACCATAACGTATCAACTGATTTATCTAAGACAGTTAGTGGTACTGGATTCTCAATTAATTCATCAGATGGTAATAATGTAGCATTAACATTAGCAGATACGGATAATTGGGGAATAATGTCAGACGAGATGTTTGATAAATTAGATGGAATTGAAGATAATGCAACTGCAGACCAATCAGCATCAGATATAAGAACTTTATTAGGAACTGGTAATAGTGGTGTAGTACCAGCTGCAGGTTCAAGTGGAGAATTCTTAAAACATGATGGTACATTTGGTACTCCTTCATATACTACTAATACAAATCTATCAACAGAAGCAGTTCAAGATATAGTAGGTGGAATGTTTACTTCTAATACTGATACTAGAGTAACAACTACATATGATGATGGCAATGGAAAAGTTAGTGTAGTAGTTAATGATATGACTGCTAACGATAATGATGATGTATCTGTTGCAAATCTTAAAACAAGATTAGGTAGTTCATTTGGTAGTAATGCAGTTTCAATTGGAGATTCAAATGATACTGTAACAATTCCTGGTAATTTAGTAGTAACTGGAACAACAACTACGGAAAATGTAGAAGTTGTATCAACAACAAATGGTGTTGTATTCGAAGGAAGTGCAGCCGATGATTATGAAGGTACTTTATTAGCTGGAACTTTAGGTGCAGATAGAACATATACTCTACCAAATAAGACGGGTACTGTTGCAATGACATCCGATATTACTGGTACGAATAGTGGAACTAACACTGGTGATGAAACTAAATCAAGTATAAATGCTTTAGATATCACAGAGGTTGGAACAATATCAAGTGGTGTTTGGCAAGGTACTGCAATTTCAACTACATACTTAAGTGGACAGAGTGGAACTAATACCGGTGATGAAACACTAACAAGTATAAATGGATTAGGTATCACAACATTAGGAACAATTGGAACTGGTGTATGGCAAGGTTCAGCAATATCAACTACATACTTAAGTGGACAAAGTGGAACTAATAGTGGTGATGAAACACTATCAAGTATAAATGGATTAGGTATCACAACTGTTGGTACAATCGATAGTGGTACATGGAATGGTTCTGTAATTGCATCGGCTTACTTAGATTCTGATACTGCACACCTAAGTGGTACACAAACATTTAGTGGAGCTAAAACATTTAGTTCACAATTAGTTTCTTCAGTTGCAACTGGTACTGCACCATTCGCAGTAACCTCAACAACAAAAGTTACTAATCTAAACGCTGATAAACTTGATGGTTTAACTTCGGGTAACTTCCTTCGTTCAAATGCTGATGATTCTGCAAGTGGTGTTATAACACTCACAAACACTACCGCAACAAATGCAACTGATGTTGGAGCTCTTGTAGTACAAGGTGGTGTAGGTATAGGTGGAGCATTAAATGTTGCTGGTGATGTTGTTGCATATGCTTCTTCAGATGAAAGATTAAAAGATAATATTGAACTTATTTCTAATCCAATAGAAAAAGTACAATCACTTAAAGGTGTTACTTGGGATTGGAATGATAATGCAGATGAGTTACAACAATCATTACCAAATGTTGGTGTAATTGCACAAGATGTTGAAAAAGTATTACCAGAATTGGTAACTGATAGAGATAATGGATACAAAGGAGTAGATTATGCTAAACTTACTGGTCTCTTAATAGAGGCTATTAAAGAACAGCAAAAAGAAATAAATGATTTAAAATCTAAGATAAAGTAAGAAGGAAGTTTATCTCTTATATAAGAGATTTTCTTATTTATTAATTATATAATTGAAAAAGGCAAGTCATAAATATGGCACAGATAGTTAAATTAAAAAGAACTGCGATAAGTGGTAAGATACCAAATATATCTAATCTTGAATTAGGTGAATTGGCAATGAATACCTACGATGGTAGGATATTTTTCGAAAAATCTTCATCAGAAGAATCGATACAAGAAATACTTACAACAAATTCACATCCATATGCAGTAACGGGTTCGATTTACTTAAATGGTGCCGTAACCGCTTCACACTTCAAAGGAGATGGTTCACAATTAACAAACCTACCAACCGATATTTCAATTGCAGAAGCAACAACTGTAACTGCATCATATGATAGCGTAGATGATATTACAGTAACTCACAACTTTAATTCTTATAATGTATTGGTATCTGTTTATGATAATAACAGAAATTTACTAATACCAGCAACAACTTCACTACCAACCGTAAATACTGCTAGAGTAACTCTTTCTGATACTCAGACTGGATTTGTGGTAGTTGCAAAAGGTGGACATTTAATTAGTGGTTCACAAATTGCAGATAATGCTAATAAACTTAATAGTCAAGTGGGTTCGTATTATCTAAATTGGAATAATTTTAATAATGTACCTGCAGGAATAGTATCTGGTTCTTCACAATTAACATCTACTTTTGATACACGATATCTAAATACAGATGGTGATAATGTAATTTCAAGTTCTGCACAATTAACATCTACTTTTGATTCAAGATACATAAATACAAGTGGAGATGGAGTAATATCAGGTTCTTCACAAGTAACACTTTCTTCAGTTAGTGGATATAACGCAAACGAACACTTTACACAAGGAAATATTACAACATTAGGTACTGTAACAAGTGGTAATGTAAATTCAATTTTACCAAGTGGTGTAATTAGTGGTTCGGTTCAAATAACAGACCATACTACACATAAAGAAACGGTTAGTGGAGCATCTTCATATATAGTAGACCACAACTTAAATGAACAATATCCAATAGTACAATGTTGGAATACTGCAACTTCACAACAAGAAATAGCAAACACAATAACAACAAACTCAGTAAACAGAGTAACTGTTGTATTTTCAACTACATTTGCAGGAAAAATAATTGTAAAAAAATAAAATATGTATGATGTGTATTATACAACTGGCGGAGGTCCATGGGTCAATGCTGGTACTGATACTTGGGTAAATTTATGGATGGAGTTAATTGCTCCTAAATTAAATGTAACTCCTATTCTTCTTTTACATAGAAACAAACCAAAAGGACATGATGATTATGAATTTCCAATAGAAGCATATTGGCATGGGGATGATATAGAAAAGTTTGAAGAATTATGCAAAGGAGCAAGAAGAATCAATATATTACATGGTCATTATACTCCAATGAAAGTAATTGATGATAATTTAGATAAAATTCATTCAAATATTTTACACAATTCAGTAGACCATATTTTAAAATCACAAACATTTACTGATGCATCACTTGGTGTTCATCCATATTTAGATTCCGAGTGGGAAAGTAAAATTAATAAAATTTCAAAACATTCTATATGGGTTGGTTTATTCGATATTGGAATACCAAATAAAACTATACATAATTTTTACGAATTTAAACATAATTTAAAATTATCCGATTCAAATAATTTAGGTTTTGCTTCAAGATGTGAGGGTAGAAAAAATCCACACTATTTAGATGGATTATCTAGTTACTTATTTACGGATTCCAAGGAATTTAATGTTATTTGGAAACATGGTTCAAAATTAGATACATCTAAAATGAAAATATATCATTATAATTCTAAACATAAAGATATCTTTTATAATATGGATTGGGGAATTTCTCACTCATCTTTTACAAATGAACCATTTGGGTATGGTATATTTGAAGCAGTAGATTATGGTAAACTACCAATATTACATACATCTTGGTGTACCGATTTTGAGTATCCATATAGAGCTTCATCTAAAAAAGAATTTAATCATATTTATAGTAGGTTAAACGAAACCACATATTCAGAAAAAAATAAATGGTTTAATTTGTTAAAAGAATACATGATTAACAATTATACTAGTAAAGATAAGTGGGTAAACGAATTACTTAATATTTATAATATATAGGAAAGAATATATATGGCAATTTCAGCAGGAGAAACACTCAGTTTAAATAATTTAGCAGGAGCAACTGGTAATACACAAGGTGCAAATGTATCATTAGGTACAATTAAAGGTTCACCTGTAGCGGGTGATAATATTACATTATCTTCATTTGGTGTAGATGCAATAGGTTCTTTGACGGGATATACTTATGCTGTTGAATCTACAAACGAAACATATACATTAGCATTTAGTGGAGAGGGTTCTAACTTTGGACAAATAAAAGGTAGATATCAAAACTTTACTTGGGCAGTTTCTCCAACATATGATTCTGCTGGAAATTCTGCAGGATATTTAAGTATTGGTGCAAACCAAGATTATACTGGTGTGATTACAGTTGGTGCTATGAATCCTCAAGGTGCAAGTTCACAAACGGATATATCTTCAACTACATCACATACTTTATCAGTAACATTTGCTGATGGATTCAATACCCATGCTACAAATTATAATAGTGCAAGAACTAAAACTGTTTACTCAGTAGATTCTTATGATGGAAATTCAACTGCATTGTGTTTAGTATCCGATACTTTGGTTAAAATGAGTGATGGAACTGATGTTGAAATTGGAGACTTAGAAGAGGGTGATAGATTAAAAGGATATAGTTTACCAGAATATAATAATGATGTAAACTTATTAGAATATCAATATGATGGTGATGATACCATCGATGAAACAGAAGTAATTGTACAAGATGTAGTTTTCTCATTTTCTGAAAGAACGTATGATATTAACGAAGGAACGATAGTAGGTACATCAGAACACCCAATGTTAGTTAAAAGAAATAATAATTTATTATTTAAAACACTTGGTACTATAACAGAAGGTGATTTATTAATAAGACATGATGGTTCTGAAGTAGAAATAACAAGTGTAAATGTAAACAATGAAATTACTGAAATAGTATCACTTGATGTAAGTTCACCTGATACCTATTTAGCTAATGGATTTATATCTCACAACAAGGGAGGAAATTCTCATTCAGATTTAGGTAATCCTGGAACTCCAGCTACATTAACATATAGTATCGATAATAGTACAGAAAAAATGTTAAATTGGACTGAGGGTAGTGAAAGTGGTACAGGTGGTATTACTGCGTATGATGTACAAGTAAATACAAACTCTGGTTTCACTGGTACTATGGTATTTAATTTTACCGAATATAGTGGTACTTCACTAAATGTTGTAAATGCAACTACAAGTGGTACTACATATTATGCAAGAGTAAGAGCAATTGACCATGGTTTAAAATCTGGTTACAAAACTCTAACATTTACTGCATAAAAAATACGTTTTAGTAAAAACTTTATATTTATATATATCGAAATAGTTTTATTAAAAATAACAAAATGGCAAAAGAAATTAAGTTTACAAACGATGAGGTAGCATCACTAGACCAATTAAGACAAGATGTTGCAAACATTTTTACAAAATTGGGACAACTATCAATTGAAAAGAAAAGAAGAGTTGATGAAATCTGTCTCTTATACACATCTCCGAGCCCACGAGACAGGCAGAAATCTCGTATGCCGTCTTCTGCTTGAAA
>ENA-OSIY01001195-OSIY01001195.1-marine-metagenome-genome-assembly--contig:-NODE-1195-length-14088-cov-7.226394_pt1 | contig 14088 bp, 8 predicted proteins | sample MGYA00237884_ERZ534233 | MGnify/ENA primary metagenome ERZ534233 (study PRJEB26412, sample SAMN06343840) | marine metagenome | isolation source: estuarine water | place: USA: Columbia River Estuary... | reverse complement strand
CAGATGTGTATAAGAGACAGAGCCTACCCGGTTCACCGCCACCACCGGCGTTGGCAAAGCAGGAATCTACTTTGCCAAAATGGGCCAGGGTATCAGTAAAGGCTTGCTTCACCATAGCCTCATCGGTCACGTCGCAGACAAAAGCGTGCACATTGCCGCCCAGGCTCCTGAGCTCATTAACCGCGGTCTCGTTTTTTTCTGTATTGCGACCCCAGATAGCAACGGCAGCGCCTGACTTCACAAGTCCCCGAGCATAGGCCAGGCCGATTCCGCCATTTCCACCTGTGACCAGTGCTACGTGACCTTCTAAATTAAACATTAAACATCTCCTTTGAGTGCTGGTGATCAACCCTCTAGATGCGGGCGATTCGATAGTTTCGATAGTTTCGATAGTTTCGATGGGCAGCCAGTATTTGTCATGCTTCGCAATATGCCTGAAACATAAGCGCCAACCGCCAAGCTTATTATTTATTAACTATTTGAATAATAACTTCGAGCACAGTAAATGCAACTAGTTTAGGCAGGTTTTCAGCTGAATCGCATTTATATATCTTGTTTATTGGTAGGAATTTTATATTTATTGTAAGTTAGGGGTATTAAGTTGACGGTTATGCTTGATTAAACTATTGTTATTGACCAAGTAATTAATAGTTGCTGGTCGATAGGCTTGTCACTGTAATTTGGTTCAGGTGGCGGCGCCCGTGAGTCCTAACACAATATCGTTGACCTGCACTTAGACCAATTTGCATTATTTATGCTTGATCCGGCGCTCACTGGTATCCTCTCAGGGAATGTCTTTTGAGCGATTTTAGCGAAACTCCGTAAAATGTATTAGGCTCGTTTTCGTGCTGGTATCCGAGTAAAAAAATGATCACACCCAAACACAGTAACGCCTCTTCAACAATTCTTCCGAATATTAATTTGGTCAAAATCCTGGTCGGCATCTACGCTGTGATCCTGTGCGCGACTCCTATGGCTGGGGAGAGCTCTGCAGTTAAGGCTACTAATGAGGACTATCTCGTTGGCAAGCAGTTATATCAGTCTAGATGTGTCAGCTGTCATGCCGGCGCTATGCTCAAGGCGCCGCAAATGGAGGCACTAAAGCTTTATCCGCCCGAGTATATTATTCAATCGCTCACCAGTGGTGTGATGAGTACCACCGGACTGTCGCTGTCGGCTAGCGAGATGCAGCAGGTAGCCTATTACGTAACCGGGAAAATGGTATCAGACAAAACAGCTGATTTGTCAGATGCCTTCTGCGTTGCAGACTCTCCGGCTAAAATCAGGTCTTCAGCCAGTGCCCAATGGGCAGGTTGGGGTGGCGAGCTCAATAGCCAGCGCTTTCAGGCAAATGAAACCAGATTAAACAAACAGACTGTTGCAGACCTTGAGCTGAAATGGGCCTTCGCCTTCCCTGATACCAGTAGGGTGAGATCCCAGCCTACCGTGACAGAAAGCATGACTTATATAGGCAGTCAGGATGGGACTGTGTACGCTTTGGATACAGATACTGGCTGCGTCCGTTGGACCTTTCAGGCTGAGAATGAGGTTCGCGGCGCCATTAAACTGCAGGGCGATGCGGGTAGTCAGGCTGCTGGGGAGGCCAGGCTATTGTTTGGTGACTACAAGGCCAATGCCTATGCGCTAAACGCAAAGACCGGAGCGTTACTTTGGAAAACCAAGGTTCACAGCCATCCTCTTGCGAGCGTTACTGGTTCGGTGACTGCTGACAATAAAAGGGTCTATGTGCCCCTGTCATCGTCGGAAGTTGTGCCTGCGGCTCAGTCGACCTATGCCTGCTGTACCTTCCGCGGCGCCTTGGTTGCGCTCAACCTAGAAGACGGTAGTATTGCCTGGCGCACCTACACCACAGATAAACCCGAACCGCTGGGTAAAAATGCCGTTGGTGTGCCTCGCTTTGGCCCCTCGGGAGCGCCTATCTGGTCTGGCCCTACGCTGGATACCAAACGCAATCTTGTCTATGCCACTACCGGACAAAACTACTCTTCGCCAGCCACGGGAACCAGTGATGCGGTGATAGCCATGGACACCACAACAGGTGAGGTGAAATGGGTGTCTCAGGTGACCGCCAACGATGCCTGGAATGGCGCCTGTGGCTTCACAATGATCAACTGCCCAGAGGAAGATGGGCCAGATTATGATATTGGCGCCTCAGCAATTTTGGTGACCTCAAAATCTAACCGAGATCTCTTATTGGTGGGGCAAAAATCTGGGCTCACCTATGCTATGGATCCAGATCAGCAGGGCAAAATACTCTGGCGCCAAAGGGTAGGTAGTGGTGGCACTATGGGTGGTGTGCACTGGGGTATGAGCAGCGATGGTGAGCGCCTCTATGTGGGGGTGTCTGACCTTCCCACTAAGAATCGCTATAACCAAGGCGATCCATACCCTGGAGTGCATGCGCTGGATCCAGATACAGGGGCGTTTTTGTGGCGTAACGTCCTTCCATCTCTGTGTCCTGAAGGCATCAAATTTGCCTGTTTTCAGGGTATTTCTGCCGCGGTGAGCAGTAGTCCTGGTTTGGTATTTGCCGGTGGTATGGATGGTCGGCTGCGCGCCTTTGACGCCAGTAGTGGCGATACTCTCTGGACTTACAATACCTTTAGAGAATTCACAGCGGTCAATGGCTTGAAGGGGCAAGGTGGATCGATTGAGGCTGACGGTCCAGTCATTGCTAATGGTCAGGTGTTTGTGACCTCGGGCTATGATAAGTGGGCTGAGATGCCAGGCAATATGCTGTTGGTATTTTCTCTCCCCAACTAAACCTTAACTGTTTTGGAAACCCTTATGAACCTTGTTAGCAAGTCCGCACTGTTAATCGCCGCTATAGGTATTGGCCTGTATTTGGTTTTGCAACCGACCAGCCCAATAGATGTGGATAAAACCGCAACTGTCGCCGATACCAGCACCAGTGTCATTGGGTTAAATCATATTGGACTGTCGGTACGAGATCTGGATGCTGCGTTGGCGTTCTACCAGGGAGCCACTCAGTTTGAGTTGTTGCGCCGAGAGTCGGTGAGCGTTAACGAACAGGCCAGCAAGTTATTTGGCCAGGACAATATTGCCTATGAGATAGCCGTTCTCAGGGGTCCCAACATGCTCTTGGAGTTAACCCAGTTCGAGGGTAATCAGGGTATCCCTGTTCGCAACATGCCACCTAAGGGGCCAGGTATGACTCATACCTGCTTTCAATCTCCTGGCTATGACTCTGGCTGGGACAAGTTTGTGGCTATGGGCATAGACCCGTTGTCCCGCGGTGATCAGCCCATTGATCTTGGCGGATATGGTATCACCTACGGTTATGCCTATGATCCCGATGGCAATATGATTGAGCTCGAGCAGCTGGATGGTAGTTTGTTAGAGCGCGCAGGTTACGGCGCCAACGAGCGAGATTTGGGTGGAAATCTATGGATGTCTCAGGTGGGTTTGGCGACCCATGACATTGTTGGGCTGATGGAGTTCTATCAAATGGTATTGGGCTTTAAGCCCTATAGATATGCGCATGTTACTGACAATCCCAGGCTCGACGATATAGTAGATATAGATAATGTCGACTTGATTGGTGGCTGGTTTAAGTTAAATCAAGCATCCAAGGTGATCGAGATTTGGCAATATGTCAGCCCAGAGACACCAGAATTTACTGGCCAGCGCGCTGTGACTGCGCTGGGCTATTCGTTTTCTATCGAGGTTGCAGATATTCAGGCAGAGTACCGGCGTCTGACTGAGCTGGGTTTGGATTTTGTAAGCGAGCCTGTTGAGCTGGATGGTTTCTGGCAAGTCTACAGTCGAGATCTGGATGGCAATATCTTTTCTCTGCGTCAGGCGATTGATCCCCAGTCGCGCCTCTCGGTGCGCAAGCTGGATGCCTGGCCGGCTAGATAACCACCGCTAGGTGGGATTGTCAAAACTGGCAGTGCGAAAATAACAGGCGCATTTTTCATGTCCCCAACTTGCTTTCTTGTCGTTATTGCCGAGCCGGCTTTTAGGGTCGCAATAGCTCCAAAGACCTCAATCCTTGGGTTTTATTGAGTTTCTTGTCAATAGCATTTTGATGCTGCCTGCGTGAGTATTAAGGCGGTACCTGAGGCTGTATCAAGCTGCCACTAACCTGTTTAGATAGCTTTATTACGAGGGCGCTTGAGTAGGGTTTTTAGAGAGGTCTCGTATTTTTTCTGAATAGCCTGATAGCTGCCCAAAATCATGGCCACAGTAATATCTTCAACTGTCTGTAGGCTGGTGTCGTGATGGATAAGATATTGCCCTGCAGCGGTTGGCATGCCATAGGAGATGTCGACTGTAGCTCTAGCGACTTCGATATCTATGTTGAAGTTGTCAGAGAGTATTTCGGCGAGATAGTTTACCGCTGGATCTCGACCATATTTGTTGGGGTCGCCACTATTGGCCACAGAGGGTTCCATAGATAGACGCTCAATGATAAGTCCGCGTTCGCTGATGTAGGAGAGATATACCTTAGTGACTCGGCGGACCATCTGTTCCAGTGTCTCCGCGCTTTCAGCAACTTTCAGCTGGACCCTACGTAGGTGACGATATTCGCGCGTTAATAATGTTTGTAAAAGCGCTGTGACGCTGGGGAAGTAGTTGTAAACCAGCGCCTTGCTGATTCCCGCTTCAATGCCCAGGCGCTCCATAGTCACAGCAGACACACCTTCGTCTGCCACAAGTTTGGCCGCACAGTCCAGAATCATGCTTTTTCTGGCTTTTGGCGATAGCCGGGTTCGGGTTTTCTTTGCCGTGTCGGTTTTGTTCATGGCTCTAATATTGAATGGCGATTCCTAACCATAGCAACTGTTTCGGGGCTATGCCAGCCAAGCTTATGGTTTATCTGTCGACGCTGGCCAGAACAATGCTATCTGCACAGGGGCTAAACCGCAGAGTGCGGCCGCTCGACCAAAATTCCTATAGCTGCAGACCAGGGATTCTACTTCCAAAGCATTTCTTCTCGCAATATAGGTTAACTATTGACCCGATGATTAGTAGGATATTATAAATCTACCATAAAACGATCAATTCCAGCGGATTCAATCTCTTTACTCAGATATGTGGTTAGGTCTTGGCCGATTGTTGCTGCAAATATTGCCATCAAACCGACCCAATTAAGCCCTTATATAGGGGGTTTTTTGGATTTTTTACAACTTTTGGAGTCGAATTTTAATTCTGCCGAAGTTCTATTGACGATTACTTCAATAATATTTACTATGAGTTCAACGGAGTTCGGATACGATAACGAAAACATTAACGAATTTACAATAATAAAAGTCTCAAAAATTGTTCGTTATACCTCAAATAAAAATAACTAATAAAAACAACTTATAAAAAGCAACTGGGGAAATAATAATATGAAATTGCATAAAATAGTGCGTTTTAGCGCGCTCTCCGCAGCATTACTAGCCGCCAATACCGGCCTAGCTCAGGAAGAAGAGTATAGCGGGCTGGAAGAAATATTGGTTACCGCTCAAAAGCGAACAGCGACTTTGCAAGATACTCCAGTCGCTGTATCTGTCGTTTCAGGGGAGCTTCTGAAACAAAAAAGTCTTGACGACATTCAAGAAATGGAGCTTGCAGTGCCGTCTCTTAGTGTTACCCAAAATCAGAGCTCTTCACAGCAAACCTTTGCTATTCGCGGATTAGGTACCTCCGGTAATAATCCAGGTTTAGAACCCTCTGTAGGGGTGTTTATCGACGGTGTATACCGCAGTCGGGCAGCCTCAGCTATTGATGATTTTATCGCTGTTGAGCGGGTAGAAATACTGCGCGGACCGCAGAGCTCGGTTTACGGTAAAAATACCCCCGCCGGCGTTATCTCCATTGTTACCAAAAAACCTCAGCGAGAGTTTGGTGCTGATTTTGAGCAATCCGTTGGCAATTACAGTAGCAAAATAACCCGTGGTAGCATTACTGGCCCCATTAGTGACACTGTCTCTTACCGTGTCTCCGGCAACCGCAATAGCCGCGACGGTTTTATTGATAATATTCAGGAAGGTAGAGATGCTGTAAATAATAGGGATCGCTACGCCTTGCGTGGGCAACTGCTGATAGAGCCCAGCGATGAGCTGAGCATACGCGTTATTGCTGATACGTCATCCATTGAAGAGGATTGTTGCGGCGCGCCGTTTTACTACAACGATCCTGGCAATGCAGCCACAACTACGGCCCTTGGCGCAACGATCTTGCCGGACGATATTTACGCGCGCAAGATTAAGTTTGACCGAGCCATGGAAACCGATCAGGAGCAGAGCGGATACTCTGTTCAATTAGACTGGGAGGCTGAGTCCTATTCCTTTACCTCTCTGACGGCGTTCCGAGATTTTGAGGAAGTCAATGATATTGACGCCGATTTTATCGACATTGAACTGAGTGGCGTATTGCAAAACAGCTTTGATCGACAGGTGTTCACTCAAGAGTTTAGAGTACAGTCTACCGGTGACAATAAAATCGACTGGCTAATGGGCTATTACTATTACGACGCTGACCAAGACAGCGGCGGCAATAATCGCTTAGGTTCATTCGCCCGCCCGTTCTTTGATGCTCGGATCGGCGGTATCGTATCGGTTGTTGAAGGTCTGGCAGGCGCTCCTACTGGATCCTTTATTGGATCCGGTACTGGTAGGACAAGCGAATTCAATCTTCTGACAACCAGCCACTCTGTGTTTGGTAAGCTTGATTGGCACATTAATGACAAGTTAACAGCCTCAGTCGGAACGCGCTGGACCACAGAAGACAAAGAAATTGATGCGCAAATCACTACTGATGCGCCCTATTCTGCCATTGATTTTAGTGATGCTACCGATCCCTTAGTGCAAACCCTAGCAGGCGCCACCCCGCTTGGCGCCCTTGCCCCTGTATACGCAGGAGCCGTACAGCTATTTAGGCCGGTGTCGGACTTTTACGAAAAACGCAGCGAACAGGAGCCTACTGGTGAGTTCATTATCTCTTATAAGTACAGTGATGATGTGAGTCTATATGCCAGCGGTAAGCGGGGCTATAAAGCAGGTGGATTTAATGTCGGTGCCGGATCTGGTGGCGCAGATTTTGATAAGGAACTTGCTGACGCATGGGAAGTGGGGGCTAAAATTCGCGCATTAGATAATAACTTACAGCTTAACGTTGCCGCCTTCTCGCAGCGCTTACGTGACTTTCAATCCAACGCGTTCAACGGCACCACCTTTGTTTTAACCAACGCCGGTGAGATTCAGATTGACGGCTTCGAGTTTGACGCGCTTTATGCACCCACATCAAACCTGTTTCTCTCACTTGCAGGCTCGTATCTAGATCACGAATATACGAGTTATGTTGGCGGACCTCAGATCGTTCAACCCGCTGGCTCGCCATCACTGCCGCCCGTCCAAGACCTAAGCGGGACGCCGCTATCCGGTGTGCCTGATTGGACCTTAAGCTCATCCATCAATTACGTTAAAAGCTTTGGCGCCGTTGAGGGATTTGCCAATCTTGCAGCTAGATATCGCGGCTCACGCAATGTGACTAGCGAGCGAAACCCAATTGCTGACCAAGATAGCTATGTCACTGCCAATGCCACGATAGGGATACGCGATACTGAAGGGCTCTGGACCGTGACCTTATGGGGAAAAAACATAACGGATGAAGAATATACCGACGGTCTCTTCAACTCTGTGATTCAGGCAGGTAGTTTTAATGCCTACCCTGGTGACCCACGTACTTATGGTGTAACACTGAGATTACAGTACTAAATATAAACTTACTTCCTCTCAGGGAGGCCAAGATTATTCTTGGCCTCTTTTTTTTGTCTAGTGTCTGCCTTCGAGTGTGGTCATGACATTAGGTTCATTGAACTATCCCGAGATTTGTTGCTCCAGATACTGACGCTGAATAATTATTATGCTGTTTTAGTGCGTCTTTTCCCTCTCCGTCGAGCAAGCAAATTTCCACAGCCTACGCGTCTAAATGCAAGAGATACCTTTGACTGCAACCCGCCATAGCACGTCATTAGGCATATCGATTTTTAACACTGATATAAAAAGGACTTACTAGGTACGTTTAAAAATAATAGGTCTTATTATCGAAAATCTGGTTGTAACTTTACTTTTATGACTAATTAGTGGGGCAATAATAAAAATGTTTTTAAATATAAAAACCCTAATTTAAGCACGGCTTTTGTGGTGACAGGGGCTACTGCTTTTAGCGGTGATACCGCTCGCTGGCTTGGCAGAGAATAAATCCGTTGATGGGTCCGTTTCAATAAGAGGCTGCTGGGTCGGGTGATACAGACAAGGTGATTGATCCTACTACCGGTGCTCTGGTTAAGATTATTACTGAATTGACCAATGGCGGTAATGTAGCGCTTGAGGGTTGTGATTTTCAGGCTCACTGCAGCTGGGATACCAGGGTCGTAGCGCTGAACTTGGGCGTAAGGAGCACGTTTTACTGTTGAGGGCCTACCAAAACTGCGATCAAATGCCTATCTGTCTGTGCTAAAAGACACTTATTTCTTCCGGGTGAATGCGCGGTACATTGAAGAATATGAGGTTAAGTCTGGTGCTAGAGCCTACTTTGGTGGCTTGGGTGGTGTTGAGAACCCGAGCGAGGTTGAGGAGCTCTTGACCTATGATGCTCACTATACCTGCACGCTGCCTAGCGGTGACACTTCAGTATCGGTCACTGTTATGAATCTTACAGACGCGAAGGCCCCTGACGTTATGCACTTTATTGTCTACGATGCCCGCACCCACTCTCAATTAAAGCCTAATACTCAGTGCCATTTAAAAAGCCCCGGAGCATAACTCTCCGGGGCTTTTTTCTATAAGTAGGTTTATTGGCTCTATGGAATAAGAGGCCCCAGCTACCCACTAAGAATCGAATCCAGAACAGCCTCTGTTGCCTAGGTTGTCATACTCGGCCTGAACAAAGTCGGCGTTGGTAAACAAAAGCTTATAAACCTGGCAATATTCTTCGTGGTCGTTGAAGCGAGTTTCGCTAAAAAACCGTTCTTTTAGATCTTGCATCTTTAACTTCACTGGAGACATGCGAATGCCGCTATCTATGGATGTATCAAAGATCATTACTCGATTTTGCTCGTCGTTATTGCTCCAAGTGCCCCATTCAACCTGTTTGCCATGATATCCCTTGGCGGGCTCACCATAATGAGCAAATGACGCCCAGTAGGACATCATGCTCTGTGATAGAGCATTTCTCGCTGCTCGAGCGGACTCCGGATGGATAATATTACTCATCAATGTAACAAAGTTTCCAAACACATAGGGTATCTCAAAGGCATGAGCTGCGCCCATCAGCTCCTGCAGACTGAGAAAGCCAAAGTCACGCAGATCATCCGCATCGAAACGATAGGCAAAAACGTTATCTCCTTGCCCCTGACGCATCACTGTAGCTAATTGGTCGACCGCTTTAACTTTCCACTGATCACTGGCATAGCTGCTAAATGCCTGATAGCGCCCACTGTCTTTGATGGCGATGGGTATACCCATAAAGCTGTCGACCTGATCAGGACTGAAGCTTAAAAACAACTTCATTTCATCGCGGTTGGTGCCAAGTATCACCGGTACTGCGTTGTAATTGGCAGGATCGGCAAAGAGTTCCTCTGAAGCAACGGCCTGAGGTAAAACGATACCGTCGCCAATTAGGTCCAAATTTCCGAACACCTTGCCGCCGGTCTCACTGCGGAAGGCTTTATATATCTCAGCCGTGGTTTTGCTGCGCAAATAAGTGCCAAGGTCTTGAGCCGTCATACTGCTCTGTAATTTCTTTGCACCCTCTCTGTTTGTGGTTCTGTTCTCAGCTATCAGTAATTGATTGATAAATTCCCGCGAGCTGTGTTCGTGTCCCCCATCCTCTGTGAAGTTTTCAGCCCTGGCGATCGGTTCGATATCCAAGCCGCCACTTTGAACAATGGCACCATGAAATAAGTCTGTAGCTAGGGGAGAGGCCATAAGTGCCATAACATTCCAGCCGCCGGCAGATTCGCCAAAAATAGTGACTCTGTTGGCGTCGCCGCCAAATTGGGTAATGTTTCGCTGTACCCATTTTAGTCCAGCAATCTGGTCCAGTGTGCCAAAGTTACTGGAGTGATCCTCAGGCAATTCGGCATTGGCTCGAAGGGCAGGGTGGGACAGCCAGCCAAAAGCCGACAAGCGGTAGTTAATACTTACCACCACCACATCAAATTGAGATGCCAGTTGAGAACCATCCAACATTGGGTGATTGCTTGTACCTCCGTTATTAGCGCCTCCATGAATCCAAAACATCACCGGTAGATCTTTGGCGTTTGCGGGAGCAAAGACATTGAGGTACAGGCAGTCTTCGCTGCCGTTGATAAGGTTTTTTTCCGCTGACGTGTTGTTAGCTTGATTGGCACAATCTGGTCCAGCCTCTAACATCTGCCTTGGCTGTTGCCAGGACTCCGGAGGTCGCGGAGCGCGCCAGCGCAAATCACCAACCGGTGGTTGAGCGAAGGGTACACCTCGCCATATCGACACCCCAAGGTTATTTTGATAGCCAACAATATCACCAGTGTCTAAATTAATCAGAGTGTTATCGGACGCTACAGGGGCTGGCATAGCTTCGGGCGCCAGATAGGCGTAGGCCGCTCCTGCAACAATTACCAAAACCAAAACAAGACCGCTAATAAACCGTATTAGGTGTTTCATCAATTAAACCCCTTATATTTGTTGTTAAAGGGCAATAACCCTAGTAGTAATTGGAACATTAATCGCCTTTTAACCATCAAATTAGAAGCACAAAAGATGATCAAACCTTATTGACGATTATATCAATAAGGCTAAGGCTAACTTTTAAACCCATGTGAGTCAACTTTGGCATTTTCTTAAAAACGCTGTTGTGAAATGAGGTGAGACATTAGGCGTTAATGTGGCGGCAAACCAAAAAACAGGGCTCTAACTTATAGCTTCGAGCGCGGTGAGGAGGCATCGATTGATCAAACCTTTAAAAAAAGATCCTCAGAACAAACCTTCAAAAAAAGTCTTTGCCTGGTACACAATATGAATGGTTTTAAGCGTAAATTCACTTCTTTTGTTTTCCTCGTACTCTGCAAAGCTTTGCAGGTATGCTGGATTGCCTGGCGCCACAACAAGCTGCTGCATACGATTGTGAGCCGGCGTGTGAATATCGCCCATCACCACAATATCATTTCGGATATGGTGAATCGCAATATGGTTGTAGCGCTCAAGAGTTTCCGGTCGGGTAATTGCATCTTCATAAGCCAGCTGTAATGCGGCTTTGACTGCGGTATCACCATTGCGGTAGAGGTTAGAAATTGCCCATGAAAAATGCCACACCGCATGGTTCCAGTCGATGATAGTAAGTGGCTCTGTAGTGTAGAGCATCTCGATATTATCGAAGTACAGCTGGGCGATTTTAGCGGCGATTTCAGGTGTAACCACTTGATCTCTAATCGCCCATATTGGTAACTCTGATGTGGATAACTTACGGGCAAATTCTGCCTCTGCAACCTTTAGCGTTGCAGTCAAATCAACGCCCTCTATCAACACTGACTCTTGATCGTTATAACTTACATAGGGCATAACCGATTCGCAGACGGTGTTGGCTCTTCCTGGCGTCGCAAATCGCCGATCTCCAATCATGTAATCTTCGATCAAAATGGTATAACACCAATTTTCTACCCTATCATTTGCCTCGGCACTCTGGGTTTGGTTGCTATCTGTATCCGGTATTAATTGCCAAGATCTGGCTGTTGCTGCAATGGTTGGCGAGCCAATTTGGTAAGTCATTTTATCAATAACGCTATCATTACAGGCCAGGCTTATGCCGCCGGCTGGGGGTAACTCAAATACATCAGACTGATAGGTGAAGTCAGCTCCGGAGTTTTGATTGGAAATAACTGCATAGTGCTGAGATTCCATAACCAGGTTATTAGTAATAGTAAATACCTGGCCCTGAGTATTAGTGATTTGGCAGCCTTGGAGGTTAATCGAGGCTTCGGCCCTGTTAAAGAGCTCTAGCCACTGCGGCTCGCTGGCTGATGACACAGGCATTAGTTCGGTAACAAAGATATCCCCAGGCGCCACTTTTTTGATAGTTGAGTCGCCGCATCCGGCGACTAAAAACGTGAGGATTAAAATAAACGATTTTGCTATTGGCTTGGTCATGTTACTAATGTTGTCTCTGATTATGTTCACAGTATTACTTTATCTCGGTAACGTGGGGAAAGGTCCAAGTGCCATTGAGTAATTCAGCTCTTGGTCGGTACATTCTTACCACATAGTTCCAGCCCTCGGTGATGGGGATGTAATTGATGCTGCTGGGGTCACCACCAAAGTGCAGGGTGATTGATCCGTCGGGATTTTTCTCTGCGTTTCTATCGCTAAAACCATAGGCGTTATTGCTATTTTTCTCAAAATATCCCTCTTTGTTATACATGGCGAGAGACCAGAAACTATCTACAGGAACATCTTTTACGTTGAGCCTGTAAGCTTTATCGCTAGGCAGGTTGGGTTCAACGGTAAGCAGCAGTGACTCAGTCTCAGGAAGCGTTCCAAAGCCATAGGCGCTCAGTAATAGCTGCTTGATGGGATCGACCTGCTCTTTGGTGCCCGCTGCTTTTGAGTTGTCGCTAATATCCTTACCTAAAGCCGCCAGCAGGTCGGTAGTTGCAGCCAGGGTCACTGGATCATATTGCGGATGGGAATAGGTTTTGGCCGAGGCACTGACAATCGAGATTTGATCTTGAAGTTTTTGCGCAGCTTCCAAATCACCGGGCACAGAGTCAACCACTAGAGTTCTCACCAATAGCCACACATAGGGCGTATGAAATTCCTTTAAGCTGAGTTCGTGGCGGCCAGCACTATGGAATATATTGTTGGTGTAGCCATCTTGATTTACCACCTGCACAGACATATAGCGAGCACCCATGTCGGGCAAGTCAATGCTGGCGCCCTCACTAATATCGACTATGGCAACGCTGTAAAGGGTATCGCGATTTAGGCGTTTGCTGCTGCGGGCATCAACGCCGACAACCTGACGTCCATGGGCAAACACATTCAGTTTTCCACCGGCCCTAGCCAAGTATTTATCGAATTGAATAGCGGTTTTAGCACGCACATAGTTGAAGGCGTTGACCTCCACTAGCGCTTCACTGGCCACAATATTAGCTGCTATCAGTGACACGAAAATACTACTAAAGAGGATTATCTGCTTGATTAGATTTGATATTGTTTTCAAATGTTGTCCCAATTTTTTTATTATTTTTAAGCGCTAAATACATTGTTTGAGCTAGGGCCTGCAATAGATTGGCAGCAAGCAAGCCCGCTGTTGAATAGGGATGGATCCGCCCTGAGGGCTAACCATACCTATTGCACGTGCATCTCCCAATGCATGGTTTGGGCTTTGAGTTTGCAGGACTCGCCGATCGAGTCATACTTGAATTGCCGACACGCTGTGATCATTCAGCGATTTTTAACCTCGAAAATACAATAGTGTCAAAGCCTGGAAATATCAACATTAATTATAATTTTCATATAATAACCCTATAGTGAGAACCAACATGACGACACTCAATAGTCATAGCCGTATCTCTGGACGAGTGAAATTTTTGAGCTGCCTGTAGTGGCGTGGTCCAAAATGCCATTACCAAGATGCTGAAAGCACTATCAATCAAGCCGCTGGTCAATGATAAAAGAACAGCTTAAGCAATCTGACAGATCAGTAAAACACCCGTATCCTCTCTATATGAACAAACCAATCCGAAAGCGTCTCTCTACAAAAGATCGCCAGCAAACTATGGATTCTGCAGTGCAGTTTATTCTTGGTGGTCTCGAGACGTTTAAAAAATAATCTGCCGAGTCTTCATTTCCCCTAGGTTCCTTAACTAATAATCTATAGTTTGTGGTTGGCATTCTATTGAACCGATTTCATCAATCTAAATTAAGATTGATTAATATTTTAGTATAGAAATACTATATTAAAGTTGACCGGATCATCCTTTAACGGTATTTTATCGCTCTGATTTCAGCGCCAGCAATAGCACCCAATCGATCATTAGCGTTACTAAATCTAACCCTTTAAAAATTTTAAAATCAA
>ENA-OSIY01001192-OSIY01001192.1-marine-metagenome-genome-assembly--contig:-NODE-1192-length-14115-cov-7.221399_pt1 | contig 14115 bp, 10 predicted proteins | sample MGYA00237884_ERZ534233 | MGnify/ENA primary metagenome ERZ534233 (study PRJEB26412, sample SAMN06343840) | marine metagenome | isolation source: estuarine water | place: USA: Columbia River Estuary... | reverse complement strand
TTTCAAGCAGAAGACGGCATACGAGATTTCTGCCTGTCTCGTGGGCTCGGAGATGTGTATAAGAGACAGCTTTATAGGTTAAAAAAGAAAGTAAAAGCGTTTTCTTCTCAAATTGTGACAACAACAGAGGAAGTACAGTCATCTGAGAAATTTAAAACTTTAATAATCTCCGATACAGACATAGTAGGTATTCTAGATATTACCGACTTAGAAGGAAATACCTGGTACGAAGTACCCTTTTTAGGGCAAGATACAGTATTTGTAGATGAGTCGAACACTACTAGTGACTCTAATAAAGTACCATTTGTACTTAAGGTTAAAAAAACTCCAAGGAGATTTGTATCTAGATTCTTATCTACAGGGTACCTTCAACTACAATTTGGAGCAGGTACAAACAATGCAGACGATTCTGAGATACTACCAGATCCATCTAACTTAAGACTAGGAGGAAATACGGGTGGTTTATCAACAATCGATAAGGCTTACGATCCTTCAAACTTCCTACATAGTAAGTCATACGGTATTGCTCCAAGTAATACAACACTGACTATACGTTACTTAAAAGGAGGAGGTATTTCTGCCAACGTACCCGCTAATACAGTAACAAACCAAACAAATATAAATGTAGCTTCCGCTAATGGAGACGATAGTAGAATAACATTTCCAAATTTAACGTTTACTAATACCCAACCTGCCCGTGGCGGTAGAAATGGGGATACAGTCGAAGAGTTGAGAGAAAATACTTTACGAGCTTTCAACGAACAGAGTAGAACTGTAACCCTACAGGATTATACAGTTAGGGCACTCTCTCTTCCATCAAAATATGGAGGAATAAGTAAAGCGTTTGCTACACAAGATCAGTTAACTAATACCAATACAAATCAAACTACCTTAGTAGATAATAACCCGTTAGCTATATCTCTATATGTACTTTCTTATAGCAACACTGGGACTATTAGTAACGCAAGTACTACATTAAAAAATAACCTAAAAACATACTTAGCTGATTATGTACCTCTAACAGATTCAGTTAACATAAAAGATGCATTTATAGTTAATATAGGTATAACCTATGATGTTATTGCTAGACCTAATTACAGCAGTAGAGATGTACTACTAAACTGTAATATAAACCTACAAGAGTTATTTGACATAAAAAACTGGAATATAAACCAGCCTATAAATCTATCTCAAATCTATACAGCGTTAGATAAAGTAAACGGAGTACAAACCGTACAGAATGTAGAGATAGTAAATAAAGCTGGAGGCAGTTACAGCCAGTACGGTTACGATGTAAAAGGCGCAACAAGGAACAGTATAGTCTACCCTTCATATGATCCTTGTATATTTGAAGTAAAATTCCCAGAACAGGATATTAAAGGAAGAATAACAACATTATAATATGGCAGTATATAAAATATTTCCCGATAAAGATACATTTATCTACACTGAAGTACCTATTGCGAATGCAGGGTATGATGAGATGTTAGAGATAGGAGGATATAATATATCCGAGATTCCCCAAATGTCTAGGATACTTTTACATTTTGCCGATAGAGAGATAAGCGACGTAATTACTAATAAAATAGGAAGCACAGAATATAGTGCAAGCCTTAATTTAAAAATAGCTACTGCATACGAAACACCTATATCCCACTCAGTTTATGCCTATCCGGTATACGAATACTGGGATGGAGGAGTAGGTAAATACGGAGACTACCCTTGGGATTTATCTGGAGCTGCTTGGAGATATGCACTAGAGCAAAGTAAAGGTTCTTGGACTCTTCCTCACAATACCGTTAATATGCCAGCCTACATTACAGGTTCATACCTTGAAGGATACCCAGGAGGAGGAAACTGGTATACAGGTTCTAATGGTATTAGTTTAGAATCAAGCCAAAGCTTTGAAGTAAATGATAGTGTAGACCTAGATCTAAACGTTACTGAGGCAGTTAAATTAATGTATACAGGAAGTATATCAAATAATGGATTTATTCTCAAATTTCCATCGGATGTAGAGTTCGATATTACATCTTCTGTTAGACATAAATTTTATAGCGCCAATACAAATACGATATATCCCCCAACTTTAGACTTAAAATGGGATGATAGTTCGTATCTTACTGGAAGCCTAGATGTACTAGGAACTGATATAGCTGAAATTGATCTTACAAACAATAAAGGACAATACCCAGATATTGGTAAACAGAGATTTAGATTACTAGCTAGACCTAAATACCCAGTTAGAACGTTCAGTACAAGTTCGGTATATAAAACAAATTACGCTCTACCTCAAGAATCATATTGGGGATTGAGAGATGAATTTACAGAAGAGATGGTAATACCTTTTGATGACGAGTTTACAAAAATATCTTGTGATAATAAAGGACCTTTCTTTGACGTATATATGGATGGTTTACAACCAGAAAGGTATTATAGAGTATTAGTTAAGTCTGTAATAGACGGAACAACAGCAGTTATTAATAAAGATAACGTATTTAAGGTAGTTAGAAATGGCTAATGAAATTAATATACATAAAACAGTTCTAAAAAAGGACGAATTTGATAGAGTTGTAGATACATCTTTTTCTACCTTTGTTGACCCCGTAGCAGAGGTTAATAACGACACAGTAGAAGAATTATTTAGACTATATGATAAACTCTATTATGAAATTCCAATAGAAGGAACTACACAGTCTCATACTTACCTTGTAAAGGAAAGTTCAAAACTAGTAAACCTAGAAAAAGATCTTACCGATGTACAGCCATTATTAGATGAGATATCAGAGTTGAGAGAGAGACTTTTGGTAATAAACCAAGAGAAGATTGAAATACAGACACAGGCTATAACAGATGCAGCAAACAACGTATAAAACCTTTTTAGTAGAAAACTCTACTGAACAGCAAGAGTACCAAAGTAGAGATACCGAACTAATTACTAGTTACGATATTAACTCTGTATTTTTACCTGAAAAACATAATATAGAATTACATGTCTATTCGTTAGATGGAGAACTACTACAATCTAATCAAGATTATAAAAATCAATCTTACCTTCAAGGTTCTGAAACTTCAGGTGAAGCTGGAGCTTCTAGGTTGACACTGAAACCACAAGAAGACGCTGTTGCATTGGGATATACATATGGCGGAGTAAGGTTAAGTTATAACTTTTTAGATAACCTATTTTCTGATTTAAAATCAAACATAGGTTTCTTTATAGAAGAGATATCACCTGATCGAACAGAAGTAAGGTTACTAACAACAAAACTAGCAGATGAACAAGTAGTTTCACTTGTAGCAGAAATACAAACTAAGCTAAATTCGACTTCGTACCTATCTGATTTTAGGTTAAACTTTAAAAGTAATAAGCTTTTTGTTGGAGTAAATATTAGTACTCAAAATTATAATAACAGTACATCTATTATAGTAAAACTATACGAACCTCTTCCAAGAGAATTTAAACCTAAAGATGTACTAACATTACAGGAAGTAGTATCAGACACAGTCACCTTTGAGATTGAGTCCACTATCATCAATGACGAAATTAAAGTACCCTATCTAAAAGGTCCAAACTTTAACCTAGACCTTACAGAAGAGAACAGTGTACCTTCACAGTACCTAAACTACGAAGAGTTATTTAGTTTTCCCACAACTAACACATATAGGGAGTTAAGATCTATATTTGAAGAAAAAGGTATTGATGTAAGTATAGACTACACAGATTATTTAGAATTCATACAATTTTCATCTGCTGAAGAAAGACTTTTAAATTTTAAGTACAAACTAGACTTAATAGAAATATACCAAATAGAAAGTGACAAGGTTAATTTACCTTCTAGCGGTAGTTTAGAAAGCATTAGCGGAAGTAAAGACTACTACGAAACGTTAATAAATACTATTTTAGAAAATTTTGACCACTACGATAGACACCTATACTACGAAAGTGGATCAACATCTTGGCCAAAGGTAGGTTCCCTAAAGCCTTACACAAATGCAACAGGAAGTATTACTGGATCTTGGTTTACAAGTCAGCAGCAACTAGCTACTGAGTTTGATAAAACTAACCCAAATCAGCTAATAAATACAGTTCCAACATACCTAAGAGAAGATCCAAACAACGCTCCATACGAGACGTTTATTAATATGTTAGGTCAACACTTTGATAACTTATGGATATACTCTAAGGCTGTAACAGATAAGTACGACGCTGATAACAGATTAGATAAGGGTATATCTAAAGATCTTATACAAGACGCTCTTAAAAACTTTGGTTTAAAGTTATACACAAGTAATAGGTCTACTGAAGACTTATTTAAAATGTTTACTGGTGAATTCTACCAGACAGGTAGCGAGGCAGTAAATACATTTGTTACGGCATCAAGTAACCCAACATCGGAGGAAAACTATAGAAAAGAGGTATACAAAAGAATATACCATAACTTGCCGTTACTTTTAAAATCTAAAGGAACTGAAAGAGGTGTTAGAGCGTTAATTAATAGTTTCGGTATCCCTACTTTAAACAGTTCAGGTTCACATACCGGTTTATACATTAGAACACAAGGAGGAGATAGAACAGACGGAAATGTAAACCTTGGACCACAACAGCAATCTACTAGTTCATTAGCTAATATAAAAATAGACAATACCGGAAGTATAGTATCCGGGAGTACTCTTTCTATAGACACATCTATCAATAAAAGACCAACCCAATTCACAGATCAAATACATTCCGTAGAGATTGGATACTCAGTAGCTGAATACCAAAACAATCAAATATATACCGCTTTAACAGCAAGCGGCTTTAACATTGATGATATTATAGGTGACCCAGGTCTAGCTTATTCATCTAGCTATAAAACGTTAAACGACCAAGCTACGTCTATACTTAAAGACAACACATACAACTTACAGGAATTTACCAGACTGTTAAAATTCTACGACAACGTAGTATTTAAAATGGTGAAGGACTTTATACCTGCGAGATCTAATACAGCTACAGGTATTGTAGTAAAACCCCACCTACTTGAAAGAAATAAAGTAAAACAAGTACAGGGTACATTTACTAACGACATTATAACCGGTTCAATTGCAGTTGGAACCTATAGCGGTAGCCATGGTAAATCATTTGGAAGTAGTGTAGAAAAAACTACAAACTACACCTCTAGTTATATGACTTCTGGTGGATTAGCTACTAAAAAAGATCACTTATTAGAACAAGCTAAATTTAACGGAGAATTATCTGGAAGTCAAATTACTGTCTCACAAACAGATTTCTATCCTATTAATCCATTTAAGTACCAATACAGTACAGAAGTTAGGTATAAAGTAAATATAGTTTCTCAATCTGCAGAACCAACACCTACACCTACACCTACACCTACTCAAACTCCTACTCCAACACCGACTAACGAGGTAGTAGCACCAACACTTACTCCAACTGGAACACCAACTCCTACTCCCACTAGAAATACTATACCACAACCGCCAGCAGGAGGAATACAGTACGGAGATCATGACTTACTTATACCAGATACCGTAATAGGAACCGGAAGATTAATCTTTGTAGGATCAGAAGGAGTAAATAGAGCTAGAGGTTTTATAGAAGACCTAACTGGTGAAATTTCACCAAACCAACTCCAGCAGTATAATGTTACAACTAATAGCGTAGGAGTATACGGAGAATCCACACCTTATTCCTATATTAACTCTATAGGGTTAGCTATAGGAACATCAAAAGTTTCTTACATATTTGATGGAGCAGAAGCAGTAGTAACAATTACAAATTGTGCTACTCCATCTCCAGGAGGGCCATTAAGCGGAACACAGAATTTCTATTACGTATTTTAATAATCGAGTAAATAACTATGACATTAACAGATTTTAAAAACACAGATCCGGGCCTAGGTAATATTTCAATGTTGAGAGACGATTCTGATAATATCAGCAATATTACAATAAGTAGAACAGACTGTAATTTAACAAGCTACGATACGAGTTTAAGCCAACTAACCGGATTATTAATAAAGTTGGATGATAACCTAACAGTTGTAGTAGAAAACGTTACCAATTATACCGGGTACTATCATCTAGAAGTTACACCTTTTGTACTAGTAGGTTCCCTGAATGAAGATATATGTAATACAGTTACATTGACTCCATTTAATGAAAACATAAACATAATATTTAGAAATTCTGTTTTCAACCCAACCTTCAACAATGTACCGGAAAATCTAACTGCAGCTGCACAACAGCAACTCTATGCAGATAAGATAGAAATTAGGAAAGGTAAAACTATATACGATGTAGATAGAAAGAATGATGCAATTGTACCTACTAATATTATTAACATATTAGAAGATACTGCTAACCTAGCAGAATTTCCTGAATCTAATTACAGTTCATTTGCTAATACAACAGGAAGGTACCTTGGAAGTAAAACCTCTATCTTAGATTTTGGTGTTGAACCTATAATAGCAGCAACTCTATTTCAAGGAAGTGTGTACGGTAATATAAAAACAGCTGTTGATATTTGCTCACAGTCTACAGAAGCTAGAATAGTGGTGGACCTTCTATACACTGTTGATGGAGAAGTACGAGGGAAAGCTTTGACTGATTATACAGATGTACGTATAGAGCAAATAGCCCCTAAAGGTAGGTATTCAGGCTCTACATTTACTTCCTCTAGCACAACCCTTGAAGTTTACGAAGATGTACAAACTAAAACCGGAGATATAATTAGAACACTAAACGGTAGTGAGTTAATGAAGGTTGCGTCTATTACTAAATATGGTACACCTACAACGAGTTCAATTGAAGTAGAAAGAAACTACTACGGTAATTACATAGATACGACACCTTTAGTTATGAATACAGGAGCGACACTGTCACTTGTAAAGGTAATTGGAGATACTATATATTCTCCTGAATCTGGGAAACCTTATAAAGTCACCAACAAAAAACTTTGGGTTCAACAGACCGGAGATGTTTTGGTAACAGACACAAGGGGAATTGTAATACATAAAGAATTAACCTGTAATTAAAAATAAAAATCATATATTTATATTAAACAACATTTAAAATGGGATATTTAAATAACGCAGTCGTAACAGTCGATGCAATTTTAACTAAAAAAGGTAGAGAACTACTCGCTAGAGGTGACGGTTCTTTTAAGATCACACAATTTGCCTTGTCCGATGATGAAATCGATTACACTTTGTATAATCCTTCTCACCCATCTGGATCGGCATTTTACGGAGAGGCTATTGAAAATATGCCATTACTCGAAGCATTCCCTGATGAGAATCAGATTATGAAATACAAGCTAGCTACCCTACCAAGAGGTACTTCTAAATTACCAATACTACAAGCTGGATATTCAGCAATAGTTTTAAAACAAGGAGCTTCTTTAGCGATTACTCCTCAAACATTAAACTACTTAGGAGCTACTTCTACTTTCGAAACAGGAGGGTACACAGCACAAATTGCTGATACAAGAGTACTTTCTAACTTTACCGGTGTTGGAGTTAATACTGCAGAAGCAGAAAGATTAAACAGTACTACTACAGTAGGAACAAACGTTTCTAAGACAGTAATAGGTACTTCTATTAACCTTACTGGTACAACAGTAAATACTCTATTCGGTACAAGAACACAACTACAGACTACTATTACACTTATTGGTAGAGACTCTGGAGCTAGAATAACTATCCCGGTAACTATTCAAAAAGTAAATAACTAAGAGATATGGCATTCAAAAGATTCGATACAGAAGATATAGTAGTAAGTTCAGATTCAATTTCTTCACCAGCGTGGAGTAATAACCAGGTGACTTTAACTACATTTGAAACAAATCCTGAACAGACAGGTACAGGTTCAGTAGCAGGACAGTACTATTGGAATGTTTATCAGACAGGTTCAGCTGATTCAACAGCAGCAATCCAATTCTCTATTGCTTATGGACATATTGCAGGTTCAGGCTCTATACCTTTCAATTCAGCTGTTGCAGGAAAAGCACCTTCATCTACAGTATATGGACAGTTTAGAACTCTTATCAATGGTGATGAAAATACTAACTTTGAATTTGGAGGTACAACACCACAGAGCGTTTTCTTTATCTCAGTTGAAAGAGCTAGGTATAAAGAGAAAATACTACCAGGCTCCTTAACCTTAAAACTCACAGATGGAGTTAATTCTATTTCATTAACTGATAATAGTTTAATAGCTACTGTAGATACCTATAGAGACAGTGGAAGAGAGTACCTAATCTACAGTGGAGCAGCAGGAAGCAATCTCAACACAGGAAGTGTGTACGGAAAGATGTACCCGGACATTGGGATTTTAGCTTTAAATGGGGATTTATTAGAAACTAACGGCTATATAGACCCAATAGATCTAACAACTGATCTCTCCCTTAATAATACCGCCAATCCTGCACTACTCTTCAATTCCATGGTCGCCGGAATGAACTTTACACTAAGGGCGGAAGAAACACTGTCCTCTAATTATGTATTCGTTAGGGCACGTAATAGCGAGTTTAACTACTCTACAAATCCATCTAATATAACAGGCTCAGGAGAATTACAGCATGATAGTATGATTGACACTCCACAAGCTTACGTTACAGCAGTCGGATTATACAACGACAATAACGAATTACTAGCCGTAAGTAAATTATCAACACCGCTCTTAAAAGATTTCACAAAAGAAGCTCTTATTAGAATTAAACTAGACTACTAGGTAATGAGTGTATGGAAGAAGTTAAACAAGCAAGATGCGTTTGTAACCACTTATGTAGCTAAAAAATCTTGGAATCTCCAAGGTAGTCAGCTAGATAGTCACGGGGTTAAGCTCCTTCCTGCCTATTCCTCTTTTGATACTCCTGTTGAAGAAGTACCATTTATAAACGAAGCTGCGAAGGTAGCTTTAGTTGCAAAAAGAAGTGAGAAGCTATGCAGTGATATGACCCTAACAGGGGTAAATACCTGCTATTTTTCTTCTAAAGCTACTATACTCGGAACAATTAACGGTAGAAGACAGGTTAAGATTTCTAAAGTAGACACTTACGGTGAAGATATTGTTAAAACAAATATACTTAGAGTAACAGTAAATAATGGAGCAACACCTACTCCATCTTCTATTACAGTTCAGCAAATACTCAATGGACAAGCAAAAATACTGATAGATACTGCTGCTACTTCTATTACATTAACTCATGATAGCGGTCTTTGTGCTTCAAATGTATATACATATGATTTATCGACTAACTGTCAGTTTATAGTATTAGTAGATCAAGCAGTAGTACCTACAACTACTCCTACAAGTACACCTACAAGTACTCCTGGGTTAACACCTACTAATACACCTACAAGTACTCCTGGGTTAACACCTACTAATACACCTACTCTAACACCTACTAATACACCTACTCAAACCCTGACAAACACACCTACACCGACAATCCCAGAGTTTAAATGTAACTTTACCCTTACAGTAGCTTAAAATAATACAACATGGCAACTACGATAAAAACTATAAGCATTGATTTTTCAGGATTAGATTACAATCCTAACACCAGCACATTTACTGCTACCAGTAACGCTAATGATGGACCAATAACTCTTTCTTACCAGCAGCTACAAAACGGGTATCCTTTTGAAATACAAGATACAGCTACAGTAATTACAATTACTACTAACGATGTATTGCCTTGCGGTGTACAGGTGGTAGAATCAGCACCATTTGATGCTGTACAAGTTCCAAGCCAAACACCTACAGCAACACCTACAGCAACACCTACACCTACTCCTACTCAAGCCGTACAAGTTCCAAGCCAAACACCTACAGCAACACCTACAGCAACACCTACTCCTACTCAAGCCGAAGCTCCATTCCAGGGATCCTCTTTTTACCTATATAAACCATCTGCTAACTCAGACGTAGGTTATGATAACAGCACACAAGCATGCGAAGGTTCCGGGTTCTCAACAGTAGTATACACATCACAGGCAAATCAAACGTTTATATCTGCTAAGAATAACGGCTATACTGTTTATACATCTGAACAACTAAACATACCTTTTAATGGAGGCGGGAAGTATTACTCTAACGACGGTACACCGATGTCCGGACTTGCATCACAAGTAAGCACACAGGGTATAATAGATGCAAACTCAACAACTTGTCAAGCTTTACATTATAGACGATACGAAAACTTAGCTTCTTGCCCTGATACTATAGAAGGAGCAGGAATCGTTGTAAATATATCTAATACAACTAATGTATTTCCATCTTATATCAGAACATCCCAGAACGGTAGTGAATGTTTATACTTAACTGCAACAGGAAGCTCAGCCGGTGCAATAGAATTAACTAGCCCAGATGTAACAATATTTAATAACTGTGAAGATTGTTTTGTATTACCTGAATACTATAAGCTAACAGTATGTAATAATGGAGTATCTGGCCCAGATAACCTATATTATACCAATACAGTAGTTGACAGCCCAACATATTTAGGCGGGACATTAGTAACCAATACAGGTGGAAATACCTATTATAAAATTGCAGGTACAACAACAGAAACTTCAGGTAAAGTTGCAGTTACTCTTTCAGAAACCCTACCGGAAGGTAATAACTGCCCTGGAGCTAATTGCTTTGCAAACTTAATTGGAGTTTCTACTGTAGACCCAAGCACCTCTGAACAAGCAACATTTGATCTATGTGAAGCCGCAGCAAAAACAGTATACCTAAATACAGATGATCTGAGTACAGCAACAGTTTCTTTTGGTACAGACAGTGATTGTTCAACACCTCAAGCAGGCACAAGGTATTATAAGAAAATAACAGAAGACTTTTACTATATTTCTACTAATGGAAATATTACAGGTCCATATACTTTAAACTGCTTATAATAAACATATATAATGAGCCAGGTAATTAAAATATCACACATATTTCTACCGGAGGATAAAAAAGATACTGATACATTTATCTTATCAGTTCAACCTTCCGGTAGTGCACCTGTGCCTTCAACAATCTCAGTACTCGATATTAAAAAAGGTACTGCAAAAATTATCGTAGATGATAATGCTGAAAGTATAACAGTAACAAGTAATAGCGGGGAATGTAAAGGTATTGCTAGTGCAGTAGTAACTTGGAACAACTTAGCTGCAAAAACCACTCCACCTCCAACAGCAACACTTACCCCAACTCCTACTAATACACCAACAGGAACTCCTACTAATACACCAACAGTAGCTCCTACCAATACACCAACAGTAACTCCTGGAGAAACTCCTACTAATACACCAACAGTAACTCCTACCAATACACCAACAGTAACTCCTGGAGAAACTCCTACTAATACACCAACAGTAACTCCTGGAGAAACTCCTACTAATACACCAACAGGAACTCCTGGAGAAACTCCTACTAATACACCAACTAATACACCAACAGAAACTCCTACTAATACACCAACTAATACACCAACTAATACACCAACTAATACACCAACAGGAACTCCTACCAATACACCAACAGGAACTCCTACTAATACACCAACACCGACACCGACTCTACAACTACCAAATTGTGAGTTTACTCTAATAGTGGCATAAAAGATAAAAGAGCTAAATGGCAGTAGAATACTACATATCAAAACAACAAGCTGATCTATACACCGGATCACTATCACTATCTTCAGGAAGCTACGGGTTTTTAACATATAGGGGACTCAACCAACTCTACTATTCTAACTTTGTATCAGGTTCTATAGCAAATACAGACGTCAACAATACCGGCTCTTTTGATAATTTCTTGGAATCATCCTTTACCTCAGGTTCAAGATATTTAGGAGAAGTAGCTGCTTTATTTACACTACCTAATAAACTTACTGGCACACATATCGAACCCTTATCTTTCAAAATGGGGAATGATGGAGATTATATAGTAAACCAGAACGACTATATACTTACAGATTACTTAATTCAATCCGACGTTATATACGATGACGGAGAAGGAAATCTAAGAATTGGAAGCACTACAGGTAGAAATGTAGGTAATATTATATACTCACATGGACAAATTATAATAACTGACGATGCATTGGCAGGGTACTACATTCAATACCCTGAACAGCCAATGAGTTGGAAATCGAATCAACCTATTTATACATATAATTACAATATTAAAATTAGTGATTACGAATATAACTTTACTTTTAATCCAACAGCTAGATCAGGTTCTGACGGTCAACTAGCAGATAATGTAACAGGAAGTTATTTTCAACCCTATATTACAACAGTTGGATTATATAATGATTCAAATGAACTGATAGCAGTAGCAAAGCTTGCACAGCCTTTACCTAAATCAGCTAATACAGAAATGACAATACAAGTTAAACTAGATATATAATGGCAATAACATTTAGAGATCTAAAAGGATCAGCACTTACACATCCTGAAATGGATACGAACCTAGCTTCGTATTACCTATCTAGTTCTGTTTCTGGAAGTACAATCACATTCTTTAGATCAAGCTCTGTAGATGGAACTCTAATTTCATCCTCCCATACATTAACAGATATAACAGGATCAGATACTACCTATATTGCAGGATTAGGCTTAGATCTAAACACAGGTTCCAATTCCTTTTCTATACAAAACGGAGAGAACCTTACTAATAATACACTAATTAAGTGGAATACAAGTTCTGGACAACTTGAAGATAGTATTATACTAGATGATGGAACAGAAGCTACAGTTAACGGAAAGTTAGGTATAGTAGGAGATATATATCAATCTGGATCAAAAGTAGAATTGAATGTAGCCTGGCCACAATCTGGTTCGGAAACTCATTTACTACGTACAGACCCTTACACACTTAACGGAAGACCTTATTCGTATTCGGCTATTGCCATGGATCATTTTGAAGAATTTCCAAGTTACTTCCATAACTCATTTAGGATCTACACACAAGACTCAGAAGCTTTTAACTACGGTACATATTTAAATGTGGGTCCAATTAGAACAGGAATGTTTGTAAAACCATCAGGTTCTAATGAACTTGCCAATATATCGATTCAAGATAATCAAAGCGGTTCTTCTATAGCTCTAATGTATGCAACAGTTACAGAGATAGGAGTATTTAATGGAGAGTTTATTAATATCGGTAATGCTCAATCCCTTAACACCATTGAAGGACTAAGAACAGATATAAGCGGTTCAGTAGATACTTCAGGATCAGTAACTGCTGACAGTTTAGTTACAAGAGGAGGAACTTCATCGCAATTTGTAAAAGGAGACGGTAGTTTAGATTCTAATACATACTTAACTTCTTCTACCGATACAACTTATTCAGCTTCTGGTTCTGGTTTAATTTTAAGCGGTACAGTATTTACAAATACGTTACCAGATCAAACAGTTACATTAGTAGGGCAAGACATAACAATAAATGGAACATATCCAAACTTCCAATTAACAGGTTCAGCAACAGTAAACGATGCACTTATAACCCTATCAGCTTCTAATGGAATTGTAGGAGGAGGATCTTTTACGACTGACCAAGGAACACCTGATACAATATCATTTACACTAACACCGGGAGTAGTTTCTGGATCTTCTCAAATCATTTTACAAGATACAGCAGGTAATTTATCTGGTAGTAGAATAGATGGAGCAGTTGCTTTAGCAACAACTGCTTCACATGCCGTTAATGCAGATACAGCTTTAACAGCTAATACAGCGACTACAGCAGCTTTTGCCTCAGCAGCAGCTACAGCATCACATGCTTTAAACCTTAAAGATGGAATTGATATAGTAATTAATTCTGGATCTTTTAATTACATTACCGCTACAACTGCTTCATTTGGATTCATAAACTACGTTACAGGATCTGCAACGTTAATTGGAGATTCTTTTGTTGTAGTAAATAGCAACACACCAACACAAAGATACTCAGGACTTGCAACATACGACTCCGGTTCAGCAAACGTAACTGCATCATTCTTCTTTGATGCAATTACTAATGATTGGAATTATGAGTACGATAATATGGGCTCTGTAGATTTCGGAGTAGCGTTATTTGGACCAGAATATAACACACAAGGATTTCCGG
>ENA-OSIY01001191-OSIY01001191.1-marine-metagenome-genome-assembly--contig:-NODE-1191-length-14122-cov-13.775792_pt1 | contig 14122 bp, 13 predicted proteins | sample MGYA00237884_ERZ534233 | MGnify/ENA primary metagenome ERZ534233 (study PRJEB26412, sample SAMN06343840) | marine metagenome | isolation source: estuarine water | place: USA: Columbia River Estuary... | reverse complement strand
AATAAACATTTAATATCCATATAGGATATGATGATTCTTCATCAGATAGTAATATTTCACCAACTAATCTACCACTATGTTTTATATCAAAACTATGTTTATCTTTATAAGATAATTTTAAGCTATATTTATTTAGCTCTGATGTATATTTTGTTTTTGGATTTCTAAAAATATTTTTAATATTTGTAAAAAAACCTTCAAATGTTTGTATATTTTTCATCTTATATCTTTTATTTCTTTTAAAAATTTATCTGCTATATGTTTTAACCCATCTCTTTCACATAAAAGAAGCAAATTATAATCAATATAATTGTGAATATCGTAATTTATACGAACCAAATAATAATAATCTTCTAATGAATCAACCCTAAATTCTTTAATTTTGGCTATATCAGAATCACAATAAAGATAAACACTATTAGTAGTATTAAGAGAAAACGAATTTAGTATTTTACTTTTTTGTTGTTCTATTATTTCAATATCACCATTTAAAAACTTGCCCTTTTTACTCTTTTCGTATTCTTCGTATTCATCTATATATAATTCCCTACAAATGTCATCATCTATGTTTTCAAATACTTTTCTAATTTTCATATTCCTTTAAAAATTTATCTGCTATATCTTTTAATCCTTCTCTTTCACATATATAATATTTATATGTGTTTTCTAATGACATAAGGGTCACATATAAATAATCTTCTAATGCATAAACTTCAAATTGAAAAAAACTATCAATCTTTCTTTCTGTGACATCACATAAAATTTGATAAGAATAATTTGTAGTTTCTTCATAACGATTTAAAATTTTATCCCTTTGTTGTTTTATAACTTTAATATCACTACTTGATAATTTCCCATATTCTTCATTATCTTCAGCATTTTCACAATACTCTGCATATTCTTCATATGATATTTCTCTACAAATATCATCATCTATGTTTTCAAAAACTTTTTTAATCTTCATTGCCTATATCTTTATATTTTTCTATGAATTTCTTAGATAACATTTTTAAACCATCAACACCATCACATTTGAAATACATTTCAAATTCTTCTGTATTTATAGTAACTAAGAAATAATAATCTTCAATAGCTTCTACTATTATATGTAATCCATATGAAGTTGATCCATGAAAAGAATAATAATCAATTTTGCTTCTACTATTATGTCGCATTTCACCAACACCATAATAATAATCAAATATTTCCTTTTCTTGCTCTTTAATTATTGGAATTATATTATTCTTTAGGCTTATTATTTTTTCTATATGAGATTCGTATGTCTCATAACTTATTTCTTCACAAAGTTCATAATCATTTGTGTCTTCAAATACTTTTCTAATTTTCATATTAATATATATTAAAAATAAATTTTGATTTTATAATAAATTTGTTTATATTTACATCAATAACTAAAAACTATATTATGGATAAAACAATTAAGACATTTCAAATACGAAAAGGTGTTAAACATTTTAATAAATATTATAAACACACTAAACAAATTCTACATATCCAATATTATATTGATGATATTATAATTCTACAACACAAAGTAGATTTTTCTGATAATGGTCATCTTGGTTATTTCAAACCATTATATCTATTAGGTAATAATATGTATATTCAAAAAAGTAGAGGAATTATTAAAAGACCAGTAAGTTCAAAAATAAAAAGTTTAGGCTTAGATCCAAATACTAAATATTTCGTTGAACATTTCAATTTTGATGAATATGAATATGAATTTAAACATAATTGCTAATTAAAATAGGCTTTTTATATGTTTTTGCATATAAAAAGCCTATTTTAATTAAATTATATGTTTTTGCATATAAATCCATTTTCTATTACCACCATTGTATATTCTATAAAAACCCCAATCTAACATTATTTCCCATTCTGTCTTATTTGTATCAGCACCTAATTTTTTCAACTTGCTTTTTCGCCAATTGAATCTATGTTCTCTTTTATTATCAATAACATACCAATAACCAGGTTCAGATGTGTGTTTATATTTAAATCCTAATTTTTCATATAATGCGCCAATAGAAATAAGGTTATCTGAAAAGGATTCTACTTGAATTGGATTATACTTATTTAAAAAGTATTTAAATATCTTAGATGCACCACCTATAACACTATAATTACACAAATTACAGAACCTTAATAATTCAAAATATCCATCTTTGTGTTTACCACCCAATGCTAATCTTAATTTTGAAAATGTCATCAAGCTTACTAATTTATTATCATAAAATAATCCTATTCTAACAGATGATTTACAATCACCTTGAAAATGGTTATTATTTAAAAATAATTGTGATGTTTTGTAATCAATTTCTCTTATTGTACATTTCCTTGCATAAATTTTGTTTGATTTACCCAATTGATTTAATATAAAAGATTCACATATATTTCTTTTTAAAATCCAATCATCTTCCCAAATAGTAATTAATTTTATACCTTGCTCATCACACATATTAAATTTATTTAAATGATAATTCTTTTCTTTGTTTAATATTGAATGCCAATATAACCCATTAAATTCTATTGCTAATTTAAATTCAGGTATATAAATATCTATTTCAAATGGTGAATTTTCTACTATTTCACCATTATAGTTCATTTTTATAAAACTTAATAGGTTTTTTTCTAATCCAGAAACTGCTCTACAAACTGGATTACATATAGTGCATAATTCACTACCATTTAAATTTCTTTGATATAAATTTTCTCTATTTATTTCAAATATATGTTCATTTGGACACTTTATAAAAATATTTTTTTTAAATGCTGTATAATCAATTTTTATCAATTCATATAAATTATGATTTTTCAGCTTTTCTTTTATTAACTTTTCTGTTATTTCATTCTTAATATCAAAAGATGAAATAACACTTTTATTATGAATATTTTTATCCATCCAAGGATGTTCAACACCATATTTAGTCATTGACGTATTTTTATAGTTTTCTTTATATACATCAATATTTTCTTTAAAAGATTTAATTCTTTTTTCCAATAGGATATTACTTTTGCTTGGATTATCAATCCCATAATTGTTCAATAAAGTTTGTTTAGACTTATCTTGTGTTTCTTTTAAACACATAGCAGAATTAAATCCATATTTCTCTAAATTAGTCTTTACAATCTTATCTTTTATAATTTTTGATTCAGCGGGTGTTTTAGTTCCATATTTATCTATTGACTTCTGTGTTTTTAAATTTTTTATATTTGGATCACTTGAAATACATTTATTACTACAATATTCCCTATATCCTAAATTTGTATTTATAAACTTAACTAAATTATTACAATTTTGGTTTTTACAATTGGGAACTTGTTTAATATCATTAATACACAAATATACTTTTTCTTTAAATGTTACATCTATATTGTTTTCTTTACAATATAAATTTATATATTCATATTCTTCTGGGTGATTATTAATTACATATTTTTCCTTTGCTAATTTACCAGATGAATCCGGTTTTTTAAATATATCTAAATTCATTTTGACATTGCGCTTTTACATATATATCTAATATACCTATTTATGTTTAATAAAAAAAAGTCATATATATTTCTATATATGACTTTTTTATTTTTAAATATCTTATTGAGTTAAAAATCCACCTGATTGAATCGCACCAGTTCTTAGGATTGTTATGTTGTTTACGATTACAGACATCGCTTTTATCGGTTCAACATAAGTATCAAGCACACCAATCTGATTATCTATAATTTCGGAAGTATTATTTTCTTCATCACATTTATTAAAGTAGTTATAAAGACCATTTTTATTTACATATTTTTCGCAAATAACGTCAGCTCTAAGTTTAATTTCAGATCTAACATCTGGTGTATTAAATTTCCATTGGAATTCCAATAACATTGCAGAAAGTTCTCTTTCAAGTTCAATTAATACTTCTCTAACGTGTATGTAAGATAAAGCTGACTTATAAAGTGTTTGTGCAGTATTTTCAGTTTCAATTACATAACCTCTATTACGTTTGAATACAATAGGATTCATTTGAGCTGTATTTAGGTTTTCAATATCTACTTCTGTGAAGTTCATTTCAGTGCCTGCAATATTCGTAACTCTACCATTTATTACACCTGCTGCTACTGTCCATGGAAGAACTGAAGTATTATTACTATTTAATTTTCTTAAATATGTATTAGCAACATACATAGCTGGTGGAACTTCTGCTGGTCTACCATTATCATTTACTGTTACGTATGGGGTGAAATAGCCAACTGTGCTAACACCTCTACCATCACCAAATGAATATAAGAAAGCAGGACTAGATTCTGGATTACCACCAACTGCAATATATGCAGTTTGTAAAACACCTTCCCCATCAACAAAACTAGGTGAAGTTGAATTTTTGAACGATTTCATTGATGGCATATTTATAAATCCAAAACAATCTAATCTTTGTCCAGATATATCAACTAATTGTTGTTTAGAACGTTCAGCTAAACCTAAACCAAATGAGTCAATAACATATCTAAAATCAATAGTTTCTTTATTTGTAATTGCTTTGAATAATTGTGTTCCTTTAGCAACCAAATTTAATATTGAATTTTGTCTTGTTTCTGTACCATCAGGCATAGAAGCTTCTCTAACTCTAAATCCTTTTAATGTAATTGCTTTATATGTTGTTACATAATCTTCAATTGTTGTATATCTCATTGTTTGTAAATCAGTTCCAATTGCATATTTTTCAATTGCTGCATCACATGTGATTTCAACTAAAGTAGTATCTGCTGCATATAATCTTTTGGTTAAAATTCTAGTTAAATTTCTAGTCATTTGATCAGGTTCTATTGCTATACTTGGATCAACATAAGCTTCTAAGAAATCACCTACTTTTATTTCAGTATATCTTGAACCTTTTACTAATATTTTATTAACAGATGCTGTATAACCAGTTGGTTCTTCAATTTCAATTGTTTGTTTATAATTAGTTTTATTAGTAAACACTTCAAAAGATGCATCTTTTATAGTATTAATCTGTTCTGATGTTTGTAATAAGCTATCAGTAAATTGAACTGTTAAATTATCAGATGAATTTAAATACATTTTAAGATATGCTTTCTTTGTATAATCCCAAACCATAGTAACATTAGATAAATCTTCATTTGTTACATCAGTTGTTACTCTATAAGCTTCATATCCAACAGAATATGTAACACCAGATGTAGCACCATTTGCTGGATCAGTTAATAAAGAAGCATAATTAAAATTACCATCTAATGTAATAGCCACTGCATTTAAAGTAGAATTAGGAATAAAAATCTGTTCGTTTCCTACTACATTCCATCCTGGTGTAGCACTGAATGCAACATAGCTATAAGTTCCTTCATTTTGGAATACAACTCTAATTGGATCTGGATTAATTAAATTTAAATGGAAATAATCACCTGTGTTAATTTGACCATCAACAAAATTTGTATATAAATCTGAATATTTTGCAGCTACACCATAACCAGTTGCTGAACCAACAGTTGTTTTTGTTTCCAATCCAACTGAACCTAATGTTAATTCATTATCCAATTTGTAGAATACTAAGTTACCAGCTAAGATATCAACTGGGACAGTAGTTCCAAAATCTAAATCAAATGATTTATTAGAAGTTGTTGATAAAACAACATTAGATAAAGTAGCATTTGCTAATGATATCTTTTCTCTAGTTGTCATATCTTTCAACATAGTAACTTTTATAATATTAGCTGAATCCAATATTGTCAATAAGAAGTTAAACAATCTTATTTTTCTATGTGTTTCATAGTCACTAACAGTATCATTTTGTGCGGTCTGTTGAAAAGTAACTTTTATTTTAGTTGGACTCAAAGCTGTTACTATATAATCAGTTGTTACAACTAATTCTTTGAATCCAGGAGCAGCGGTTACACCAACACCAATATCATTTACTGTAAATGATGCAGTTACAAATGTTTGATTAACAATATCAAAATTAAAGCTATTTAATACTAAATCATTTGTTCCAATTGTTGGTGCAGTATCATTTGTTGTTGAACTAGCTAATTTTAATTCACCTGTTGTTGCATCAATATAAGTTACTGATGTATAACTTGCTGTATTACTTGATAAAGTATAATTAGATGGTGCTATTGAGAATGTAAATGTTCCTGCTGCATCAGAATTAACTAATAATTTAGTTCCACTTGTAACAACATAAGCATTTGATGTTAAGCCAGTTGCTATTGCAACGGATGATAGTAAATATCCAAATACTAAAGACATTGTTGCAACTGTTTCAGATGCAGTTGCATAGTAAATACCAGCAATTAATTCTTCTGAAAAATTAGCAGTTCTATTAGTTCCACCCCAAGAGCCTGGTCTTAAATTAGATATAGATGGACCAAAAGCAACTACATTTTGACCATCAGAACCACCTGCTATATCTAATGGTGTAGCAGTATAGTCTAATAATTCAACCAATGTTGCATTATAAGATAAGAAATCAATTGTTGTTTGTCCATTATTAACTATACCATCAGCAATTGCTAAATTATTACCAATTAAATCAACCATTCCAGTTGAATAATCTTTTTCAAATTTATCCAAATTAAAAGCACAGAATAAACCGGTTCTATCAGTATCATTATTTATAATAGTTTCAATAAAGATATTTCTACCATTATTATCTCTAAAATAAGGAATCATTGAAAGACCTTCATAATAAGCTAATAGATTTACATTTCTATCATTAGCGAAATCATTAATTTTAGTCTTATCAAGACCTTCTGTTGTAAAGTATTGTGACCACTTACTATCAACTGATAATTGTGAATAATTAGACCAATCACCAGCGACTACGATTACATCAACCATATAATCAGAAGCATAATCTTGTTGATTAGTATAAGTTGGTACTTTATCTGCTGAACCATAATATTCCAATAATTGTCTATTATATCCAGTTAATTTTGTTTTAAATATAAAAACTGATATATATTTATCAGACATATTAGTGAATGATAAAAGTCTATCTTCTTCACCTGAATCGTTACTTGTTAAGGTAATGAATGAATCTGTATCTTTTTTCCAAAAAGATGATGTATCAAAGAATCTTCTATAAGCACCATTTCTTATAATATCATTTACTTTATCAGATGAAGTAGATAATGATTTGTATTCTAATGTATCTAATGTATCTGATGTCATTAAGAGATTCATAGCATAAACTGGATTAGATTCCAATAATTTAGCTACTGTTCTATGGAAAAAAGAACCTTTTCTTTCAAGATTTCTATCAAGTGGACCAAATATTCTTTCAAGGTCATTAACTGTTTGTAGTAATACAGGTGTATTAACTGGTCCTTTTTTGGAAAAACCAGAAACAAAAGTAGTAGTTCCTGTGACAGTAGGACTGACTATAACAGAATTATCAAATTCTTCTATAAAGATACCCGGTCTTTTGTATTTGCCAATTTGAATTGCCATATTTATTTCATTAATTTTTATTTAATGTATATATAAAATGTAAAATATGTATTTTTTACATTTTATTGATTTGTTATATCAGTTTGTGTGGTTGAAGCTGACCTTTTATTAATTTTATAATAGTCTATTCTTTTTTTAGATATATTTAAATCATTTTTCATTTGTTTTAGCTTATCATTAACCTTTTTTTCAATATCCATTATTTCTTTTCTTAATTTAGTAACTTCATTTTTTTTATTTAATACATTAGCTTTAGATTGGTCTATTTTAGAAGTTGATGAATCTTGGATAGTTTGATTTCCTTGATTGTTTGTAATATTAGTTTGTTCACTTTTAATACCTTCTTCTTCATTCTTAATACCATCTTCTAAATCTTTAATCTTTCTTCTTAATTCACAAGATTGTGACCATAAGGCTAAAACAGGATTATTAAATTTAATTTGTTTTTTATTATTTGTTTTCTTTTCAATATGACCACGAGCTGATAATTTATTAATTAAATCAGCTTCATCTTTATAAGTCATATAAATATTACTTAATTCAACTTTTTTTTGGTTGAAATCTGAAATTGATTTTTCTAAACTATTATATGTGTTCATATCAGATGCCATTTCAGGTGGATCGGATTGTTCCGCCTGAAACTTTTCTGTAATAAAATCTAAATATTTTTTAATTTTCATATTAATTTTGTTAAGTCTATTTTATCTATATCTGATATGTCATATTGTAGTCTACTTTGTGGGGTTTTAACTTCAACTAATTTCCATATTACTTTATCTTGGTATGGACAATGTGCTAAAAATGTAATTTCTTCTATTTTTTTAATATCTAACAGTTTTATCTCACTTATTAAATTATTATTGGTTACTTTACCATATTTAAATTTCAAATCTTTATTTTTTAATATTTTTTGTGAAACTGGAATAACACCAAAATATAATGGAGTGTTTTCCTCGATTATTTTACTTTCTTCAGTTATTTTATATTTGTCTTTTAAATCATTAGATAGATATTTAGATATTAAATTTTGTTTTTCACCGGAACTAGAAAAATTAAATTTAATTAACAAATGTTCAATTTTATTAATTTCTTTTTTCCCAATCACATATGCTATAATATGATTATCTTTATATTTAATTTTAATAAAATTACCAATTAGTTTAGATATATTATCTACTTTATATAATCCATTTCGATCAGCACTAACAAATGATATTACTTTTTCATCACCAACTTCTTTAGTTTTTGGTTCTTGTAAATTTTCTTTACTTTCTCTTTCTTCTTTTTTTCTTGCTTCTTCTTCTGCTGATGTAAGTTTATCAACACCACCAAAATATTCTTTCATTATTTTTTGTCTTGATTTAGCAAAACCACCTTCTGGATTTATCATTTCATTTATGAAGTCAAATAATGATCTACCGGATACAATTTTTCTGTTTGGTGATCCACCATCACTACCATAACCACCATCTTTACCAGTAACACCAGAACCTTGATCTTGATTAGGTCCAGTATTTTTAAATTTGATGTTTGCTAATACTTTTCTATATTTTGGATCTTCTAATATTTTAGTAATTCCATCTTCCCATTTTTCAAATGTTATCTTATATGCCCATGGTCCACCACTTGCAACACCATTTTCCCAATCACCACCTCTACCACTACTTTGTTCTCCAATATAAATATATGCTCTAAAAGTTTTTTGTGATATTCTACCACCTGGTCTTCCAGATGGTATACTACTATTAGCATATAATCGATATGCTTTTCCAAATAGATTAACTATTTCCATTATTTTATCTACATGTGATTCGGAATCAAATGGTATTTCTTTATCACCTATATTTTCCACTTTATCTCTCAATTCAGAATCTTCATTGGTTAATTTCCAAGCATTTTCTTCACCTTTATTAAAAAATTTAAACCAAGCTACTTGAACTTTATCATAAGTTGAATCATCATTTATGTCAAATTTTTCATTTAAAAAATTAAAATCATTAAATTTTTCTAAATTTTTCTTAAAATTAAAATCATTAAATTTTTCTAACTTTTTATTAGAAAGTTTAGGGTAGATATTTTTTAATTCGTTATATGATTTTATATAATTTTTAATATGTTGAATAGCTTCCCCAAGTGATCCAATTAAACCCATATCATCTTTGAATGATAATAAAATTTTAGATAAAAATGAAATTCTTTTTGGTAAATCAGAATATTGTGAAGGGATATTACCCATTTCCTCTTTTATTAATTCTTGATAACCGATTGGTTTACCAGTTGTTGCTTCATTTAATATTATATTCTTACCAATAGCAATTACTACAGTTTTATTTAATTTTTCGCCTGATTTACTTTGATTTATAATTTCTTCTAATTTCTTTGATAAATCATCAATTTTAATATCTTTACATACTTTAATTATTTTTTTCCATGCTGCTATTGCATGTTTTTCTTTACTTCCTAGGGTTTCAACATTTTCATTATTAATTAAATTCATAGCTTCAACTGCTTCCCTTTCTTCCTTGCTACCAATTGATGTTATCTTAAATGGTGGCTTCTTTGTTTGGGTTGTTGTAATTGGTTTAGTTGTAGTTGTCTGTTTATTATCAACTTTTTTATTCTTACTAATATTTCTTTGGTTTCTATAATAAGCATTAATATCACCAACCGAAGTGTCATCAGTTCTATATCCACTATCAATATCTTGTTCACCTTCTATTTTTATTCTTCTATTTTTAATTACATTATTAAGACCTATTATTGATTTAAATAGATTTATATTTGTAGTGAAAAACTTAAATTCTGGATTAGATTGGTCAACATCATTGGTATCTTCATCATCTTCATCATCTTCATCTTTTATATTATAATCTATATCCATTAAGGCTTTCTTAAAATCTTCTAACTTTTTTATTAAAATATCTTTTTTATCAATATCAATACTTTCTATGTATGATATAGTTGTATCAATAAGACCTGACCCTTGTGTCTTATCACCCAATAATGTTGTTAATTTTTCATCCAATTCAGAATCACTTGAAACAACAGTATATATTTCTTTTAATAGCATTTTAACTTTTAGTTTATCAATAGAATTGTTACTATCTTCATCCAATGCAACATTAGCAACTAATGTATCCAAACATGTTTGAACTTTAGCAACTATTCCTTTTATTTTTGTTGATTTATATTGTGCTGTGCTATATCTAATTGTGGAATTTATTAATCTACCTAATAAAGACCCACCCCATGTAATATCATTTTCAAATGCATTTTCATAAACTTTTATTTCCCTACTATATGGAACTTTTCTTATATTTGATTCGTTATATGATTTGAACTCACTTATACTTTTTATATATTTCATATTTTTTAAATATTTTTTTTATTAAATATATATATTAAAATTTTACTATATAAAAGTATTTATTATATTTGTGAACAAATAAAAAATTATATCATTATGTACTCATTTAATATTATTAAAATTGATCTTAGATTATATAAAACATCTAAACAACTTCAAGAACGATTTGATGCATTGAATTTTCCATCAAATATGTCAGTTAAGAAAACAATTGAAATGAAAAAGACTGCGGATATTCTATTTTTTGATAGTAATACATTGAATATATTTGCATATGTTCCTAAATTTGAATCCAATATTGTTTTGTTGGATGAGTTTAGTTCATTCTTAATGAACAGCGAAAAAGAAATTGAAGTTGATGCTGTCCTTGATATTGATACAATACTTGAAAAAATTAATCTAAGTGGTGTTTCATCCCTTAGTAAAACAGAAAAAGAATTTCTTAACACACTAAAAAATAAATAATAAAAAATGGTAGAAACATATAAAAAATTGATTGACGAATTTATTAATTCAAGAATAGATGAAGTGATAAATTTAGTTATTGAATCAGCAAGTAAAAAAGTAATAACAAATGATGAATATAATGAAATAATTCATTATTTCATTAAAAAATCAAGTGGTTTATTTTCTGAATATAGACAACAACTAACCACAGAAGATGAAATCGTAGAATATAATGATATGCTTGAAAGAGCAATTGAAAAAATTGAAAAATCTGACAATATAGTTCCAAAAGAAAAAAATATATTTGAATTGAATGATATTTTAGATAAAATAATACAATCTGGTTTAGATAGTCTTTCAAAAGAAGAAAAAGAATTTCTTAATAAAATATAAATCAATGAATAGATTAGTAAATGCAGCATTAGAAACATTTAATAGTTTAATGGAAATGTTACCCACTATTTTTGGAATGTTCTAACACAAAACCCACCAAATAAATTTGGTGGGTTTTTTATTTTTTTATTTTAAAATTTCCAGAAAATAAATAATCTTTATATAAGTGGTATAATTTAAAAAATATATAATGAATAAGAAAAATATTTTTAAATTATGAGATTTTTGGAACTTAAATATAATGGTGATATTATTACTAATAACAATAAAATAAATGCAATCCTAGAAAAAGAAAAAATGTTCTGGTTTCTCGAATCAGAAATTGAGGATGCTAAAATAGAAATAAAGAATAATACTTTAATTTGGTATGATGGTTATTACTTAGGTAATTGGCATTATGGTATATTTAAAGGAGGTAAATTCCATGGCACTTTTGAAAATGGCATTTTGGAAGGTGGTCAATTTCATGGAAAATTTGTGAGTGGTTTAAATCTTATTTAAAAAGATTGAAAAAAATTAATTATTCTTCGTATGGGAAAAAAACGTAACACCAAGCAAAACAATATTAAACTATTAAATGAAGATAATATTGTTAAAATTAACAGACAACCAAATGGTGAGAATTTATTTGAAGTCGGTAATTCTATTACAACAGATTTGGCAGAAGCAGTAGCTATTATGATGAAAACTTCGGATTCTGAGGACTCTATTTGGAAAATGAATATAACTGATGGTATAGAAAATATAGAGCCAAGAAAGGCATTATATTGGCTTTCAGGTGGTGATTATGAATGGATAACTTTACATAATTATTGCAAATCTTGGTCAAATTGTGAATATGAATACCAGGAAGAATTTGGATATATGGTTATGTCAATTATTAAAAAAGCAAAAACATATAAAGATATAAAAGATGGATTTATTAGATATTTAAATTTACCAACATTATACGAATTTGCACTTAGTAAAGATTTTATTAGATAATTTTAAAAGCAGTCATTTAAGAAAAATTGTGAATCCTTTTGATTTTAGTGAAGAAAAAAATATGTTATATTTGATTTATATAAAAAAAAAATAATGTATGAAAAAGATTAAAAATTTTAAAGATTTTTTGCTGTTTGAATCTTTCGATGGAGATGAAAAATTTGATAAGTATGAGGTAGAAAACTTGTTCAAACTATTTTTATCCGAAAACCAAGAAAGTATTGAACTGGCTTTGAACATGATTGGAAGTGAAGATTATTATGATGTGAGTGATAAAAGAAGTGGATATATTTTAATTGTTAATAACATAAATAATATTTTGAGATGTTCTTCTATTACATTAGAAGAACTAATTGATTTAATTATAAATCATTTAAAGGTTGAAAATTTCTCTAATTTTACTGATATAGATTTTAAGATGGACATACCTAAATATAGACAAATTAGTAGTCCTTTGATTCCTGTGCGTCAAAATAATAGTGTTGGATCTTTTGAAGATGGTTCATATAAATTCATTAGAGAAATAAATTCGGATAATATTTATATACGCTTTTCATTAATATTGTTTGTTAGTGAAAATTCGATGAATGAAGAAATAAATGAGATTAGTATTATTCCTGAGATGTTCTTTAATGTTGGTGATTTTAATAAAAGAATTGTGAGTGGATATAGTGATAGGTATAAATTTGAGGGAAATGAATTTGACTATGATAAATTATTACCAGCTGTAAATATAGCCGTTGATAAATTTAATGAAATTTTATTTGATAGTAAATTAAAGAGTGATTTAATAAAACTAATCAATTTTATAAACGAGCAGACACAGGATGATGATGATGATGATGATTTCGAAATCTAAGAAGTGAAACATTTAAAATTTTTTTTAATGACTGCTTTTTATTTTTATAATTTAATATATAAAAATAAAAAATAATATGAAATATATAAGAACATTTGAAAATTTCAAATATGAACCAGTGAATGAAGAAATTTTTGGAATCGGAAAGTTTTTTAAAAATATGTGGTCTAAATTAGCTGGTATAAAAGGTGCTAAAGAATTAGAAAATAAATATAATGAATGGAAAAAGAAAATAGCAGAAGAAATTAAAAAGAAAGCTAATATAGAATTAAATCTTTTTGCATCATCTTCATTAAAAGAGTCTTTAATAGTTGAAGCTGATGAGATTGAAGATGGGGATACTAAAATTGACGCGGAAACATTAAAAGAAAAGAAGAAATTAATAGATCAAATAATAGACACTTATTTTAAAATGGCAATGAAAGATTTTGATAGAATATTAGTTAAATTTGGTGGTGAAGAAAAAAATCCACAATTAAAACTATTAATAGATACTAAAAAGGATCAATTTAATTTAGATGTTTTAAACGCAAAAATTAAAGCACTTGAAGATGCTGGTGATAAATCTGTATTACCAAAAGTTATTGAAGCTAGA
>ENA-OSIY01001190-OSIY01001190.1-marine-metagenome-genome-assembly--contig:-NODE-1190-length-14130-cov-5.545435_pt1 | contig 14130 bp, 15 predicted proteins | sample MGYA00237884_ERZ534233 | MGnify/ENA primary metagenome ERZ534233 (study PRJEB26412, sample SAMN06343840) | marine metagenome | isolation source: estuarine water | place: USA: Columbia River Estuary... | reverse complement strand
CATATATTCTGGAATTAAAATATTTATTTAAATCGCTATTAATAATTTTTACTCCAATTCTATGATATAATGAGCTTGCAAGAAATATTGGATATCTAATTGGCCGTGGTAAATATTTTATTCCATTATTGCCACTTTTGTAAAATTTTTCAGACATAATAATAATTTTAGCAATAGCTGCAAATAATTTAGTTCGATCAAAATTTTCATTAACTATATCTTTTGTCTTAATATTTTGTTTTAAAAAGTTTTGAGGTAAATAAATTCTTCCTAATTTGGCATCAGCCACTACATCTCTTGCAATATTAGTTAATTGCATTGCTATCCCAAGATCTATTGCATGCTTAATTGCTTTAGGATTAGTTGTGTTAAATATATGAGCCATCATTGCTCCTACTGTTCCTGCTACATAATATGAATATTTAATAATTTCTTTTTCGGATTTAATTTTTACAATTTTCGTATCTAATTTTATTCCGTAAAATAAATCGTTAATAAATTTATTAGGAATATTATATTTTTCTTGAATTTTTTTAAACTTATTAATAATTATATTTTTAGATTTTGTATTTGAATATTCTTTTATAAATTTATCAATTTTAGTTTTTGAGTTTTTATTTTCATCAACAAGATCATCTGCAACCCTGCAAAAAGCATACAGAATTGCACAATCAGCAAATACATCTTCTTTTAAAAATTTACCTGCCCAATAAAATGATTTTCCGTAATGCTTTATATAAAATTCTAATTTCATAGAATTTTAGGCACAATTCTATCTAAAATTTTAGCAGACGATAAAACTCCAGGAATTCCTGCCCCCGGATGTGTTCCGGCGCCAACAAAGTATAGTCCTTTATATATTTCAGATTTATTATGAAATCTAAAGTAAGCAGACTGAGAAAATAATGGTTGAATTGAAAATCCCGATCCGTGAAGAGTTCTAAGTTCTTTCTCAAAGTAGTCAGGCGTGACGTAGAAATCACTTTCTATATATTCTTCAATATTAGGTAATAAAGTTGAGCTTAATTTTTTTATAATTATTTTCTTAAATCTCTCTGCTTCTGTATCCCATTTTATTTTAGATAAGTTATTTGGAACCGGTACCAATACATAAAAACAATCCTTATCTTTCGGAGCCATTGTAGGATCTGTCGCCGTTGGTCTGTGAAGATAATAACTAATATCATCAGTTAATACTTTTTCGTCAAAAATTTTATTTAATAAATCTTTATAAGAATCTCCAAAATAAATTGTGTGATGCTGAACGTCATTATATTTTTTTTTAGATCCAAAATAATAAACAAATAGACCCATTGAATAATTCATTCTTTTTACTTTTTTTTTAAATAAAAATGTATTTTGTTTTTCATCTAATAAATATTTATACACAAAAGGGGGATCTGCATTGCAAACAACAATTTTTGCATTAATTATTTTATTACTCTTAGTAATAACTCCGCTAATATTTTTTTTATCTGTTATTATTTTGATAACTTCGTCATTTTTAATAATTTTAACTCCAATTTCATTCATTAGTTTTTCTAGTGCTATAATAATTTTTCCTGTACCACCTAGAGCATAGTGAACACCCCATTTTTTTTCTAAAAATAATATCAATGCATAAATTGAAGTTGTTGAAAATGGATTTCCACCAACTAAAAGCGGCTGTACACTAAAAATTTTTCTTAATTTTTCGTGTTTTAAAAATTTTGATACAAGTTTGTAAACAGAAAAATAACTTTTTAACAATAATAAAGATGGTATTTGTTTTAACATGAAAAAAAAATTAGTGAACGGTTTGTCCGCTAACTCTAAATAGCCTTTGTTAAATATTTTCTCTGAAAATTTTAGTAATTTCTCAAATCCAATAATGTCTTCAGAGTTAATCTTTGATATTTGTTGTAAATTGACTTTATGATCATCTGTGTAATCAAATTTCGATAAATCACTAAATATAAATTGGTACCAAATTTTCAATGGTACAATTTTTACATAATCATTAATATTCTTTTTAAAAAGTGAAAATAGTTCTTCAATAAGATAGGGCGCTGTTATTACGGTTGGACCAGCGTCAAATGTATATCCATTTTTATAAAATGTTCTTGCTCTACCTCCTAAATCAGAATTTTTTTCAATCAAAGTGACATCATAATTCATAGCTCTCAATCTAATTGCCGATGCAATTCCTCCAAAACCTGAACCTATAATTATTGCTTTTTTGTTCATTTACTTAGTGATTCATTCATATTTCTATTTTAACGCTAATAGTCACTACAATAAGTTAGGAAAATCATGGATTTAATTAAATTTAATTTTCTTTTAAAAAATAACAAATTACTCTATTTTTGCATCACTTAAATAAACAAACAGGGGATTAATGAAAACAGCTCTTCTACAATCTAGTGATTTAACTGGAATTTCATTCTGGTTAATATCAATGGCCTTGCTAGCTAGCACGTTTTTCTTTTTTATCGAAAGAAATTCAGTCAAAGCTTCATGGCGAACATCGGTGACTTTATCAGGCTTAGTTACAGGTATTGCATTTGTGCATTACATGTACATGAGAGAAGTCTGGGTAAGCACAGGTACATCACCAACAGTATTTAGATATATTGATTGGTTATTAACAGTTCCTTTATTAATGATTGAATTTTACTTTATACTTTCAGCTGTTAAAAAAGTTTCTTCAGGAATTTTCTGGAGATTATTTTTAGGAACATTAGTTATGTTAGTAGGCGGATATCTTGGCGAAGCTGGATATATGAATATTAACGCTGGTTTTATTATTGGTATGGCCGGATGGATTTTCATTTTATATGAAATTTTCTCTGGTGAAGCTGGTAGAGAAGCAGCAAGACTATCAGGTGCCGCAAAAGATTGTTTTGAATTCTGTAAATGGATTGTAACAATCGGTTGGTCTGTATACCCATTAGGATATCTTTTTGGATATATGACAGGTTCTGCAAATGAGGTTACTTTAAACCTTGTTTACAACTTGGCAGACTTTATTAATAAAATATTATTTGGTTTAGTTATTTACAAAACTGCAGCAAGCTTAACGCCTGCTGGTAGCAAGTAATAATAATTAACTAATTTTTTTAAAAAGGCCCTCAAGATTTTCTTGGGGGCCTTTTTTATTTAGGCTAATAAAATTCTTATTTAAAAACAAATTGCTATCTTTATAAGTAATTCCATTTTTAAAATCTTTTTTTAAGAAATAGGCACCATCAAGATCTAAAAAATCACAATACTTTGCAAGCGATAAAGCTGGGATAATCGACAATGACGAACTGACCATGCATCCTAATAATATTTTTTTATTTTTTCTTTTTAAAAATTTAATAATCTCAAGACTTTTACTTAAGCCGCCAAATTTATCCAATTTGAGATTTATTACTTGGTAGTATTTTAAAATTTTGTTTTTATTTTTAATATGAAAAGATTCATCAGCACAAAATAATATTTTTGTTTTGATATTTTTAAGCTTATAGTCCAATCCATATTTTAATGGTTGTTCTATAATAATTACATTTAATTTTTCTAAATCTTTAATAATTTTTTTTAAAAGTATAAAATTTAATCCTTCATTAGCATCAATTATTATCTTTGATTTAGGACATCTTTTATTTATAAATTTAATCGTCTTTAAGATGTTATTTTTATTAACTTTTACTTTAATAAAATTAATATTTTTAAATTTGCGAATTATTTTCTCAAGTTTTTCTTGGCTAAATATAGGAATAGTAATTGAAGTTTGATATTTTTTTCCTAAATAATATTTTTTATTTTTTTTTATATTAAGATGTTTAAAAGCTAATTCTAGAGCCGTTCTTAAGGATAAATATTTAATTTCTTGAAGTCTATTTTGTCTAATTAGCTTTGTGATTTCACATTCATTACTTTTTAAATATGAAAATATTTTTTCTTGAGTTTCACCATATCTTTTGTATGGAACACATTCTGCAAAACCGGCTTTGTCGTTTTCTGTGAGCTTTATTATTATAGTTTTTATGAATTTTTTGTTTTCTCTTGATATTTTAAAAGAATCTTTTAAAAAAAATTTTTTTTTAACAAATTGTAATTTTAAAAACATAAATTCACTGTTATATGATCTAAAGTTTTTAATTTAATGCCAAAAATTACTTATATAGAACATAGCGGAAAAGAACATCAAATAGAAATGCCAGTTGGTTATTCAATAATGGAAGGAGCCATAAAAAATTCTGTTCCAGGAATTGATGCTGATTGTGGAGGTTCTTGTGCTTGCGCTACTTGTCATGTTTATGTTGATGAAAAGTTTTTAAATAAAATTCCAAAAGCTCAAGAGTCAGAACAGGATATGATTGATTTTGTTCAAAATGCAGACAAGTCGAGCAGACTAAGCTGCCAGATTATTATTACAAATGATCTTGATGGTATAGTAGTCAGGATGCCAAAAACACAAAGTTAATATGACAATTAAAACTGACGCCGTAATCATTGGAGCAGGACCCGTTGGATTGTTTTCCGTTTTTGAACTAGGCATTTTAGGTCTTAACGCTCATGTTATTGATAATTTAGATAAAATAGGTGGACAGTGCATAGAACTTTATCCTGACAAACCTATTTATGACATTCCTGGAGTTCCAGATTGCACAGGAGAAGATTTAATCAAAAATTTATCTGCGCAAATAAAACCCTTTAAACCACAGTTTCATCTTAACCAAAGAGTTAATGAATTAAAAAAAAATAATAAATTATGGCAGGTTATTACTAGTGAAAATAAAATTTTTGAAACACCTAATATTATTATAGCTGGTGGAGTTGGGTCTTTCGAGCCTAGAAAAGTAGATATTAAAAATGTTGAAAAATTTGAAGGAAAAGGTTTTTACTACTCGGTAAAAGATAAATCTAAATTTAAAGATCAAATAGTTGCAGTATTTGGAGGAGGCGATTCTGCTCTAGATTGGACTTTGGAGTTAACTAATATAGCAAAAAAAGTTTATTTAATTCATAGAAGAGATGACTTTAAGGGCGCACCGCATACATTAAATAAAATTAAAGAAATTGCAAAATCAGGAAAAGTTGAAATTAAAACTTTTTATCAACTTAAAGGAATTAATGGAGATAAAGAATTAGAAAATATTGAAATACAAAAAAATAACGATGTGATGGAAATTTTAAAAATAGACTCAGTAATTGCTTTTTTTGGACTTAAGATGGAACTTGGACCAATTGCAAATTGGGGATTAAATTTAGAAGAGAAATGTATTTCAGTTAATACAAAAAATTTTCAAACTAATGAGGAAGGTATCTTTGCTATTGGTGATATTTGTACTTATCCGGGTAAGCTTAAGTTAATTTTATCTGGATTTCATGAAGGCGCTTTAGCAGCTAGAGAATGCTTTGTGAGAGCAAGGCCAAATGAGAATCTTGTTTTCCAATATACAACCTCATCTACTCAGATACATAAACGTTTAGGAATTAAGTAGATTTTTTAAGAAGAATTTTTTTGATAAAGTAAGAAAAGAGTAAAAATAATTATTATATTTACTGTAGCAATCGGCAATACAAATAATAAAAACATACTTTTGATAAAATAAAATATCAATGTCGCATATATTAAAAATAATACAAGCAATCTACTAGCGACCTCTATTTTAAATACAGACATGATTAGCAAAGAGTGTCTAATAAGTTTTAAAAAAGTCATTTTAGTAGGGCCGTGATATCTAACGCCCCTTATTGAGGGTATGTATGTTTTATTTTTTATAAATTTTGAAACAGTTCCAGAAAAACTTACAAAAAGATTTTTATTAGAAACTATTAAATTTAGATCTTGCTTAGGAATACACATAAAATTTCCAAATTTTATTGAATGACCGGTTAGTACTAGAGTTAAAATTTTGTGTAAATGATAAGACAATTTAAAAAATGCACTTTCAGAGCGCTTAATGCGATTTGCAGTTATAGTTAAAGACGGAAGGTCAAAGGACTTTAATATCAATTCTTTTACCTCTTCTGGCCTATCTTCACCATCCCCATCCATAACAATCAGATAATCAAAATCATTTTTTTTGCTTAAATAATTAATCCCATTAGCAATACTTTTGCCATGGCCAATATTTTTTATATTTTTAATTATTTCTATATCTTCAAATGAATCGAATTCTATTTTTTTATTTAAAATTTCTGATGAACAATCGTCAATTATCAAGATTTTTATGCGGGCGAGATTATTAATTTTTAAAGCATGAATGTTATTTAAGAGAATTGAAAGAGATTCCCAGTCATTAAAAACTGGGATTAAAATTTTATAAGTTTTCATTTATTTAGAAAATAAAACATACATCATGATTGTCTATTTTTTTATATACAATATTTTTAATATTTATATTTTTACGATTACATAAACTTGGGCCAATATCTTTTGCAATAATAACCGCTGGCTTTTTATAAAAATTATTATTTTCTTCTAAAAAAACTTTGGGCCTATTACTTAGTTGATAAGATAAATTCCCGGCATACCATTCTGAAAACCCAACATTAAATATATTGTCTTTAGAAATAGTTTTCCATTCTTTTTCAATAAGCAATGCCATTTTTTTTCCTTCATAGCCTGTTCTGTTGTCTAAATAGATTGATCTTAAGGAATATAGCGCCGGTGATATGATTAAAAATATAATTAATAAAATATTAAAATTTTTTAATTTTTTATAATTTATTTTATTCTGATATAAAAATATAAAAAAAATTCCAATCAAAGAATAAAATGGAATCATCCACATAGTTCTTATTCTAGAACCTGTGATTGTTGAGGTTATCAAAATTAAAAAAAAAGGAAGTAGAAAAGAAAACAATAAAAAAATTCCTCTCGAAGAATTGAGTTATGAGAGTTTTGAAAAGATGACTGAAGAAGAAGTGTTTAAAACATATTCGGCTGACATTAAAGATTATGGGCGTTGGCTTTGGAGAGAACAAGATAAAGGTGGTCCCACATATTCTTTGCAGCAATGCATTGAACAAGCAAAGCAGGAGTTGATGGAAGGCAACTGGGGACCAGCATCCGAATAATATTATGGCAACAAAAAATAAATATATTACATCAAATTTTACACCCGCCGAACCAGAAGAATTTCAAAAATGGTGCAAAGAAAATAAGATTGAAATTCATAAAACTGGATATGGAGATAATGTATATTTGACTACAAATAAATGCAGTCTTAGATATGATGAGCAACTTGTTCGTTTTACAAAACATGACAATGTAGCACTTCGCACTGTTATGCTTTGTGAAATACGATTCAAAGGAAATGAACTGATGGGATCAACGTTCTGTAAAGTAGATGACAGTGGTATAAAAGAAGTTGGTGGATTATCATATCTACACAACATGCAAAGATTCTTCAACGCCATATTGGAACAAACAAAGTAAATGCAAGATCCAACAAAAAAGAAATTCGCATCAATATTCTCTCAGATAAAATCTGAACATGCTTCATTGCCTGTAAACACAAAGAAAGAAAAAAATAGTGATATTCTTGTGGTTGATGGAACCAACAACTTTATTCGTTGTTGGACCGTAGTGCCAACTTTGAGTGATAATGGTGAGCATGTTGGTGGTGCATCTGGGTTTTTGAGTAGTTTGGGTTATGCTATCAAACTATTGCGTCCGACCAGAGTTATTGTTGTATTTGACGGCAAAGGTGGCAGTGAACGTCGCAGAAAGTTATATCCACAATATAAAGATGGCAGAAAGGTTATGAAACGACTTAATCGTGCATATGAAGATATGAGCGATGGCAACACCGAACAAAAATCGGTTGTGGAGCAAATGGGTAAACTTGTATCTTTTCTACAAGAACTTCCTGTGAGCATTGTATCAATTGATTATATTGAAGCAGATGACACAATTGGATATATTGCCACACAGATGTATAAAGATAGTAGAATCACTATCATGAGTGCTGATAAAGATTTTCTACAACTGGTAAATGATCGTGTACAAATCTGGAGTCCAACCAAGAAAAAGATTTATGGAGTACAGGATGTAATCAATGAATATGGTATTCATCCCAGCAATTTTATTTATTATCGTATATTAGAAGGAGATTCTTCTGATAATATTGATGGTGTAAGCGGCATTGGACTAAAAACTGCCATCAAGAGATTTCCTATGCTTATTGAATCAACCGAGACTTCTGTAGAAAATATTCTACTTCGAGCCAAAGATTGTATCAATGAGTCTAAAGTATATGCCACAGTTATTGAAAATTCAGAAATTGTACAACGTAACTATACGCTGATGCAACTGAAGGAACCGAGTTTTGCACCATCTTTGCAAATGAAGATTGACGAATCAGTACAACGCATATATGATTTCAATAAGTTTCGGTTTATTCAGAAACTAACCACATATGGTATGCATACAAGTATACCAAATTTTCATGTGTGGTTGCAAGAAGTGTTCCATCCTTTATCGGTGTTGGCCACTTCTTAATTTTACATTCTAATTAACAATTGACTAAATAACAAATACGAAATATCGTATTAACAAATAACTATTATGGCACCAGTAATCATCGACAATCTACATAAATTTGGCTTGGAATTTCAAGTAAAAATTGTAGCAAGTATTTTAACTGACAAAGTATTTCTTGAAAGAATATGCGACATTATTGATGTGGATGCGTTTGAAAACGAAGCACACCAATGGATTCTCAAAGAAATTATTCAATATCATATTCAATACAAAGACTTGCCAACACCGCAAGTATTTAAGGTTCGTATTGACACTATTGAAAATGATGCATTCAAATCTTCTGTGGTACAGCAACTAACACAAGTTTATACAAAAATCAGTGAAAAAGATTTGCAGTTTGTGCGTGAACAATTTCTTGAATTCTGTAAGAATCAAAAGTTGAAGAGTGCCATTATTGAATCAGTTGATCATCTAAAAACTGGTGAATATGATAAAATCAAGGGGTTGGTTGATAAGGCAATGAAGGCTGGCATGGAACGCAATCTTGGTCACAACTATCACAAGGAAGTTGCTGGTCGTATGAGTGAAATGTGTCGCAAGACAATTTCTACTGGTTGGGAAGTCATTGACAGCCTCATGGATGGCGGTCTTGGACCTGGTGAACTTGGTATTATTGTGGCTCCGGCGGGCATTGGAAAATCGTGGATTTTGTGTAGTCTGGGTGCTAGAGCAATGAAATCGGGAAAGAATATTGCTCACTTCACACTGGAACTAAATGAAAACTATGTTGGTCTTCGTTATGATTGTTGTTTTACAGGAATTGAGTTTCAAGAAATTAAACATCGTCAATCCGACGTTGAAGAAAAAATCAAAGACATCAAAGGAAAACTTTTTGTAAAGTATTTTCCACTCAAGACTGTTAGTGCTCAATCATTGAAGTTTCATATTGAACGTATTCAAGCATTGGAAGGAATTCATATTGATGAAATGGTGGTTGATTATGCCGACATTCTGCGACCACTTGAAAAAGAAACCAACAGCAACAGTTATAGCGAGGCTGGTGGTATATATGAAGAACTGCGTCAGGCTGCTGGTGAACTACAGATTCCAGTATGGACTGCTTCACAAACCAATCGCGGCGGTGGTCAAGAAGATGTTGTTCAAGCCCATAACATCGCCGATTCATATCGTAAGATCATGACTGCCGACTTTGTGTTGAGTGTTGCCCGTAATACAACAGACAAAGCCAACAACACTGCTCGTTGTCATGTTATCAAAAATAGATTTGGACCAGACGGCATCACTTTGTATGCCAATATGAACACCAGCACTGGTCAAATTGATTTGTATGATGCCAAATCCAAAGAATCTATGGCAATCCAATCAACAATGGAAGGTGATGATAATAGTGTAAAGAACATGTTGAAAAATAAATGGAACAGTGGTCGCCAAAAGCAAAATGGCGAAAACACCAATTTGTAAGAAAATATTCTAAAATTTTTTTACAAATTTATTTTTTATAAAATGTATTTATTCACCACACAACACCCAACCAAAAATTAACCTTTATGACTATTTTCGACGAACAAATTGCACGCAAACCGAATCGCTATCCTTGGGCACAAGAATATATAGACGCAATGTGGGCGGGACATTGGACTCCAAACGAGTTCACATTTACATCTGACTTGCAACAATACAAGACTGAGATGACTCTACAAGAACAACTCATTATCAAGAACACATTGAGTGCTATTGGTCAAATTGAAATTTCTGTAAAGAAGTTTTGGACAAAGTTGGGTGATACACTTCCACATCCAGCATTATCTGATTTGGGTATTACTATGGGAAACATTGAAGTTATTCACAACAATGCATATGAAAAACTATTGGATGTGCTACAATTGCAGGATATATTTGAAGAAAATCTAAAGTTGGATATTATCCAAGGCAGAATCAAGTATTTACGCAAGTATCTTGATAAGAATTATGAAAATGATAAAAAACAATTTGTATACTCTCTTATTCTATTCACGTTGTATGTAGAGAACGTGTCATTATTTAGTCAGTTTTATATCATCAATTGGTTCAATCGTTACAAGGGTCTACTCAAAGACACCGCACAACAAGTCGCATATACAGCCAAAGAAGAAACATTGCATGGTCTTGCTGGCGTTAAGATCGTAAATACAATTCGACAAGAAATGCCGGAATTATTTGACGCCGAATTGGAAGCACGCATTCTGCACGAAGCCAAAGAATCATACGACGCCGAATCCAAAATCATTGATTGGATGATTGGTGACTATAAAGATTCAAGAATCAGTGCAGATATTCTCAAAGGATATGTACAAAAAAGATTAAATGATTCACTTGAAATGATTGGATTCAAGAAGATTTTTAATGTGTCTCAAGAAATTATTGATTTGACTATGTGGATGGATGAAGATGTAATGGGCAATACTATGACTGATTTCTTTCACAAGCGTCCTGTAGAGTACTCTAAGAAAACACAGTCTATCACATTCGACGATCTATTTTAATATATATGAGCAAAGACATTTATTGGCTAAACAAAGACAGCGTAACATTTCTTGAAAGAGGATATCTACCCAAGGGTCAAACACCCGAAGAACGAATTCATGAAATATCAAAGGCTGCTGAAAAAATTCTAAAGAAAAAAGGATTTGCTGAAAAGTTTGAGTCTTATATGCACAAGGGATGGTATAGTTTATCATCGCCAGTGTGGGCAAATTTTGGCAATGGTCGAGGATTGTCTATTTCATGCAATGGTTCATATGTGTCTGACACAATGAATTCTATTCTAGAAAAGACTGCTGAAGTAGGTATGCTCACAAAGTATGGTGCCGGAACGTCTGGATATTTTGGAGAACTGCGAGCCAGAGGCACACCAATCAGCGTTGGTGGGTCCAGTTCTGGTCCTGTTCATTTTATGGAAATGTTTGATAGCGTGACCAGAGTTGTTTCACAATCAAATGTTCGTAGAGGTTCATTTGCTGCATATTTGCCAATTGACCACCCAGATATTATGGAATTTCTCGGTATTCGTGAAGAAGGTCATGCTATTCAAGATTTGAGTATTGGTGTTTGTGTCAACAACAAGTTCATGAAGAAGATGATTGATGGAGACAAAGACGCTCGATCAATCTGGGCAAAAGTGCTCAAGAAGCGTTTTGAAAGTGGTTATCCATATATCTTTTTCAGCGACAATGTAAACAATAACGCTCCTCAAGTATACAAAGACAAAAAGATGAAGATACATGCTTCTAATCTTTGTAGCGAAATTTGCTTGAGTTCGTCAGCAGATGAAACATTTGTTTGCAATTTATCATCTATGAACCTACTTCATTATGATGATTGGAAGACAACTGATGCTGTTGAAACATTAACATACTTTCTTGATGCTGTGATGGAAGATTATATTCATGCAACTGAAAATATTCCGTTTCTCAAGGCTGCTCATAACTTTGCCAAAAATCAAAGAGCACTTGGTATTGGAGTTCTTGGTTGGCATTCATATCTGCAAAGCAAAATGATTGCGTTTGAAAGTTTAGAAGCCAAACTGCTCAATACTCAAATTCATCGTGTTATTCGCGACAAGAGTATTGCTGCAAGCAAAGAAATGGCAGAAGAATATGGTGAACCAGCATTGCTGAAGGGTTATGGGTTGAGAAACGTCACCACAATGGCAATCGCACCAACCACAAGCAGTTCATTTATTCTTGGTCAAGTATCTCCTTCTGTTGAACCGCTCAACAGCAATTATTATACAAAGGATCTTGCCAAGGGTAAATTCACTTATCGTAATCCATATCTTGAAAATGTACTAGAAAAGCATAGCAAGAATACTCAAGAAGTATGGAAAACAATTCTTCACAAGGGTGGTTCTGTACAACACCTTGAATTTTTGAGTGATCATGAAAAAGAAGTGTTCAAGACATTTGGTGAAATAAGTCAGAAGGAAATTATAATTCAGGCTGCTGCTCGTCAAAAGTTTATTGATCAGGGGCAAAGTATAAACTTGCAGATACATCCCAAGACTTCGGTCAAAGAAGTCAATCAATTGATTATATTTGCTTGGGAACAGGGTGTAAAGTGCCTATATTATCAACGTGGCACAAACCCAGCCCAAGAACTTGGACGAAGTATCCTTGATTGTAAGAGTTGTGAGGCTTAAATATTATAAAAACAACACAAACCGCCAATAACATGGCGGTTTTTTTGTGCACCTAACTATTTATATACTAAACGCATATATACACTATGAACAACAGAGATCTTATCAAAAAAGCCATCAAGAAATTAGTATTACAAGAAATTGCCAACAATCAATTTGGCACACCAATTCAATATGATAAAAAAGATATAGTGGGTATAGAGGCATTGAATAAATCACTGGGTAAAGGATCAACAGTTATGCAAATTCGTGGCACAGGCAAAACGATGGGAGCAACAAAAAATCAAGAAGTTCAATTGAATAAAAATTGCGATGCTTGTTATGATGTTGTATCAGTTACTAATGAGTCAGAACGCAAGATTGCTCGTGGTGTTTCACTTGAAGCTGCTATGGAATTGGTCAAGAAACATGCGGGCGATTCTGAAAAGACATATGTTCAAAAAGCATATGACAAAAGTTTAAAAGGATTTGGAAAGAAACCAGCCAAGGTTGATGAGAAAAAAGAAAATGATACTATGGATGATGCTGATGAAGAATTGCAGATTGATATTGCAGATGACAATACTGAAAAAGCAGATGTTAAAGCAGACAAAGAAAATGGTCCAATCAACAAAGATGTATCTGCATCAATGGGTGGAGAAATGGTAGATAAGATTGAGAAGATTATTGATCGTATCTTAAAGAACAAAGCTGATGCGAAGACGGCTCACTTAAAAACTGACAAAGATATGGAAAGTTCAGACAAGCTGACAACCAAACTAAAAGATACTCCTGCTCTCAAAGAGAAGAAGTGATAATTTATGAAAAAATCTGAACTAAGGGCTCTTATTCGTGAAGTGATAGAAGAAGTTAAAAAAATGGAAAATCCATGTTGGAAAGGATACAAAGCGTATGGCACAAAGAACAAGGGTGGTAAAGAAGTTCCAAATTGTGTGCCTGTAAATGAAGAAGAAGATATTGAAGAAATATATGAATCAACCAAATGGGATATGATTCCAGAAGGTGATGAACATACATGCGAAGGTGATGAATTTTATGAAATGTATGGTGATATGAATGCTGATGCTACATTAGAAGAAGCAGAATATCGTGGTCGCAAAGTAAAACTTGGTAAACCAATGCGTGGCGATGTAAAAAAATTTAAAGTGTTTGTTAAGAACCCAACGACAGGTAATGTAAAGAAAGTAAATTTTGGTGATCCAAACATGCGTATCAAAAAGAGCAATCCAAAGCGTAGAAAGAGTTTCAGAGCAAGACATAAATGTTCTACGGCAAAAGATAGAACATCGGCAAGATATTGGAGCTGTAGAAAGTGGTGATATATTCACACTATCAAATCCCCACTATATAAAAGTGGGGTTTTTTGTGATATGGTACTTGACTTTCTATAAAAAGAAGTCATAGTTATACACATGAGTAAAACAAAGAAATATTCAATCAACGAAGTCAAAGACATCATTGATACTTGCTA
>ENA-OSIY01001187-OSIY01001187.1-marine-metagenome-genome-assembly--contig:-NODE-1187-length-14131-cov-6.592002_pt1 | contig 14131 bp, 15 predicted proteins | sample MGYA00237884_ERZ534233 | MGnify/ENA primary metagenome ERZ534233 (study PRJEB26412, sample SAMN06343840) | marine metagenome | isolation source: estuarine water | place: USA: Columbia River Estuary... | reverse complement strand
GAAGACGGCATACGAGATTTCTGCCTGTCTCGTGGGCTCGGAGATGTGTATAAGAGACAGACGCCAAATGGGCGAAAAGTTTCAATTTTACTAGAAGAACTTGGCGTTCCATATGAGGTGCATTCAATTGATTTATCTAAAGATGAACAGTTTGCACCTGAATTCATTAAAATTTCGCCAAACAATAAAATACCTGCAATAGTTGATAGGGAAACAGGAGTTGAAATGATGGAAACTGGTGCCATCATGTTATACTTATCTAATAAATATGGAAAATTTCAGTGTGAAGGAAATGAATATTGGCGAATGGTAGAGTGGCTTATGTGGCAAATGGCTGGTTTTGGGCCGATGCTAGGACAGGTTCATCATTTCGTTAAGTACAATAAAGGAAAGTCAGAATATAGCGAGAAACGCTATTATGAAGAAGCTCTACGACTTTACAGTGTGCTTGAAAAACAATTAAAAGATCGAGACTATATAGCTGGAGAAAATAAAGGGACTTATTCCATTGCCGATATGTCTTGTTGGCCCTGGGTTTCTAGATTTGAATGGCAAGAAATTGATCTCAATTTATATCCAAATATTAAGGATTGGTATATCAGAATTTCTAATAGGCCAGCTGTACAAAAAGGTTATTCAATTCCTAAGTTTGTGAATGAAATACCAAAGATTTAGATTTTTATTAGAAATTGGGGAATGAAATGATAATTTATGGTTTAGAAACTTGTCCACTTTGTCAAAGGGCGAAAAAAACACTTGAAGATAACGGAAAAAGTATTTCCTTTCGTGATATTCGTTCCAATCCGCTGAATGATGTAGAGCTAAATGAGCTAATTAATGAGTTTGGTGATAGATTGGTTGATCGTAAATCAAATGATTATAGATCGTTAAATGTTTGGCTAAAGAATTCTGAAGTAGACGCCCAGATTTCTTCACAACCAAAGGTGATGGCTCGACCTATAATTAGAAATAAAAATAATTTTTATATTGGATGGGATGATGAAATCAAAAGTCAATTATTATCATTTTAAATAATAATTTATTGGATTATAGCCCTTTCCCATTCTTTTATGAAAGTCTTACGTTTTAATTTATCTAAATAGGTCATTAATGCTGGTTCAAGTATTATGGTTTGTTGGCCTGGCTTTAAGAAAAGAGGTGGAAGTGAGTGCGTTTTGTCATTATTCTCTTCTGTCTGGGTATTCAAAAGATGTCTAACAAATGTCTCTGAAGTTTTCACGCGTGATGATGAATTTGAGACTAGAGCAGTACGCATCATATTAGTGGGAAAGTCTGCAGGTAGTATTATTTCGATTTCATCAGATTTCTTTTTTCGGGCTTCTGCGTAACTACCTAATACATTATATGCTACAGCAATTTTTCCACTTACCAAATCATCTATCATATCGCCAGAGCAGCAATATAGTTTTGTTCCAAGCCCACCCATAACTTCCATTAGTCTCCAGAAAGTTTCTGATGTACGTGCATCTTGAGTAGCAAAAAGGTATCCAAGGCCAGATTTTCTAACATCATATGTTCCAATTTTATTTCTAAAAAAAGTTGATCTTGATCGAAGTTCCTTGATCAAATCTTGGCGTGTTTTTGGTATTGCTATGTTTTTAAAAGCTTTTTTATTGAGTACAATTGCGGCTGGTTCAATAGTAAATGCAAATAAACTTTGTCTCCATTTAGCCCAGTTAGGATGATCTATCTGATTGATTTTTTTTGCATAGCCATCATTTACTAGTTTTAACTGTAGGTCCATGGCACTTGAAATTATTATGTCATATTTTTCTGGAGACTTTCTAAAAATTTCATCCAGTGATGCTGTTCCAGTAACGAAATATTCAATTTTAATATCTGGATATTTATCTAAAAAACTTTTGATAATTGGTGCAAAGAATGAGGTGTCAGTACTTGATAAAATGCTTAAACTATTAGTGTTTTTGCCATTTGAGAATACTTTTTTATCTTCCCATTCGTTCGCGCTTAGGGATGATGTGATTAATATAAAAATTAAAATAATAAAGTTACGCATGCGCCACCTTTTTCATGATTAGAAAGTTGTAATTTGGCACCATGGGCATTTGCTACATCTTTTGCAATTGTTAACCCTAGTCCTGAGCCTACTATGCCATTTGAATTCTGACCTCTTGTAAAGCGCATTGTAAGATTGTCTAAATCCTTAGGAGGAAATCCAGGTCCTTGATCGTGAATTTCAAGAAAAGAAATAGGACTTGTGCCAATAGAAACAGTTATTATGCCTTCATATGGTGAATATTTTAATGCATTATCAATTAAATTGCGAATTGCGTTTTGTATTAAAATAAAGTCACCAAATAGTTCAATTTTATCTTCTTGTTTGAATTTTAATTCAATATCTTTCATCTCTGCAATGGGTGCAAGATTATCAATTAAATTTTGAACTAAGTCATTTAAATTTATAGGCTCTTTTTGTAGATTGTCAGATCTAAATGTTATCATTGCATGATCTAACAGTTGGCTAGCGGCTCTGGATGCCTCATCGATTGCTCTTACCATTGATCTAAGTGCATCACGATTTTCTTTTTTGGTTACTCGTTGAAGTGTTGCATCAGCATAGGAACGAACTGTTGCAAGTGGTGTTCTAACTCTATGTGCTGCTTCTGCAATAAAGTCCTCTGATTGTTTTAATGATAGATCAAGTCTAGTCATCAGTTTGTTTAAAGAAGTAACTAAAGGATACATTTCCGAAGGTACCTTTTTTTCAAATGGGCTGAGATCCTGAGGTCCTCGTTTTGTTACTGATGAAGCAAGTCGCATTAATGGGCTGATTGTTGTTGCTGTAGCCCAATAAGACAAAAGGGTAACAAGAATAAAAAAACCTGATCCAAATAATGCCACATTTTTTGAAATTCTATTTAATGTTCTAGATAGTGCATCTTGTGTCTGCGCTATAGAAACTGATATTGTAATCCGTTCTTTTTCTCCAATTAAGATACGTTTTGCACTGGCTATGCGTGCATTGGTATCTTTGTATTTTATTGTATTAAATATACTAATTTCTGTATTAATTTTTTCTGGCAAAGGTAAATCTTCATAACCTGAAATAAGGATACCATCGTTATATATTGAATAGAAAACTCGATCATCTAGTTCTGTGTCAAGCATTGATAAAGAGGCATATGGAAAATCTACTTCAACAGACCCATCCTGAATTACAACTGCATCAAGTATTGAAGAAAGTGATGCTTCTAGTATGTCATCTTGACCATTTTGAGCAATTTGAGCTGCATAGCCACGTACAATAAAAAATAATATTATACCAAGAACCGCTGCTCCACTGATTAATGTAAACATGAGCCTGTTTTGAAGTGAGCCAGAGACTTTTAATTCGCTAGTCATTATCTAACCTATATCCTAATCCTCTATGTGTGCTGATTTTTAATGATGTACTTTCAAGGTGTTTGCGAAGTCTTCCCACATATACCTCAATTGCGTTATCAGAGACATCTTCGTCAAATGCAAATAATCTATCCACAAGTTTTTGTTTGGAAAATATTTGACCGCGGGCGTTTAATAATAATTCGAAAAGCCTTAATTCTCTATTCCTTAAGTTAACAATTTTACCATTGATGGAGAGTTGTCCTGCTAGAGGGCTAAATGTTACATCTCCAAATTTGATTATCGGTTGTGTAGCTCCAGATTTTCTTCTCAAAACTGCTCTGCATCTTGCATCTAATTCTGCATGGTCAAACGGTTTTGTTACGTAGTCATCTGCCCCCAAATCCAAAATGCTGATTCTGTCAGATACCTGCGATCGAGCAGTTAAAACAATTATAGGAGTATCCTTTTTAAGATCTCGGTGATGCTTAAGAAAGCTTCTACCGTCACCATCTGGGAGCATAATATCAAGTAATATTAAATCGTATTCACCTGTATCAGAAAATGCAATTGCATCTTCTAATTTGTCTGTATGATCAATTACATGCCCGTCTAACTTAATGCGAGAACAGATTGCATTTGCTAGTTCATGATTGTCCTCAACCAAGAGATATTTCATTTTTTTTACAGACGTTTATTTTTGTGACAGGTTAGTGACAGGTTTAAATGCTTAGATGTCAAAGTTGGCCAGTTTTAGGCCGCTTGTCAAATGGGAGGATAACATAATGACATTTAATTTAGGTAGAAGAGCTATCGTAGCTGGTGCTGTTGCAGTACTAAGTTTTGGTGCACCTGTTTTAGCAGATGGCCATAAGGTTCTTGATAGTATTCATTTCTTAATTCCTGGTGGTGCAGGAGGAGGCTGGGATGGTACAGCCCGTGGTACTGGCGAAGCATTAACAAATGCCGGTTTAGTTGGTTCAGCATCTTTCGAAAACATGTCTGGTGGTGGTGGTGGTAAAGCCATTGGTTACTTAATTGAAAATGCTGACAGTAATCATGGAACATTAATGGTAAATTCAACACCAATAGTGATCCGTTCACTTACTGGTGTTTTCCCACATAATTTTCGTGATTTAACATTAGTTTCTGGAACAATAGGTGACTATGCAGCTATGGTAGTTGGAAAAGATAGCCCAATTAACTCAATGGCTGATCTGATCTCTGCATATGAAGCGGATACATCAGGCACTGCAATCGGCGGTGGTTCAGTTCCAGGCGGAATGGATCATTTAGTTGCTGCTATGGTAATGGAAGCAGCTGGTAAAGATGCTCTTGGAGTGAAATATATTCCATATGATGCGGGTGGTAAAGCTATGGCAGCATTATTGTCAGGTGAAATAGCCGCTCTTTCAACTGGGTTCTCTGAAGCTGTCGACTTAGCAAATGCTGGAGAAGTTAAAATTATTGGAGTTACATCAGACGATCGTGTGAGTGCTGCACCTGATGCGAAAACAATGAAAGAGCAAGGAATAGATACATCTTTTGTTAACTGGCGTGGTTTTTTTGGTGCTCCGGGGCTACCAGCTGATAAAACTGCTATGTACCAAGAAGCGATTGAAAAGATGTATGCAACACCTGAATGGGAAACTGTACGGGCTAGAAATGGTTGGGTTAACATTCATAACTCTGGCGATGACTTCAGGGTTTTCCTTGAAGCTCAGGAACAGGTTATTGGTGATTTAATGAGAAAACTTGGTTTCTTATAATTTACTCTTGGCAAAGCGGGTTACCGCTTTGCCAGTTATTTAGTTAGGACGTTCCATGGCGCTTGATCGTTGGATAGCATTGATTATATTAGGGTTTTGTTTAATCTACGGATATACAGCGTGGTTTACTATGGATGTCGGACTTGCCCCTTTTATGAAGAGAAATCCTATTTGGCCAAGCACTTTTCCAAAAATCTTATCTGTATTAGGTGCAACAGCATCTTTTTTTATACTTTTTGGTGTTGAAAAAAAAGAAGACAAGGTTTTAGATATCGATTATCGCCGTTTACATGAATATAAATTAGGACAAGCGATATTATTACTCTCATTAATGATTGTTTATGCGCTGTTATTGCGTCCTGCAGGTTTTATGATTTCTACAGGATTTTTCTTAATTTTAGGAAGTGTGATTTTAGGTGAGCGAAAGTGGTATATGATGATACCAATCGCATTAATATCAACATTTTTTGTGTGGTATCTAGTTCAGGAAGTATTAGGCATTTACATGCGTCCATATCCTGCTTGGTTTGGAGTATGATATGTTAGATGGTATTCTTTTAGGTTTACAAACGGCTTTTTCTATTCAGATGTTATTGATGGTAATCGGTGGATGTTTGATAGGTACTTTTATTGGCATGCTTCCAGGCTTAGGGCCAATGTCTATAATTGCAATAATGATACCAGTTGCGATATCGATGGGAGATCCTGCTGCTGCAATTATTTTACTTGCTGGAGTATATTATGGTGCAATCTTTGGTGGTTCAACATCATCTATTTTATTAAATGCTCCAGGTGTAGCAGGTACAGTTGCAACTAGTTTTGATGGCTATCCACTGGCAAAAAAAGGCCAAGCTGGAAAAGCACTAACGGTTGCAGCAATAGCAAGCTTTTGTGGTGGAACTATAGGAGCTGTTTTACTTATGGTTTTTGCTCCAGCACTTTCATCTGTTGCATTATTATTTCATTCTGCTGAATATTTTGCCTTAATGGTTGTGGGCCTCTCGGCAATCGCGGCGTTCGCCGGTACTGGGCAAGTCGCCAAAGCATTGCTGATGACTGTAGTTGGCTTGATGCTGGGTACAGTAGGTGAGGGAACAATGTTCAGCTTACCTCGTTTTACAATGGGAATTATGGATCTTCAATCAGGTTTAAGCTTTGTAACATTAGCTATGGCAATGTTTGCTTTACCAGAAGCTCTTTTTCTTGTTTTAAATCCCCCTAAACCAGGTTCAGGAAAAAGTGAAGAAATTAAAGGGCTACGCATTACTCGGCAAGAAGCAAAATCTATTGCGCCAGTTATTGGTAGGCAGTCTATTCAAGGGTTCTTTATTGGTGTTTTGCCAGGAGCTGGAGCGACAATTGCGAGTTTTCTCGGATATGCAGTTGAACGTAATATTGCGCCAAAAGGAGAGCAAAAAGAATTTGGAAAAGGTTCTATAAAAGGTTTGGCGGCCCCCGAAACAGCAAATAATGCAGCATGTACTGGATCATTTGTTCCACTTTTGACACTTGGGATACCTGGATCTGGAACAACTGCTATTCTTTTGGGTGCATTAATTGCATTAAATGTAACGCCTGGTCCAAGGTTAATGATTGATGAGCCTCAAATATTTTGGGCAGTTATAATTTCAATGTATATTGGTAATATTGTGCTTCTAGTCCTTAATTTACCTTTAATTCCGTATATTGCCAAAATATTAACTATTCCACGAAATTATCTTATTCCATATATTTTATTCTTTACGCTGATGGGAGCATATATTGGTCAAAATAATGCAACAGAATTATTAATATTGGTAGGGTTAGGTGTTTGTGCAACTGCACTGAAATTTGCTGATTATCCACTGGCGCCATTATTGATAGGTTTTATTCTAGGTGGAATGCTTGAAGATAATTTTGCACGATCAATGCAATTATATGATGGTGTAGCTTTTATTACAGCAAGGCCAATGACAATGATTTTATTAGCTTTAGCAGTTTCATTGATTTTATTACCTAGTATTAGATCAAAACAGGCAAAAATTAAGGCAAATAGGGTCGCAGACGGAGATTGAAATTTATAAAATATTTTTGGTTTTAAGTATTTAAGAGTCCTTTGAAATGAAATATTTTAAATTATATTACTAACTTGATCTTTGTTAAACTCTTTGCAATGATCTACCTTTCATTATGATATTAAATATTTAATTGGGAGGTTTTATATGTTTCATAAAATACTATTAACTACGGCAGCAATTGCAGCTTCTACCGTGACTGTTTCTGCGGAAACAATCCGATGGGCAAGAGCAGGTGATGCTATAACCATGGATCCACATGCTCAAAATGAAGGTCCAACACACGGAATGAATCATCAAATTTATGATTCACTACTTCAACGTGATATGTCTGGAAATATCATACCTTCATTAGCGCTTAGCTGGGCTGCTTTAGCTGACAATCCAAATGTATGGCGTTTCAATTTACGCCAAGGTGTATCATATCATGATGGTGCGGCTTTTGACTCCGAAGACGTTGTTTTCTCTTTAAACCGTGCAATGGCAGATGGTTCTGAAATGAAAGAATTATTGTCATCAATAAAAGACATAAGGGCTGTTGATGCCCATACTGTTGATATTGAAACAAATGGTGCAAATCCATTGTTAGTAAATAATCTTACAAATATGTTCATGATGGACAAAGATTGGTCGACTGCTAATGATGTTTTAACACCACATGATGTTGCTAAAGGCGAAACAAATTTTGCAACAATGAACACAAACGGTACAGGCGCATTTATGCTTGTAAGTCGTTCAGTTGACGAAAAGACTGTCCTTACATCAAACCCTAACTATTGGGGTAAAGATATATATCCAAATCAAGTAACAGATATCATTTACACACCTATTCAATCGGCAGCCACGCGTGTAGCTGCATTATTATCAGGTGAAGTTGATATTATTCAAGATGTTCCGGTTCAAGATTTAGGCCGTGTTTCAGGGACTGATGGATTGAATGTTGCTACAGCTGCTCAAAACAGAGTAATTTTCTTTGGATTGGATACAGTAGAAGGGCCAACAAGCAATCTAAAAGTACGTCAAGCAATGAACATTGCTATTAACCGTGACGCAATTAAAAAGATTGTAATGCGAGAACAGTCAGATCCAACAGGAGTTATTATGCCTCCATTTGTTAATGGATGGACAGAAGCTCTAAATCAATACCCTGATTATGATATTGATGCTGCTAAAGGTTTGATGGCAGACGCTGGGTTTGCTAATGGATTTGATATTACATTAAATTGTCCAAATGACCGATACATTAATGATGAAGGAATCTGCCAAGCAGCCGTTGGTATGATGGCTAGAATTGGTATCAATGTAACGCTTGATGCAAAACCAAAGGCACAACATTTTCCAATTGCTAAAGGCGGCGAAGCTCCTTTTTATATGTTAGGCTGGGGCGTTCCAACTTTCGACTCTCACTATATATTTAACTATTTAGTGCATACACAAACGGACAAGCGTGGTTCATGGAATCCAACTGGATACTCTAATGCCGATGTTGATGCTATGATTGTTAGCCTAGAGTCTGAAACTGATTTAGCAGCGCGTGATGCGACAATTGCGAAAATCTGGTCAGCGGTACAAGATGCTCAAATGTATCTTCCAATTCATAATCAAGTATTAAACTGGGGTATGAAGAATAATATTGATTTTGATGTTCAACCTGAAGACACACCTCATTTTCAATTCCTAAAATTTAAATAAAATATCATTGCACCAGCCAACTAATGTCATGGCTGGTGCAACTTAAATTATATTTTTAATTTTTTTCAATTACTATCATTTAGTGGAGAACTTTTTGTTGTGATTATTTTATATGTTACAACTTGTGAAAGAATATTATGCTAGTAATTATTTTCAGACGCTTAGGACAATCCGTATTAGTATTATTCTTAGTTGCGTTAATTTCTTTTTTAATTTTTCGTTATGTTGGCAACCCTGTTGATAATTTGATGGGGCAAGAAGCTACATTGGCACAGCGAGCTGCTTTAGAGGAAGCATTAGGTCTTAATGATCCGTTTTATAAACAATATTTTAGCTTTGTTTGGAATGCTTTAAACTTTGATTTTGGTAATTCTTATAGGGGTGCATTGCCAGTTTCAGATTTAATAGCAAGCAGACTCCCAGCAACAATAGAATTAGCATTAACATCTGCCATCTTCGCTTTGTTTTTTGGTGTCATTACTGGAATATATACAGCAATTAGACGCGGTGGGTATTTAGCAAATATTATCTTATCTACTTCCTTAATTGGTGTTTCTCTTCCTACATTCCTAATCGGTGTATTGCTAATATGGTTATTTGCCGTTGAATTGAAATGGTTGCCATCCTTTGGGCGAGGGGATGTTGTTCAGCTGGGATGGTGGTCAACTGGATTTTTAACTCTTTCAGGCATTAAATCTCTTATTTTACCAAGTATAACACTAGGACTATATCAATTAACATTAATCATGCGTTTAACTCGTTCTGAGATGCTTGAAGTGATGCGTCAGGATTATGTTAGATTTGCAAAAGCTCTTGGTTTATCATCTAAGCAAGTAAATTATAAACACGCGCTTCCAAATACGCTTGTGCCTGTTGTTACCATAGCAGGCCTACAATTGGGTTCTATTGTTGCATTCGCTATTGTTACGGAAACTGTATTTCAGTGGCCTGGTGTTGGATTGTTATTTATTAACGCAGTATATTTTGTTGATATACCTGTTATGAGTGCATACTTACTACTTGTTGGAGTTCTGTTTGTGATTATTAACCTGTTTGTTGATTTATTATATTTAGCAATTGATCCGCGTCTGCGTGATAGTAATAGTAGTGAATAGAGAGCAATATGCGTAGGTTTTTAGAATCTGATTTTTTGTATGATTTTTTGAGAGCTCCAGTAGCAATAGTCTCTTTTTGTGTGGTTTCTATTCTTGTTCTAAGTGCAATATTTGCTCAATTTATTGCTCCAACAAATCCATTTGATCCGGCAAGTCTAGAGTTAATGAATGGTTTTACACCGCCAATGGAGCCCAATATGTATACTGGGGAGGTTTTTCTCCTGGGAACAGATGATCAAGGGCGTGATTTATTTTCTGCAATTCTATACGGACTTCGCATCTCTCTCTTTGTTGGATTAATGGCCGTGTCATTGGCTATGACCATGGGAGTGATATTAGGTTTAATTGCGGGATATGTAGGTGGGTGGCTTGATAATTTGATCATGCGACTAGCAGATATACAAATGACTTTTCCATCTATTCTGATTGCAATGCTTATATTTGGTGTAGCCCGTGGACTTTTGCCTCCAGAATTACGTTATGAAATGGCTATTACAGTATTAATCATATCTATAGGATTATCTGAATGGGTACCATTTGCGAGAACTGTGCGTGGTTCGACTATGGTTGAAAAGGAAAAAGAATATATTGCTGCAGCACAACTAATTGGTTTAAAAAAATGGCAAATAATGATTAGGCATATTTTGCCAAATGTACTTGGGCCAGTTCTTGTAATCGCAACAATAACTTTTGCTTTAGCAATTATAGCGGAAGCCACTCTTTCTTTTCTTGGAGTTGGTGCACCTCGCACAGAACCCAGTTTGGGGACATTGATTAGGGTTGGGCAAGATTTCTTATTTTCTGGAGAATGGTGGATTTTATTATTTCCTGCTCTTACGTTACTAGCTTTAGCCCTAGCAGTAAATTTGCTTGGTGATTGGCTCAGAGACACACTAAACCCGAGGCTCAAGTGATGGCTGAAAATTTACTTGAAGTTAGAAATATATCTGTAACTTTTAAAACTCGATATGGAATATTAAAAGCACTAGATAATTTATCTTTAAATGTAAAAAAAGGTGAGATTTTGGGTTTAGTTGGTGAATCTGGTGCTGGAAAATCTATGACAGGTGCTGCGATTTTGGGGTTAATAGATGCACCAGGTCAATTATCTAGTGGTGAAATTTTTTATAAAGATGAATGCATAAGTGATGCACCTGAAGCTGTTCGCGGGCATGAAATTTCAATGATCTTTCAAGACCCACTTATGAGTTTAAATCCATTAAGAAAAATTGGTGATCAACTTGTTGAAACAATTTTAACGCATATGAATATCTCTAAATCAGAAGCGATTAAGAAAGCTAAGAATGGTTTAAAGGAAGTGGGAATCGATCCAAGTCGTCTTAATTCATATCCTCATACTTTTTCTGGAGGCATGAGGCAAAGAGTCGTTATTGCTTTAGCCTTAGCTCCTGAGCCATCACTAATCATAGCGGATGAACCAACGACAGCATTAGACGTATCTGTTCAAGCTCAAATATTAGATTTGCTGAAAAAACTTTGTAAAGAGCGTGGAACATCTATTATACTAGTAACTCACGATATGGGGGTTATTGCAGAAACAACTGACAGAGTAGGTGTTCTTTATGCTGGTCGTTTGGCTGAAATTGGAAATACCCGTGAGGTGTTAACTGATCCGAAACACCCCTACACAAGAGGCTTAGTAGAATCTACGCCACGCATAGACTCAAATTCATTTAAAAAATCACTTTTTCAGATACCTGGATCAATGCCAAAGTTAGATGCAATGCCAAGCGGATGTGCTTTCCATCCACGATGTGCATTTGCTAGTGATATATGCACAAAAAAAATTCCTCCAATACTACACAAGCGTGCAGCATGTTGGTTATTGGAAGATGGAGAATTGTGATATGAGCTTTGTACAGGCAATCGATTTAAGCAGAACATTTGATCTATCAGATCCATTTATTGTGCGGGCAATAAGTAGAAGCCCGAAGCGTATCCTCACAGCAGTGGATAAAGTGAGTTTTTCTATTGAAAAGGGCACCACTTATGCCCTTGTGGGCGAAAGTGGTTCAGGAAAATCAACAATAGCTAAGATGGCAGTTGGTCTCTTGAGGCCAACTAATGGTTCACTTCTAGTGGATGGAATGAATTTAAATGACCCTAAATTGGCAAAAGAGGAAACATTAGCTTTAAGAAGACGTATTCAGATGGTTTTTCAATCTCCCTATGCGAGTTTAAATCCACGTTGGAGAGTTAAAGATATTTTGTCTGAACCAATAAAAGCATTTAATTTAATCGAAAATCCAAAAGCCCAAATAGATCGAGTGCATGAACTCCTAGAGCAAGTTGGCCTTGCTTCAAGTGATGCAAATAAATTTCCTCATGAATTTTCGGGCGGTCAGCGCCAACGTATATCTATTGCCAGGGCTTTATCATCAGAACCAGAAATAATTGTTTGTGATGAACCTACATCTGCACTTGATGTCTCTGTTCAAGCACAAGTTTTGAATCTTTTGAAATCTTTGCAAAAAAAATATGCTCTAACTTATTTATTTATAACTCATGATCTTGCCGTAGTATCAACTATGGCAAATAAGATCGGTGTATTAAATCAAGGAAAATTAGTAGAAGAGCAAACTCCTGAGATTTTATTTTCTAAACCAAAAAATTCATATACAAAAATGCTTTTGAATTCTGCCCCTAAGATAAACTTCTAGTTTTCTAAATATGTTTTTGACTTGTATAAATGAATATCTAAATATATATGATTAATTGAATATGTTTTTTAAATAATTACTAATAAATCTAAAGGTATAGAATCTTGGAAACTGAATTTACACCAATAACTTCCTTAGCGGGTGGAGCACTTATAGGTTTGTCCGCAGTAATGTTGATGGCTTCACATGGTAAAATAGCTGGAATAAGTGGTATTGTTTCTAGGATTTTACCCCCTGCGATTCAAAAAGAAAGTATACCTTTTGGAATAATATTCATACTTGGATTGCTATTGGCTGTTCCAATTTGGAATTTATTCTTTGTAGAAATAGAACGCCAAGCTGTATCAGATAATTACTTTATTTTGGGCATTGCCGGTTTATTAGTTGGATTTGGTTCTTCGTACGGAAATGGTTGTACAAGTGGTCATGGAGTATGTGGTCTTTCAAGAGGTTCTACACGTTCAATAATTGCAACTGTTACATTTATGTTTACTGGTTTTTTGACAGTTTATATTTTAAGAAACACATTGGGGTTGTAAGAAATGAAATATATTACTCTATTATTTTCTGGTATAATCTTTGGCATTGGGTTGGTTCTATCTGGCATGACTAATCCTCTAAAAGTTCAAAATTTTTTAGATTTGTTTGGTTTGTGGGACCCAAGTTTAGCATTTGTTATGGGTGGGGCAATTTTTGTAGCTTTACCAGGATTTTGGTTGGTTCAAAAACAGAAAAAACCATTTTTTAGTAAAGAATTTGATTTACCAAAAAGAAAAGATTTGGATTTTAGATTAATCTTTGGTGCAGGAGTATTTGGAATAGGCTGGGGCATTGGTGGGTTGTGTCCAGGGCCAGCACTTACATCTCTTACTTTTTTTGATATTGGTATTTATATACCAAATAGTGGTAGTAACTCACCTTTCTTTGATATTGATGGTATAAGTATATTAGGTTCATTTTATTCTCAAAGTAGAGATTATGATGAATTTGTAAAGTTATCAGTTCATGATACAATACAATTTTTAAATATATATTGGAAAGAATTATATAATGAATATTTATTTCCATCTCATTCATTAGAATTTAGTATATGAACATCATCTAAAAATTAAATTATTCGAACTTGAATTAGTTTTCATAATTGTTGATTTCTTAACCTTAGTAGGTTATACGATTGCTTTTTCATTAGTTGATTGTTTTTGTTTGGTATTTTTCTTCTTTGAACTAACAATAGTTTTATCGATTGATTCTTTCTGTTTAGTTGTTTTCTTTGATTTACTATTAGGAATTATTTCTTCTTCGGGTAAGTCTATCATTGTATCAGATTCTATGATTGGATTAATTTGTTGTATTTGTGTTAGATTATTTATTATTTGTATTATATTTGTTATCTCTTCATTTAGAATTTTTGTATATGATTCATAATGTGATAATGGTTATTTTAATATCTACACTAA